>Ga0316228_1000705_pt1 | contig 41248 bp, 42 predicted proteins | sample TBH18021metaG_FD_206005 | JGI IMG/M metagenome (GOLD analysis project Ga0316228, IMG submission 206005) | Freshwater microbial communities from Trout Bog Lake, Wisconsin, USA - TBH18021 | ecosystem: Environmental > Aquatic > Freshwater > Lake > Hypolimnion/Profundal zone | place: USA: Wisconsin... | reverse complement strand
CAAGCGGAGCATGTACGGCCGCGCGAAGTTCGATCTTCTGCGCCAGCGGGTCCTCCATGCCGCCTGAGGTCAACCCGTAGAGCTTGGCCGTGCGGAGGCTCGCAAGCACCGAAAGTGCGGATGAACCCCGTTCCAACGCCTTTTGACACGCGGACACGCGGGCGTGCTCTCCCTCGCCCTCGGCCTCGTCGTGGTCCGCGGCGTCCTCGCGGCCTTCGCGACGTCTTGGTGGTCGGTCATTCCGGTCCAGATGCTCGAAGGTCTCGCGATGGGCCTTGGCGGCGTCGCCATCCCGGCGCTGGTGGCCGAGATCATGGACGGCACCGGCCACGCCAACGCCGGCCTCGGCGGCGTCATGACTGCTTATGGCGCGGGCGCGACTGTTAGCCCGCTGCTCGCGGGCCTCGTCGCTCAGTATCTCGGCTTCGCGGCCTCCTTCATCGCCCTGGCGGCCGTCGCGGTCGCCGGCCTCGGCATGTGGATGGCCGGCCGCCGCATGCTGGGCACGGGTAGCCCGAAAGGTCAGACTGACAGGGCGTCCGCTAAACCGGCGTGACGGCTCGGAGCAGGCGGATGGATGCGCCAACGGAAGCGAGGAAGGCCGTTCCCGGTGTGTTGGCAGGCTCCTTCCCCGCCTTCGTGCTGTTGCAGGGCTCGCTCTACGCCGCCTACGGCACCGAATCCCCCTTTCTCCCGAGCTTCCTCGGTGAGCGCGGCCTGAGCCCCGGCGAGATCGGGTTCGCGCTCGCCGCGGGCACGCTGATGCGCCTCGCCGCGGGGCCGGTCACCGGCCATGTCGCCGATCGCCACAACGCCACGCGGGCCGTGCTCGGCATCGCCGCCGCCGCGTCCGGGCTGATCTCCTTCGCCTACCTCGCCGGGTACGGCTTCTGGCCGCTCCTGGCCGTGAGCGTGCTGCATGCCGCCGCCATCGCGGCCTTGGCGCCGCTCGCCGACGCCCTCGCGCTTGCCGCCGCGGAGCGAGAGGGCACCTTCTGCTACGGATGGGTCCGGGGCGCTGGTTCCGCGGCCTTCGTGCTCGGGACGCTGGTCTCGGGGCTGCTCGTTGCCCGGGCAGGCTTGGCGAGCATCATCGTGTCGAGCGGCCTGCTCTTTCTCGTGATGGCGGTCGCGACGGCGCGCGTGCCGCCAGCCCCGGTGCGGGAAGCGCCGCCGAGCCTCGGCCGCGGCGGCATCCGTGAACTCTTGGGCCTCACGCAGTTCCGACGGATGCTCCTAGTGGCTGCGCTCGTCATCGGCAGCCACGCCCTCAACGACAGCTTCGCGGTCATCCGCTGGCGAGAGGCCGGCATTGGCCCGGGCGCGATCAGCCTGCTCTGGTCCGAGGCGGTGACGTCCGAGGTGCTCGTCTTCGTGCTCGTGGGTCCCTGGATCTTGGCACGCCTCGGCACGGCCCGATCCGCCCTGCTGGCTGCCGGCCTCGGCGTCGTGCGCTGGTCGGTCATGGCCACGACGACCGCGGTGCCGGTACTGGCGGCCATCCAGCCGCTGCACGGCCTCACCTTCGCGCTGCTGCACCTGGCCGCCATGCACCTGATCGCCAGGGTCGTGCCGCAGCGCCTCTCCGCCAGCGCCCAGACGCTCTACGGCACGCTCGGCCTGGGAGTGGCGTCGGCGGTCCTGACTGCGACCGGCGGACTGCTTTACGGTGCGCTCGGTGCCGGCGCGTTCTGGATCATGGCCACGCTGTGCGTGCTGGCGTTCCCTTTGATACCCGGCCTGCGCCAGGATGATGCGCCTTCCGAACTGCAAGCGTCCTAAATTGCGCGTTGCGTGCGCTGGCTCCCTCGGTGCAAACCCTGCGCGGATGGAAACCCCTTCCACGCTCGGCGCACCCGAGGAATCCTTCGAAATCGCGAGAAAGCTCTTGAAGGAGGCCTCCGAGGCCATTCACCCGACGCGTGCTCGCGCCTCATCGGGCGAACCCATCTGATACCCGGACAGACGCCCCATGGCAGTGCCGCAGAACCCTACGTTCGCGCAGATCCGAGAGCGAGCCTACGAGCTTTGGGAGCGCAACCATCGGCCGGACGGCATGGAGGTGCAGTTATGGCTGGCGGCGGAGCGTGAGCTCCGTGCTGAGATGCGGGCTGACCCACCCCCCAATGGGCCAGCGCCCGACGCCAGTAGCGGTGCCGAGGACCGGCAAAAACACGGCGGCATGCCTAGCGAGGGGCATGGAGGCCGGGCGTCGGGATCCTCGGACGCAGTTTCCTCCTAACCTACGATGCCGGTTCGGGCGTTCGCCACACGCCGGAGCGAGCGGGCGAGTTCATCTCGGCGCTAAGACGAGATCCGATGGCAAGGTTCGGACGCCGGCCGACCCGTGTGGGGGCACTAACCGGGCATGGCAGCGTTCACCCCCGGTCCAACGTCCCGTAGAATAATTCTCGGGCACCGACGAACGGTGAACCATCGGTGGCAGTTTGCATCGCTTAATGGCCGAGCCGTCGGCTGATGAGGAACTGTCGTTCGTCCCGTGGACCGGGGATGGTGGTCAACGCCTTCTCGAGAGTATCCGGTCCGCGGTGCGCAATGCGACCGCTTGGATTGTAAGCGAGGGATTCACGCCGCCCACCGTCGGGAAGACCGAACCATCGCAAACGTATAGGTTCGGGATGTCCCAGGACCGGCAATCGGCGTCAACCACCGAGGTGCGCGGGTCGGCACCCATGCGAGCCGTGCCGTTGAGGTGGCAAGTGTCGTCGCCCTGATCCCAGACCTCGCGCCCGCCCGCGGCTGACAGGGCCTCGCGCATGAACTTGAGGGCGTGGCGGTTCAGCGCCTTGTCGTTGTCGCACCAGGAGTAGGTGATCCGGGCGACCGGAAGCCCATACTGGTCCTTCACGTCCGCGAGCGTCACCCGGTTGCGCTCCTGCGGCATGTATTCGGAGACGACCTTCAGCCCGGCGACGTGGTTGTAGCGCTGCATCTCCGAGACGAGCGCCTCACCCCACAGACCGTGCGCGGAGGCCTGTGTGTTTGCCCAGAGCTGCGGTAGCGGCCCTTGGCTCATGTACGAATAGCCACCGAAGAAGTCCTTCGCGAAGGGGCCGTAACCCTTGTCATCGTAGTTCCAGTGCTCGCTGATCGCGAGCGAGGGCGGCCCCTTGTAGCTGCGGATCTCCTGGTCGAAGACGCCCCAGACCGCTTGGTTGCCCTGAACCATGAGGTTCTTACCGACGAGGCCCGAGGAGTTGGCGAGCCCGTCCGGAAACTCTTGGTTCGCCGAGTTCAAGAGAAGCCTCGGCGTTTCAATTGCGTAGCCCGCCACCACGACGTTCTTCGCGCGCTGGAACCGCCACTTCCCCTCTCGGAAGTAGTGGACGCCGGTGGCGCGCCCGTTCCTCGTCTCGATCCGCCCGACCATGGCGAGGTCGCGGATCTCGGCACCGGCTTTCAGGGCGCGGGGCAGGTAGCTCACGAGCACGCTCTGCTTGGCGTTGGTCGAGCAGCCCAGGGTACAGAAGCCCCGGTAGACGCATGGTGGCGCGTCGCCGTGTGGGGCTGAGACCGTGGCGAGCGGCGTCGGCGTCCAGTCGATGCCCATCGCCTCCGCGCCCCGGGCCAGCACCTTGGCGGCGGCGTTGATCTCGTGCGCACGGCGGTGGTAGCGGCGCCGGTGCGGCCCCCAGGGGTAGGAAACCGGACCGGAGATCTTCAAGTCGTCCTCGACTTGATCGTAGTAGTGCCACATCTCTCGCCAATCGAGCGGCCAGTCCGCACCGTAGCCCATCAGGGTACGGGTCTTGAACCATTCCGGCCGGAAGCGCAGGGCAACCATGGCGTAGTGCACGGTCGAGCCGCCCACTGCCTTGCCGGAATTGTTCGAGCCCATCTGCAGCGGGTTCTCGCCGTCGACGATGCGCTCGTCCGTCCAGTACAATTTGGACTGATGGCTCTCGTCCGAGGCGAAATCCTCAAGCGGCCGGAAATACGGTCCGGCGTCGAAGGCCACCACCGACAGGCCGCCCTCTGCGAGCCGGCAGGCCAGGGTGCCGCCACCCGCGCCGGTGCCGACGATGGCGAAGTCGACCTCCTCCTCGTCCCGATGCTGGCGCATCGGCACCCATTCGCCGATCCGCATGACATTGGGCGCGCGGCCGTCGCGGGCTCGAGGATGGTGCTCCGGGTCGTCGCCGGGCGTGACGTGCTTAGGGTTGTCGGCGGCGTTGCCGAGGCCGGGGATGCGCATCGACGAGGGTATCCTTATCGGCCAACCTGGAGATTCTCTTGGTAGGCCTCGTCCTCGCGGCCGGGCTTGGCCTCGGCGGCCTCCCAGGGGTCGCGACGGTCGAAATCCATGCGGACGTAGCCGCGCGGGCTTGCCGGGCCGCCCCAGCCGATCTCGTTCCAGGCTGTGGGGTGGGCGTAGTACGCCTTGACCACGTCGGCGAGGATGCGCTGGTGGAAGAACAGCTTCGAGGGCATGCCCTCCCAGACCGCGCCGGTCAGGTCGCCCTTCTCGGCAAGCTTCAACAGCTCGTCCTGCGCCCAGGCGCCGAGTTCGTGAAAGTGTGTCCCGAACCGTGCCCGTGCCTCGCTATCGAGGGCGCGCAGCCCCAGGCGCCACGCTTCGCGCTCATCGGGTAGTTCGGCGTTGCGGTAGCCGTCGCGGGTATCGGTCGCGAGCTTATGGTCGACGAGGGCCGCTACCGGAACTCGATCCGCCCGGTCGGCGGGTTGCGGCACGATCCGTTCGGCCAGCGCCGTCATCGTCGACCATTCGGCCTCGTTGAAGAAACGACGCGTCTCCGGTCCAATGGCGAGCCGTTTCTCCAAAACCTCGCGGGTCTTGGCGTTCCAGGACGGGCCGTCGCGCTTCGCGAGCACGTCGTAGCCCGGATAAAGGTCCAGTCTCGGACGCATGATGTTCTTTCAGGTCAGAAGCGGAAGCGGCTGCGTTCGATGAGTTCGAGGGCCGCGAGACCCCCGAGCGCCACTCCCGAGAAGGAGGGCGGGGCCGGCAGCGGCGGCCCGTCGATGAGGTTCTGGCGCCAGTTGTCCCAGCCGCCCATCATCCGGGCGACGCCGTAGGCGTGAAAGGCGACGCCGCCGACGCCCATCGCCGACACCGCCCACATCCCCCACTTGGCGCTCGACTGACTCGCTCCCTCCGGTTTGGTCGCGGCGCGGACGAGAAGGGCGGCGGCAAGCGGCGGCAGGGTGACGGGAACGAACATCGCTGGGTTCTGGAAAGCACCCCGGAAGTGGAGCAGCCCGGCCTCCAGGGTCGTGCCGGCGAGCATGCCCGCCGTGGCGATTGCCAGGGAACGCCCGGCCGGCAGACTGGCGAGGCGAGGCTCGTCAGGGTCGGCGTCGCGCACGCGCTCGGCGACCACCCCGAGGACGCCGGCCAGCGTCAACGCCATCGGCGCGCCGATGGGGGCGGAATAGAACAGGTTCTGGAAGGAATACCCGCCCTCGCGCTTGCCGACGTTGTAGGCGTGGAAGCCGAAGCCGATCAGGCCGGTCAGCCCGGCGAGCGCCTGCACCCCGTGCCGGACGCGGGAGCTGCCGGGGTCGGTGTCGCCGGCCCCGTGCAGGGACGCCGCCAGGGTGACGCTGGATACGACGATGGGTGTGTACATCGCCCGGTTGAAGAACTGGCCTCGGTAGTGCTCCAGGCCGGAATCGAACAGCACCGAGGCGGCGAGCATCGTCGAGGCGTGGTTCAGGCGCTGTGCCGCGCTCGCGGTGACATCGCGCCCTCGCGGGCTGTATCGGCGGCCGCCGGCGGCGAGCCCCAGAGGCTTGGAGCGCCCCGCGGCGAACCAGGTTAGCAGACCGGCCCCCGCCGCCGCCGCGGCGAGGACCACCACCGGGTGGACGGCCGCCTCGACACGTACGGGTGCGACACGACGCTTGACGCTGGCAGCGCGTCGTCCCGGCGATTGGGAGGCGCGGTCAGACGGCATAGGCATCGGCATCCCGGATCTTGAGGGTGAGGCCGTGTCCCGGCCGGGTTAGGTCGGGGGTGATCACGCCGTCGCGCGGGACGGGCGCCCCGTCGAACAGCATCCGCTCGATGCGGACGTGGTCGTGGAACCATTCGAGGTGTCGGAAGCGGGGGGCGGCAACGGCCGCCGGGAGGTGCAGGGCGGGTGCGCAGTGGCCGGACAGGTCCAAATGCGCCGCTTCGCACAGGGCTGCTACTTTCAGGAACCCGCTGTAACCGCCGCAGCGGGTCACATCCGCCTGGGCCACGTCGACCGCCCCCACGTCGAGCAGCCCACGCAAGTCGTCCAGGGTGTAGATGTACTCGCCCGCGGCGACTTCCATGCCGGCAGGCGCCGAGGCACGGACGGAAGCCATACCCGCGGGATCGTCGCTGGACACGGGCTCCTCGAACCACGTGACGCCGAACCGCTCCGCCACCAGCGCGGCGCCGATGGCGCGTTTCGGGGTAAAGGCGCCGTTGGCGTCGATGAACAGACGTGCATCCCCGATGGCCGCCTTCGCGACCGCCATGCGTGCCGGGTCACGCTCGGGAGCACTGCCGACCTTCATCTTCACCGCCCGGCAGCCATCCCGCTCGACCCACCCGGCAAGCTGCTCGCGCAAATGCCGGTCGTCGTAGCTCGTGAAGCCGCCGCTTCCATAGATCTCGGCGTGTTCCCGCGCCTGCCCAAATAGACTCGCCAGGGATACGTCGAGGAGGCGTGCCTTGAGGTCCCACAAGGCGGTGTCCAATGCCGAGATCGCTGTGGCCGTCAGCCCGGACCGACCAAGGTTCCGCACGGCGCCACACAGCACGGCATTGGCCCGCGGGATGTCGAAGGCGGACAATCCGGTAAATCGGGATGCGAGCGTGCCTTCAATCAAGTGCGCGGCACTGGCGTCGGTGTAGCTGTAGCCAAGGCCGGTCTCACCACCGGCCTCGACATGGACGACGATGATGGTCGTCTTTTCCCAGGCGAAGGTACCGTCCGCCTCCGGCGCGTCGGTGGGAACGGTGTAGGCTCGCGCCCGCACCGTTCCGATCCTCGGATCGTCACGCATGCCGTGGAAGCCGTCCTACTTGCTGCCGGGTAGCACGGAACTCAGCACCTGACGTGCGGTGTCGACGAGGAGGTGGCGCTCCTTCGGATCGCCTTTGCCGAGCATCGACATGAAGTTCTGCACCTGCTGGAAAGTGAAGAACGGCGGCAGCGGCGGCACCTCGGGGTCGGTCTTCACCTCCAGCACTACCGGTACGGAGCTAGCGAGGGCCTCGTCCCAAGCCGCCCCCATGCGCTCGGGATCGTCGACGTAGATGCCCTTCAGGCCGATCAGCTCTGCAAACTTGTGGTAGGGCACATTCGGGATGGTTTGGCTCGCCTCGAACTTCGGGTTGCCCTCCATCACCCGCTGCTCCCAAGTGACCTGGTTCAGGTCCTCGTTGTTGAACACGCAGCAAATCCAGGTCTTGTTCGACCAGCGATGCATGTACTTTGAGACCGTGATCAGTTCGGCCATATTGTTCATCTGCATGGCCCCATCGCCGACGAGGGCGATGACCGGCCGGTCGGGATGCGCGACCTTGGCGGCGATGGCGTAGGGGACCGCCGCGCCCATGGAGGCAAGGCCGCCGGAGAGCGAGCACATCTGGCCGCGGCGCATCTTCAGGTCGCGGGCGAACCAGTTGGCACAGGACCCGGAATCCGAGGTGATGATCGCCCGCTCGGGCATGCGCGGCGACAGCTCCCATGTGACGCGCTGAGGGTTGACCGGGTTGGCCTTGGCCATGGCCCGGTCCTCAGCCTCCTTCCACCAAGAGACCATCCCCTTTTCGATCCCGGTTCGCCAGGAGCCGCCCTCCTTCTTCTGGTCGAGCAGCGGCAGGAGGGCGCGCAAGGTCTCGGCGGACTCGCCGCACAGCGGCACCTCCATCGGATAGCGCAGCGACAGCATCTCCGGCGAGATGTCGATCTGAACACCGCGGGCTTGCCCCTCCTTCGGCAGGAACTCGGCCCAGGGGAAGCCGGAGCCGATCATCAGCAGCGTGTCGCAATCCTCCATCATGTCGGAGGACGGCTTGGACCCGAGCAGGCCGATGGTGCCGGTGACGAAGGGCAGGTCGTCGGGCAGGGCTGCCTTGCCGAGCAGCGCCTTGGCGACGCCGGCCTGCAGCTTGTTGGCGACCGCGATGACCTCGTCGGTGGCATGCAGCGCGCCTGCGCCGACCAGGATCGCGACCTTCTTGCCGGCGTTCAGCACGTCGGCGGCGCGGCGCAGATCGGCGTCGAACGGCACGACCTTCGGGGCGGTGTAGCCGACACCGGAGAAGGTGTTGCCGTGCTTGCGGACGGGGGCCTCGTAGGGAACGTCCTGTAGGTCGTTTGGCAGGATGATGGCCGAGACCTTCCGTTCAGCTTTGGCGATCCGCATGGCGCGGTCGACGATGTGGCGAACCTGCGCGGGCGAGGACGCCTGCTGTACGTAGGCCGAGACGTCCTTGAAGACGCTCGTGAGGTCGAATTCCTGCTGATAGTGGGCGCCGTTGACGTTACGCGCCTGCTGCCCGCAGATGGCGAGAAGCGGCACGTGATCGAGATGGGCGTCGTACATCCCGGTGAGCAGGTGCGTCGCGCCGGGACCGGAGGTCGCCATGCAGACGCCGACCTCGCCGGTGAACTTGGCGTAGGCCGCGGCCATGAACGCGGCCATCTCCTCATGGCGGACCTGGATGAACTCGAACGGCAGGTCGTTGCGCTGGAGGGCGCCGAGCAGGCCGTTGATGCCGTCGCCGGGATAGCCGAAGATCTTCTTCACCCCCCATTCGGCCAGGCGTTTCCAGAAAAAGTCGGCGACGGCTTCGGCCATGGCGGGTCCTCGGGGATGGGCATCGGCGCCGCCCGCTACGCGAACGTGGTCGGGGCGGCTTGAAACGGAACCTGCGTGCACCGGCACACGGCTTCCTATGTCCGGTGCCAACTTTGCGTGGGAAGCCAGGTTCCTGCAGGTTTCCCAAGCACTCTGACGATGCCGTGATCGCTCCCCCGATTTACCGGGCGGCGAGGTCCAGGGCGTAGAGGTGCTGTTTGGACGTGATGAACAGCCGTTGCTGCTTTGGGGAGAAGCAGAGGTTGGAACACACCTGGGGCGTCGGGATCAGTCCGAGCCGGTGCCCTTCCGCCGAGAAAACCTGGACTCCTGCCTCCGAGCTCGTCCAGATCCAGCCGCGATGGTCCACACGCAAGCCGTCCGGCACGCCGGGCTCGATCTCGGCGAAGACCCGCGGTTCGCCCAGGATTTGGCCATCTAGGACCGGGTAGGCATGAATCGTGTGCCCGTTTCCGCCCTCGGTTCGGGAGGTATCGCTGACGTACAGGGTGCGCCCGTCCGGCGCGAAGGCAAGCCCATTCGGCTGGCCGAGGTCGGCCATGCGCCGAACGGATCCGTCCGTCAGGTCGAGACGGTAGACGCTGTGATGGCCCAGGTCGGACGCCGCCAACACTCCCTGCTTGGGTAGCCGCAGGCCGTAGGCGGGATCGGTGAACCAGAGGGCGCCGTCGACGGCGCAGACCACGTCGTTCGGCGCGTTGAAGCGGCGGCCCTCGTAGGTCTCAATGACGGCCTCGTAGCGTCCGTCCGGGGTCGTGCGTGAAAGGCGGCGGTTGCCGTGCTCGCAATGGACGAGGTTGCCGTCCCGGTCGACCGTATTGCCGTTGATGAACGGGGTGGCGTCGATAACGACCCGCACGCAGCCGTCGGCGTGCCACCCAAGCACCCGGCGCCCCTCGATGTCCGACCAGACCAATATGTCCCGTGCGGGCCACCAGGTCGGTCCCTCGCTGAAGATCGCCTGGTCGTAGAGTGAGACTAGGCGTGCATGGTGGGGTACCACCTCGGTAAAGCGCGGGTCGGACGCCCGGGGAGGATCCACGTGGTGGACGGGCTCGGGCGGACCGGGGCGCCGCAGCAAGTTCGACGCGAGTTCAACGTTCATGGTCCCTCCCTGATGGGATTTTAAGGCACCCAAGCGGGGCCTGTCTCGGACGGCTAATCAGGTTGGGTCGATGTCGTTCTCCCACCACCCCCGGCTGACTTGTCAGGTACGACCTAAAGAATGCGGGATCGTCGAAGGTCGTGAGTCAAGGAGAACGCCGACCTATTCGATGTCGACCGCAACCGGTACCTTAGGGGCTAGGTTGCTGTCGGCGCACGTGCCCGATGGTCGAACGCAATCGCGAGCCTCGTCGGGGCGGCATGGATGACCATTTTGGAGACGGGCGCTCAGCTAAACACAAGCCCGACCACGGAATACTATTCCGTAGCGTAGCCTCATGCGAATGGCCGATCGCAGCTGGTAGCGTCCGCTTACGGGACGTTGGTAGAACCATCTGAATGACCGGGATGGGCGCCAAGCCGAAGGTCCGGTTCTGCGCGCGGTGGCGATCTGGCGTGACCTGATCTGGCCGAAAGCGGAACGACCGCTCCGGAGGAGGTTGACCAGAAAAGCGGACGGCCTCCTACCGACCCAACCCGGCCGCCCGGACCGCCTTGTGCGCATCTCCGAAGCAGCCGTTCGTCAGCCGTGCGCCACCTTTGGTCCGGTGTGGAAAGCGACTTGGCCGATTTAACAGGCAGCCAGAAAGAAGCAGCCGGCAGTCGGTCGCGGCATCGACTGGAAGGGTGCACATGCTCCGAAGCCGAGTTGGAACTCCGCTCTCCCGAACATGCCGCATCAGATAAGTCGATCACTGCTGAGAAAGCCCGCCGCGGCAGCTGCAGGGCGGGCTCTCGTGGTGCGATACGGGATCCCGCCTGTCTTCAGCGGGTGGTTCCCGAACCCGTCGACCCTGGGACAGCGGCTTGGTTAGCCTTGATGGCCCACAACTCGGTCGGCAAGCTGATAGGGGCGCCGGGCTTGTAATCCGCCGAGTCCTGAATGTGGGACGTCGTCACGTAGATCGTGCCATCGGGCCCTTCGCTGAACGTATCCGGCCACCGGAGCCTGTCGTCCTGAACCAGCGTGGTCAGGCCACCGTCCGGCTTGGTCAGGTCGCGGACCTTCACTGCGTTGTCCTGCGGTGAGGTGACATACATCCGCCCGTCCTTGCGAGAGATCAGTAGCCCGTCAGCCGGCCCGTTCTCGCCGACCGTGGCGATCTTCCCGCTCAGGGTTCTGTCGCTCAGCGACTCGGGCACGAATGATGCCGTGGCCCAACCTGTCAGTGCGTCAGTCGGGAGGCTGTAGAGGGTCTTACCCTTGATGGCCTGCCAGTAGAGTGTCTTGCCATCAGGGGAGAGTGCAATGCCGTCGGCGGAGAACTCGACGCCGCGCCCATCGGGGCGACGGAGTGGCTTGCCGTCGTACTGTATGGTCACGCTCTTATCCGGCATCGTCGAGGGGTGGCCGGACAACACGCGCTTGGCTGAACCGCTGTCGAGATCGACCACGATCAGCGCCCCCTCAGCCCCGGAGTCCGTCAGGTAGGCGGTCTTGCCATCGGGCGAGATGCGTACGTCGTTGATGTAGGAGGCCTGCATCACCGTGCTGGTATCGAACGGGATTGTCTTCACGACCTGATTGGTCTTCAGGTCGATACCCACGAGCTTGGCTCCGTCCTTGATCACATGCGCCATCGCCGGTGCGGCGGCGTCGACCACCCAAAGGCGATCCTGCCCATCGGCGACGACGCTCTGAACGCAGACGAAGTGTGTTTTGGGATCGACCTCGTCCTTCCTGGCATTGCGCCAGCTGTTCCAGTCATCGTTCGGGTAAGCGACCGGCTTGCCATCCTTCAACTCGGCAACCGAGACCGGAGCGTCCTCACTCCAACGCGGGAAGTTAACGAACATACGCCCGTCTCGGCTTACAGTGATCCCTGTGACCTGATGCGCGAAGCTCGCGATCTGGGTGAGATTGCCATCGGCTGGAGCGCGGCTCTGGGCTAGGGCGGGACCCACTAGCGCTGCGGTACTGGCCATCAGGGCTAGGGCCAGACCGAAATGGGCGCTCGCTGAAAGTTTCATACTGGGCACTCTCTGAGAGGTATGCCAGCCAACTCCTCAGCACGATCTTGGCTCCCCGGCACAGGTAAGCGCTCGCACCGGGCAAACATCAGGCGTATGCCCGGTGCCGGGGTTGCGCATCTTCGCCGAGAACGGCTGTCGCCTCGCCCTCTTTTTCCGGATCGCCGTAAGCGCTCGGTGAGCGGCCGCCTGGTCAGGCGGCGTGCGCGGCTGGCTGGGCTTGCGTCCAGTTCCAGGGCAGCAGATCGGTCAGCCGCTTGACCGGATGATCGGCGATGCGTGTGAGCACGTCACGCAAATAGGCCTCGGGATCGAGCCGGTTCAGCTTGGCCGTCTCGATCAGGCTGTAGAAGGCGGCCGCGCGTTCGGCCCCGAGGTCGGAGCCGGCGAACAGGTAATTCTTGCGCCCGACCGCGACGCCGCGCAGTGCCCGCTCGGCCGCGTTGTTGTCGAGCGCGATGCGCCCGTCGTCGAAGGCGCGGGCGAGCGCCGGCCAGCGCGCCAGCATGTAGCGCAGCGCCTTGGCCAGTTCGGACCGACCCGGCAGCTGGGTCAGGCTCCTTTCCGCCCATACCTTCAGCGCCGCCGCCAGCGGCTTCGCGCGGGCCTGCCGCTCACGGGTGCGGGCGTCGGGCGGCTTGCCGTGCAGCTCACGCTCGATCCCGTAGAGCGCGCCGATCCGCGCCAGCGCCTCCGCGGCCAGCGCCGAGCCGGTCGCGGCGTGCACGTCGAAGATCTTGCGCCGCACATGAGCCCAACAGGCCGCTTCGGTGAGAGCACCACCTGGGCGGGCTTCCTCGTAGAGCGCGTTGAAGCCGGCATAGCCGTCGGCCACCAGCCCGCCGGAGAAGCCCGCCAGATGCGCGAGCGGGCGCTCGCCCCGGCGGTCGGGCGAGGCGAAGAACACGGCCGCCGGCGGACGGGCGCCGCCGTGGGGGCGCTCGTCGCACACGTAGGTCCAGAGCCGGCCGGTCCGGGTCTTGCCGGTGCCAGCACCGGGATCGGCGTGTCGTCGCCGTGCAGGACGGCCGAGCCGGCGATCACCTCCCGGCGCAGCAGGTCGACCAGCGGCCTCAGGGTAGCCGCGGTGGCACCGAGCCAGCCCGAGAGCGTCGAGGTGGCCAAATCCACGCCGTCGCGGGCGTAGATCTCGGCCTGGCGGTAGAGCGGCAGGTGATCGTCGAACTTCGCCACCGCGATGTGGGCGAGCAGTCCGGGTCCGGCCCGTCCGCGGGGAACGGCGTGGTGGGGGGCGGGTGCCTGCACCACCTGCTCGCAGGCGCGGCAGGCGAACGCCTCGCGCACGTGGCGCACGACCTTGAGCCGGCCCGGCACATAGTCGAGGCTCTCGGTCACGTCCTCGCCGATCCGGCGCAAGGCCCCGCCGCAGGCCGGGCAGGTGCAGGGACCGGCATGGACCACGCTCTCGCGCGGCAGATGCTCGGGCAAGGCCCGCCGGGCCGGCCTGAGGCGCGCGGCCTCCACCGCTTCGGCCACGACCGGCGCGGCACCCGAGCTCTCGGCCGCGTCGGCTTCCAGCGCCTCAATGGCCAGTTCGGGCTGCTCGACCCGCTCTCCGAGCTTCTCGGAGGAGATGCCGAACCGCGCCCACTTCAGCCGGGCGAGTTCGAAGCGCAGCTTCTCGATCAGGGTGTCGGCCTGGACCGCCTCGCGCGCCATGCCGACGATCAGACGCTTGAGCGCGTCGACGTCGTCGGGCAGCAGGGCAGGATCGAGAGCCACCCCAACAGCTTAAGCCTTGCCGAGGGGGCTCGCTACAGCCTCGGTCCCGGACACGACCGGCTCGGTAGTCTTCCGCCTCAGCCCGCAATCCTCGGCCGGTCGGTGCGCAGCGGCGTGCGCCAGTCGATGCCCTCCAGCAGCATGGCGAGTTGGGCCGGCGTCAGCGCCGCCGCGGCCCCGGCGGTGGCCGGCCAGACGAAGCGGCCCTTCTCCAGGCGCTTGGCGAACAGGCACAGGCCCTGGCCGTCCCACCACAGCACCGTGATCAGGTGCCCCTGCCGCTCACGGAACACGAAGGCCTGCCCCGAGAACGGATCGCGGGCCAGATGGTCCTGCACGAGCGCGGCCAGACCGTCGAAGCCCTTGCGCATGTCGGTGTGTCCGGTGGCCAGCCAGACGCGCGAGCTGGACGGGACCGGGATCATCGGTGGAGCAGCGCCGCGATCACGCCCTGCAGCAGCGCCAGGTCCGCACCCGCCTCGGCCCGCAGCCGATGGCCGCCGGCCAGCTCGATCTCGACGACGCCCGACCCGGCCGGCCTCTCGGCGGTCGCAGCGGCGGGCGGCGGCAGGGCGAGCGGGACGAAGGTCGGCGGGGCGGAGGTCGTCCGGGCCTGCTGCTCGGCCAGCACGGCGCGTCGCCACCGGAACAGCAGGCTGGAATGCAGGCCGTGTCGACGCGCCAACGCCGAGGCGGTCGTGGCGGGATCGTCCGCCTCGGCGAGGATGGCCCGCTTCTGCGCGGGCGACCAGCTTCGGCGTGTGCTGGCGACAACGATATGAGGATTGGTCATAGGTCCAGACACAGGGCCGATACAGCGCCATCCGACACCACATCCTGTATCCCGAGCGAGGCACTACCCGCACAAGGCGGCCGTCACCGAGCGCTTACGGATCGCCGATGAAAAGCCGTTTTTAGGACCGCCAAAGGCTTCTGCGATAGCTTAATTGGGTCGAGTGTCAAACAGCATGGGAACGGGACCCCGGATCGGCTTCCAATCGGGGCTCTGACGCAATCTCGCTGATCATGGAGGCGTGAGGCCGATCAGGCGAGCTTGCAGCAGGTCAATCTTGCCGCGGCCGTACATCTGACGCTTCACCAGCTTGAGTTTGGTGATCTGTCCTTCAGTCTGGCCGTTCGACCATGGCAACGTGATCGCCTCCAGAACCGCAGGTTTGTCCTGACCCACGCCGCGGGCGAACGAGGCGACGAGGCTTGTGCCAGCACGCGTGAGCCACCCTTCGAGCCTGTCCGGCGCCATCGCCCGAACCATCGTCTGGAAAGCGCCCACCACCTCGCGCGCCTCGACCAGCGCTGGCACGCCGTCCTCGATGGCAGCCACGGTCAGCGTCTCCGCCTTGGTCAAGCGGTCGCGACCTGTCATCAGCCATCGCGCCAGGGTTCGTGCCGACGGCACACGCTGCAGCCGTTCGATCTTGGCCTGCTCGGCGCGTCGACGCCGCGTCGCCCATTCCCCGACCACACGCAGCGATCCCCGGAAGCCTTGCCCTTTCGCCCTGCGCCAAAGTTCGGTCGCGTTGCGGCTGCCAGCATCCCACTGGGCATCGAGCCAGGGCAGATAGGCGTCGAGCGAACTCTGGCGGACCCGGAAGACGTCGGTACGCTCCCCACGTAGGACCGCACGCACCACCTTGCGGCTGTGGCCAAGACGTTGGCAGATCCGGCGGATCGGAACGCCTGTCTCGGCGAGCGCGCGGATGGCCGCGTCCGCCTCCTCCCGCCGCAGGTAACCCTCGTACTGGATGCGCTCGGCTGCAGTGAGCAGCGCCGGATCGATCGTGGTTGCGCCGACCACCTCGCGAACCTGTCGCATCGATCTGCGCACGGCATCGAGGAAGCCACGGCTGGCATTCTCCATAAGGTGCCACCGGTCGGCGACCTGGATGGACTGCGGCAGAGCACGGGCGATGGCCTCGCCATATCCACCCCCGCGGTCGCGGGCGACGATCCGGATCGAGCCGTTCATCTTCAGCCAAGTCTGTGCGGTGGCCTGCTCGCGGTCGGGCAGGAGCGCTACGATGCGGCGTCGTTCGAGATCGCAGACGAGGGTGCCGTAGCGGTGGTTGCGCCGCCAAGCGAAGTCGTCGATGCCGATGATGCTGAGTGGATCGGAGTGTATCGTTGCCCGACGGCGGATCACACGCAGGAGCGTGTCGCGGCTGACGGGCAGCATCAGGCGCTGAGCGAGGCCTGCACCGGGCCGACCACCGAGTGCGAGCCCAACTGATGGACGATCTGCTCCAGCCGCGAGGTGCGTCGCGCGAAGGTAGGCAGGACGTCCTCGGAGAAGCGCTCGGCAAAGATCTTCCGCCCACAGGCCGCTGCATCACACCAGAAGCGTCTCACCATGACTTGGAGTTCGACGCGCCGACCACCGAGCGGCAGGTCGGCAGCACGGCGCTGGTAGCGGCTTTGGATGCGACGTGAAGAGGTCCGGCAGTCTGGGTACGTCGCCTTCGCAGATCCGGACCTCACGACCAGACTGATCCGATCGGTGCCGACATCGAGGTGATCGACGACGAGTCCGGCAGGGACGAGGCTCGACGGCCTGAAGCGGGGGCGCATGCTGCGGCTCCATCATGGATATCCGCAATCTCAACGCCGCCGGAATCAGCGAGAGTGAGTCAGGGCCCTTATTCCACGCCGAAACACAGCTTTGATGCCGACAACCTGCCGTCGCTATATCCAGGGGCATGACGACGCCGAACTCGTCGCCGCCGAGCCGCGCAACCTCCGCCGCCTCGCACAAGCGCGCCATTCAGGCACCACGCGAGCTGCCGGGACCGGAAGGCCTGATAACTTCACGTAAAATAACGTGGTATCTGTCGTTGCAGATTCACCACGTGTCGGGAGCTTCCTCCGAAGTCCACCCCGCCCCGAGGCTCTTCTGGAGCGACACGTACGCGGTCGTCATCTCGGTCTGCCCTTGCGCTAGGCTCTGCTCGGTCTGCAGGCGCTGGCGCTCCACGTCGAGCACGTCGACCGTGCTGATGGTTCCGGCCTGGTTGCGCTGGTTGGTCAGGCTGGACGCCCGTGCCGCTGCCGCGTTCGCCCGGGCGAGCCGCGCCACGGCCACGCGCTGGTGCCCGTAGCGGGAGAGCGCGGTCTCGGCGTCTTGCAGAGCCTGGAGAACCGTCTGCTCGTACTGGACGACCTGTATCTCGGACCCGGCCTCGGACTGGCGGATCTGCGCGAGCGTCCGGCCGAAGTCGAGGACGTTCCACTGCAAGGTCGGTCCCACCGTGTAGGTCGACGCGGCGAGCGTGCCGATGTCGCCGATGTTCGGCGAGATCCAACCGGCGTTGCCGATCAGGTTCACCCGGGGGAAGAGGCGTGCGACGGCCTGCCCGATCTGAGCGTTGGCTGCGGCAAGCTGCCGCTCCGCCTGACGGACATCCGGTCGCCGCCGCAGCATTGCCATGGGGTCGCCGAGCGCGACGCTGCGCGGGGGCACGGGCACCGGCTTGGCCGATCTGAGGGCCGGGTCGAGAGCGCCCGGTTCGAGGCCGAGGAGGACGGCGAGCCGGTTGAGGTTCGCGTCGACCTCGGCCTGGAGCGGCGGGATCGTCGAGGCCGTGTTCTCGTACTGGCTTCGGATGCGCTCGACGTCCAGGGCGGAGCCGGCCCCCTGCGCGAGGCGCTGCTCGGCCAGCCGCAGAGTCTCGCGCTGGAGCGCGGCGGAGCGCTGGCCCAGCGCGACGCGCCGCTGGGCGCCCCGCAGTGCGACGTAGGCCTGCGCCGTCTCCGCCGCGACCTGGACCTGGGTGTCGGCGACCTGCGCCTCGGCCGCGCCGGCCAGCGCACCGGCCTGCTCGATGGCGCGCTGCCGCCCCCCGAAGATGTCGATCTCCCAGCTCGCGTCGAAGCCCGCGTTGTAGATGTCGAAGTTGATCGACTTCGGGACGGGAGCGCCGGTCAGGCCGGTGAGCGCCTCGCCGGCCCGGTCTCCCAGGAAGGTCTTGAGCGGCAACTGGTTGTTGAGGGCGACCGCGTTCGAGCCCACCGTCGGCGCCAGGTCGGCGATCCGACCGCCGACGACGGCGCGCGATTGCTGCAGGCGCGCCCAGGCCACCCGAACCTGTGCGTTGGCCTCCAGCGCCTGCTCGACGAGCCTCGTCAACTGCGGATCGTTCAGGCTGGTCCACCACCGTGCGGAGCGCGGCTGCGAGACCGCCGCGACGGCGCCCGCGCGGACGAAACCCGCGCCCGTTTCCGCTCGCGGCGCCGCGGAGGGCGGACCGGCGTAGTCGGGTCCGACGACGCAGCCGCCGAGCATCAGGGCGACCGCGACGACCGGCACGAGCGAGGGACCGCGTGATGGCAGCCTCCGCGCCCCGCACCGGGCAGGCGAACCGGGTCTCAGCGGGAACACGCTCGTCACCATCAGGACGCCTTGCTGGGAATGGGGCGGATGAAGGGGACGAACGGCAGCCCGACCAGCATCAGAACGCCGAGGATGAAGTAGAGGTCGCTGTAGGCCATGACCTCGGCCTGCAGGTCGATGGTCGTCTTGAGCATCTGTAAGGCGCCCTGCATCCCGCCCTCGCCGGCAGCCATGCGGTTCATGGCGTCCTGCGCGATGGGCGAGGTCGCCGAGATCGATTCCGAGATGCGGTCGGTGTGCAGGTCCTCGCGTCTCTCCAGCATGGTCTTGATCAAGGCGAGGCCGAACGAGCCGCCGAGGTTGCGACCGGCATTGAACAGGCCGGAAGCGTCCTCGGTCTTCTCGTCGGGGACGCTTCGCGTGGCCGCCTCGTTCAGGAACAGCAGGCTGAGCGCCTGCCCGAAGCCGCACAGGATCTGCGAGGTGACGAACTGCGACCCGTTCGCGTCGGGGATCAGGCCGGAATTGTAGAAGCACCCCGCCGAGTAGAAGAGCAGCCCGCTCCCGGGGACGATCCGGATGTCGAGGGCGCGCACGATCAGGGGGTAGAACGGCATGATCAGCAGGGAGGGCAGGCCGCTGATCAGCGCGACGTGGCCCGCCTGCTCGGCGTTGTAGTCGGGCACACGCGCTAGGAACTGCGGGATGAGGTAGAGCAGCCCGTAGAGCGCCGCGCCGACGACGAGACTGCTGACGAAGACGCTGCCGAAGCTCTTCTGAAACAGCAGCCGCAAGTCGATGATCGGCGTCCGGCTTGTGAACTGGCCGACGGCCATGGCCACGAACCCGAGCCCCGAGACGACGCTCAGCTTGAGGATGAAGGCGGACTCGAACCAGCGCTCGCGCTGTCCCTCCTCCAGCAGGGTCGTCAGGCAGCCGAGTCCGACCGAGAGGCCGACGACGCCGAGCCAGTCGGCCTTAGTCAGTAGCCCGAGCCGCGTCGCGCGCCCCGGGACGGCGATCACGATCAATGCGATGAGCGCCAGCCCGACCGGCACGTTGATGAAGAAGGTGTAGTGCCAGCTGACGCTCTCGGTCAGCCAGCCGCCGACGAGCGGGCCGACGACGGGGCCGAGCACGGCGGTCAGCCCGAACAGGGCAGTCCCGAGCGGCCTCTGGCCCTGCGGCAGACGCGTCGCGACGATGGTGAGGGCCGTCGGGATCAGGGCGCCGCCGGAGAAGCCCTGCCCGACGCGGCCGATGATCATCTGCGTCAGGTTGGTGGATAGACCGCACATCGCCGAGAAGCCGATGAACAGGGACGTGGCGAGCAGGAGAAAGTTGCGCAGGCCGAAGATCTTCTCGAACCAGCCGGCGAGCGGGATCATCACGATCTCCGCCACGAGGTAGGAGGTCGAGATCCAGGTGCCCTCGTCGGCGCTGGCCGCGATGCCGCCCTGGATGGTCGGCAGGGCCGCGTTGACGATGGAGGCGTCGAGCGTCGCCATGAAGGCGCCGATGGTGCCGGCGGCGACCGCCATCCAGGCCGAGAAGTCGGCCTTCTCCGCCTCATCGGCCACGCGCGTCTCCCGGGCCGGCATCGCTCGTCTGCTTCGGCGCGGCCTCCTCCTCGTCCTCCTCGTCCTGGCGGGCGCTGCGGGTGTCGACCGTGACGACGACGGAGAGGCCCGGCACGAGGACCTTGCGAGCTTCCTGGCCGGACTTGAAGCGGATGCGGACCGGGACGCGCTGGACGATCTTGGTGAAGTTGCCGGTGGCGTTCTGGGGCGGGATGAGGGCGAAGCGTGCGCCGGTCCCGGGCGAGAAGCTCGCGAGGCGCCCGTTCAAGGGTCGGTCGGGAAGTGCGTCAACCTCGATCTTCACCGGCTGGCCGATCCGCATCAGACCGACCTGCGTCTCTTTGAAGTTCGCGTCGATGTAGAGATCCTCGACGGGCACGATGGCCATGAGCCGGGTCCCGGGCTGGACCGTCTCGCCGATCCGGGCGTTCAGGTCGCCGACGCGGCCGGCCACCGGGCTGCGGATGACGGTGTGGTCGAGGTCGACCTGGGCCTGGGTCAGCTCGGCCTGCGCCTGTTCGACCATGGCTCGCGCCTGGGGCAGTTGCGCCTGCGTCGAGGCCAGTTGTTTCCTGGCGGACTCGACCTGCGCCTCCCCGAGGTCGACCTGCGCCTTCGCCTGGTCGGACTGGCTGCGGTACTGTTCGAGGCGCTCGACAGTGTCGGCGCCGCTCGCGGCGAGCGGCCGGTAGCGGGCGACCTGGTCGCCCGCGAACCGGGCGCCGACCCGGTTGACCGCGAGTTGAGCCTTGGCCTGCTCGATCTGGGCCCGTTGCCGCTCGACCTCCGCCTCGGTTCGCGCCACTTCGGCCCGACGCCCGTCGAGCTGCGCCCGGGCCTGGGCCACCCTGGCGCTGCTCTGCCGGTCGTCGATGCGGACGAGGAGGTCGCCGGCCGCCACCGTCTGATTCGCGGAGACGGGGATCTCGGCGATCCGCCCCGAGACCTGGGGCGAGACGGTGACCTGGTCGGCCTTGATGTAGGCGTTGTCCGTCTCCTGCATGAAGCGGCCGGTGATCCAGTAGTGCCAGCCGTAGACCGCACCGGCCGCAACGAGGCCGAGCGCGACGACCAAGAGGCCGATGCGGACCCAAGGCTTCTTCAGGGGCGAGGGCTTGCCTTCCTTCTCGCCCCTATCCCCTTCCTCGCCGGCATCGCTGCCCCCGCTACCATCGCGGTCGTCCTTCCCACCGTCGCCGGCGCGGTCTTCGGACGTGGCGTCGGACGCGTCCGCATCGTCTTCGCCCGGCTTCGTGGACATAGTTCCCGCGACCTAAAAAAGCACCTGCCGCGTACCTTTAAGCTGAGGTGTGGGGGGGGAAACAAGGGGAGCCTCCGGCGTTCTCCATCGGAGTCTGGATCGTACGTGCAGTAAAAATGCAACGATGCCTGGAGGCAGCATAGCCATAGGTATACCCAGACAAAATGCCCGTCGAAGGTGATTTTAACGAAGCCACGGGGTGAGCCTACGCTGTGGTTTGGCGGCCGCGTCGCGGTATGCGGTTCCTCGGAACGGTCAGGCCCCAGCATCCAGCCCATATCCAGACAGGAGATCGCTCGATCTCACGAAGTATCGGAAGCGAGAGCGGGACTTCGAGGACAGTCGCATGGCAGATGCCGGACCAGACGAGGCTGCTCCGCAGGATCCAGTAGTGACCGGCCTACGAAAGCGAGGACGACCGCGTCGTGGCTCGGAGGCCGAGATCACCGAGCGCATCCTCGATGCGGCTCAAAGCGTCTTCCTCAAGGAAGGCTTCGACGGTGCGAAGCTGGACGCCATCGCCGCGGCTGCAGGGACCTCGAAACGGACCTTCTACGCGCGCTTCAAGTCCAAGTCCGACGTGTTCGAGGCCGTCGTCCAACGCATGATCGAGGATGCTTTCCGGCCCCTGTCGGTCGAGGGGACGGGGGGCTCGCACCGGGAACGGCTGCACCGTCTCGCGCAGGAGATGTTGGCACAGTCCCTCTCCCCGGACATCGCGGCGCTGGAGCGGATGTTGATCGGGGTCGCACCCCGCTTCCCGGAGCTGCCCCGCCGTCTCAACGAATTCGCACGTAAGAGGGGTGTGGTGCTTGTCGAGCGCTGCCTCGCCGCCGGGATCGCGGCTGGCGAGTTCGCCTGCGCCGACCCAGGCTTTGCCGCCGAACACTTCCTAAGTGCCATGATCCGCGTACCGATGATCGAGGCAGCGACGGGCATCCACTCCGCCGAGTTGACGCTCGTGAAGCGCGAGACGCTCAGGCAAGCGGTCGACCTCTTCATCGGTGGCGTGGCCGCGAACGCACCGGGGGCGAGGCTCGCCGCGAACCCTTCTGCTCCAGGGGGCTGACAAAATCACGGCTGATTCCCGAGACGGCAGCCTCTCGAGGGCGCAGCCATGACGGATGTCTGCATCGACGATGACCTTCATGGACCGAGCTCGCCGTGTTCGTGACAAGCGCTTCCACCGGCGCCACCTCGATCTAATATTCGCCGTCCACGTCGGACACCGCGTCCTGATCCAGCCCCCCGAACGGAGCCAAGTCATCGGCGACCATGTCGATGACGGTCGCGACGTCGCGGCGGGCACGCTCGCGCAGCAGGGCGAGGTCCACGCCGTAGAGCGCGTGCATCTGCAGCGGCATCAGCGCCATCTCCACGATCCGTGTGGCGATGGGCGTGGCCGCGGCAACCTGGTCCGGCGTATGGCCGTCCCCGACGATGACCTCGGCCACGCACTCGACGCACCCGCCGAAACCGATCTCGTAGGACGCCCGGGCCATGTCGGGAAAGCGCTCCCGCTCCACGATGGTGATGCGCATCAGCGCGATGACGTCCGGGACGAAGGTCTCGTCGGCGAGCATGACGCATGCGCGCAAGATCCTGACCCGGAGCGGCCCCCCTTCGTCCCCCGCCGAGATCCGCCCGAGCGCCAGGGTAACGCGTCGTTTGACCACCTCCTTGAACAGCATCTCCTTGGTCGGATAGCGCGCGTACAGGGTTGCCTTGCCGGCACGGGCCAACTCGGCGATGCCTTCGTAGGTCGTTCGGTCGAACCCCTGCTGCAGGAACAGGTGGGTCGCGACATCGAGCACTCGGGCCTCGACCTCCCCCGTTTGGTCCGCGCGCGGTCGACCGCGCCGACGCGAGGGGTTCTGGCCACTGGCCCCCTGGATCTGCTCGCTCAAACTCTTCCCCCTGAGCGTGGGAACAACCCGGATGCCCGGCGGTTCTGAAAATGAACGCGACCGTTCATTAACTGCATCCGGGATCGAGACATGGCAGAGACTGCTTACTCTGAATGGTATGTCACGGGCCTGCAGGCGATCAAAAGCGCCGACGAGCAGGGTAAGGAGGCGGCCCGGGCGGCCACCAAGGATCTCAGTGATCCGGAGCTTCGCAAGATCGCCGAGGAGGGCGCCAGCGCCGCGGAACGCCATTCGGATACGATCTCGCGCCTCCTGAAGGACGCGGGTGGTCAACCGACTAGCATCCCCAACAAGATCATGGAAGGCATCAGGGCCGGCACGATTCAGGCGATGGATGCCGCCAAGGACCCCGAGGTGAAGGATGCCAGCGGCGTGGCGTCAGCCCAAATCTCCATCCACTACTACATCGCGGCCTACGGCACCCTCGCGTCGACCGCCAAGCACCTCGGTCGCGACCAGGATGCTGCGGAACTCAAGCGTATGACGGACGAGATGATAGCCTTCGACAAGCGCTACACCGAAGTCTCCGAGGCACGGACCAACAAGCGCGCCAGCTGACCGAACCATCGGCATACAGTCGCCACCCCAACCCGTTGCGGGGGCCGACCGACTTCTACGAACCAATTGGTCCGTCCGCCGCTCGGCGGGCCTCATGCGAACCACCTGAGGGGGTGAGACGCTTCACGGTGCCTGCGATGATCCTCAAGTTGACGCCTTCCATTCTTCTCGTTCTCAGCCTGACCGGTCCGGCACTTTCGCAGTCCGCGCCGACGCGTTCGACGATGCTGTACGGAAACTACTGCGGACCCGGAAACAACGCTCCGTTGCCTCCCATTGATGCCCTCGATGCGGCTTGTGCCCGGCACGACGCGTGCACGCCGGACGGCGCTCTGGCGCCGAAGGCGTGCCATCTCCGTCTTCAGCAGGAGGCGGCGCGGATCGCGGGGGATCCCCGCCAGCCCGACAATCTCAAGGCGATGGCGGGCATCGTTTCCATGGGCGCGGCGCTGATGCCAGCCGAGACCGCGCCTCTGATTGAAATGCCGCTCCGGGGGGAACGGGGGGGTGAATTGCAGGCATCCAGCCACGCGACGCGCTCCGCTTCCTTTGTCCGGCGGACGGCACGCGACTGAGGTGCTTTTTGGCCATGAGACCGACGGCGATACTGTCGTCGGCACTATGCTGATGCGCGTCCCTCACCCTAGAGCCGTGCCCGGTCACGTAGCGACGGCCAAGTCGGTATCGTAGCCGGCGGCAGCAAGGGAGTTGCGGCACTCATCTGCTGTGAAGCGAGCCAAAGCCTGCCGGATGGCGTGCCACAGATCAGGGACGGTGCGGGCCGCCGCTGTCCGGAGCAGAGCCTTCAGCTTGGCGAAGATCTGCTTGATGGGATTGAAGTCCGGGCTGTAGGGCGGGAGGTAGAGCAGCCTCGCCCCGGCGGCCTCGACGGTCGCACGCACACCTGCCACCTTGTGGGCCTGCAGGTTGTCGAGGATGACGGTGTCACCGGGCTTGAGCGCGGGCACAAGCGTGTCGGCGACGTAGGCCCGGAAGCGTGCGCCGTTGGTGGCGCCGTCGAACAGGGTCGTGGCGCATAAGCCTTCGCTGCGCAGGGCGGCGGTGATCGTGTAAGCGCTCGGCGGCGGGCCTTCCGGTCAGGCAGCGTGAGCGACGGGCGAGGCCGGCGTCCAGTTCCAGGGAGCAGGTCGGCCAGCCGCTTTGCCGGATGGTCGGCAATGCGGGTGAGCACGTCTCGCAGGTACGCCTCGCTGTCGAGCCCGTTCAGCTTGGCGCTTTCGATCAGGGTGTAGAAGGCGGCAGCGCGCTCGGCCCCGCGCTCCGAGCCGGCGAACAGGTAGTTCTTGCGCCCCACCGCCACGCCGCGCAGCGCCCGCTCGGCCGCGTTGTTGTCGAGCGCGATGCGCCCGTCGTCGAAGGCGCGCGTGAGCGCGGCCCAGCGCGCCAGCATGTAGCGCAACGCCTTGGCCAGGTCGGATCGACCCGGCACCTGGGACAGGCTCGCCTCCGCCCATGCCTTCAGCGCCGCCCCCAGCGGCCTCGCGCGGGCCTGCCTCTCGCGGGTGCGGGCGTCGGGCGGCTTGCCGTGCAGGCCGCGCTCGATGCCGTAGAGCGCGCCGATCCGCGCCAGCGCCTCCGCCGCCAGGGTCGAGCCGGTCGCGGCGTGCGCGTCGAAGAACTTGCGTCGCACGTGCGCCCAGCACGCCGCCTCGGTCAGCGCCCCACCCGGGCGCGTCCCCGCGTACAGCCCGTTGAAGCCGGCGTAGCCGTCGGCCACCAGCACCCCGGAGAAGCGCGCCAGGTGCGCGAGCGGACGTTCGCCCCGGCGGTCGGGCGAGGCGAAGATCACCGCCGCCGGCGGCCGGGCGCCGCCGTGGGGGCGCTCGTCGCGCACGTAGGTCCAGAGCCGGCCGGTCCGGGTCTTGCCGGTGCCCGGCGCCAGCACCGGGACCGGCGTGTCGTCGCCGTGCAGCACGTCCGAGCCGGCGATCACCTCCCGCCGCGGCAGGTCGACGAGCGGCATCACCGCCGCGGCCGTCGCGCCCAGCCAACCCGAGAGCGTCGAGGTGGCCAGATCGACCCCGTCGCGGGCGTAGATCTCGGCCTGGCGATAGAGCGGCAGGTGGTCGTCGAACTTGGCCACCGCGATGTGGGCGAGCAGACCCGGGCCGGCGCGTCCGCGGGCGATGGCGTGGTGGGGCGCCGGCGTCTGGACCACCTGCTCGCAGGCCCGGCAGGCGAAGGCCTCGCGCACGTGGCGCACGACCTTGAACCGGCCCGGCACGTAGTCGAGGCTCTCGGTCACGTCCTCGCCGATCCGCCGCAGCGCACCGCCGCAGGCTGGGCAGGCGCAGGGGCCAGGGTGGACGATGCTCTCGCGCCGCAGGTGCCCGGGCAGAGGCCGCCGCGCCGGCCGGATACGCGCTGCCTCCACCGCCCCGGCGACAGCGGGCATGGCAGCCAGACGTTCGGCCTCGTCGACCTCCAGCGTCTCGATGGCCAGTTCGAGCTGCTCGACGCGCCCCCCGAGCCTCTCCGACGCGGTGCCGAACCCAGCTCGCTTCAGCCGGGCGAGTTCGCCGCGCAGCTTCTCGATCAGACAGCTTAAGCCGTACCGAGGGGGCTCGCCACATCCATGCGCCCGGACGCTGCCGCCTCGGTACTCCACCGCGCTCAGCCGGCGATCCGGGGCCGGTCGGTGCGCACGGGGGCCCGCCAATCGATACCCTCCAGCAGCATCGCGAGTTGCGCCGGGGTCAGCGCGGCCGCGGCCCCCGCCGTGGCCGGCCAGACGAAGCGGCCCTTCTCCAGACGCTTGGCGAACAGGCATAGCCCCTGACCGTCCCACCACAGCACCTTGATCAGGTGCCCCTGCCGGCCGCGGAACACGAACGCCTGTCCCGAGAACGGGTCGCGGGCGAGATGGTCCTGCACCAGGGTGGCCAGACCGTCGAAGCCCTTGCGCATGTCAGTGTGCCCGGTGGCCAGCCACACCCGCGCGCCGGAGGGGACCGGGATCATCGGCCGGTCAGCGCTGCGAGTACGCCCCGCAGGAGTGCGAGGTCGGTCCCGGCCGGCACCCGCACCCGGTGGCCGCCGGCCAGCTCGATCTCGATGGGGCCGGGCTCCGCCGGCACGATGGGCGCGCCGGCCGTGGGGGCCGGCAGGGCCAGCGGCACGAACGCCGGCCCGGCGGGTGCCACCGCCGCCCGCTGTTCAGCCAGGACCGCGCGGCGCCAGCGAAACAGCAGGCTGGAATGCAGCCCGTGCCGGCGTGCCACCGCCGAGGCCGACGTGCCCGGCACGTCCGCCTCGGCCAGGATCGCCCGCTTCTGCTCCGGCGACCACGCCCGGCGCGTGCCGGCGACCACGACGTGCGAGGGAGAAGTCATAGGTCCAGACCCAGGGCCGATACAGCGCCATCTGACGCCAGCACCTGTATCCAGAGCGCGCCACTATCCGCGCAAGGCAGCCGTCACCGAGCGCTTACTTTGAGTCAACATTTCGCCCCTGCCTTACCGTCTCAGCAGCAGCGGCGTAATATGCGCGTCATGCCGCTGCGCCAAAAAGGGCGGCACGCTATGAGGCAGCCTAGGACGGCGGCGCGGGATCGCCCGTTGCGACATCCTGGGAGACACTCATGCGTGCTGTGACCTACACCGAAGGCGCCCGGATCGATGCGCCGGACGCCCTCCTCGACACCACCTTTCCCGATCCCGTGCCGGTTGGGCGCGACCTGCTCGTACGCGTGCAGGCCGTTTCCGTGAACCCAATCGACACCAAGGTGCGCCAAGGCGCCTACAAGCAGGGTTGCGAGCCGAAGGTTCTCGGCTGGGATGCGGCCGGAACCGTGGTCTCGGTCGGACCGGAGGCGCACCTGTTCAAGCCCGGCGACGCGGTGTTCTATGCCGGTGCGCTCGACCGGCCAGGTAGCAACGCCGCGTTCCAGTGCGTGGACGAGCGCCTCGTCGGTGCCAAGCCAGCCAACCTCGATTTCGCCGCCGCCGCGGCGCTACCGCTTACCGCGCTGACCGCTTGGGAGATGTTGTTCGACCGGCTAGACGTCGCCACGCCCGTTCCGGGTGCCGCCCCCGCGATCCTGATCGTCGGCGGCGCCGGCGGCGTCGGCTCGATCGCGATCCAGCTCGCCCGGCAGCTCACGGATCTCATCGTGATCGCTACGGCTTCGCGCCCCGAGACGGCGCAATGGTGCCGGGACCTCGGCGCCCACCACGTGATCGACCATGCGAAGCCCCTCGCCACCGAGGTGGCGGTGCTCGGTCTTCCCGGGGCGCCCGGGTTCGTGTTCGCGACGACGCAGACCGGTGCGCATCTCCCGCAGATCATCGAGCTCCTCGCGCCACAGGGTCGCCTCGGCCCGATCGACGATCCCGAGACCCTGGACGTGATGCCGCTCAAGCCCAAGAGCCTGTCGCTGCACTGGGAGCTGATGTTCACCCGCTCGCTGTTCCAGACCTCCGACATGGAACGGCAGCACGCGATCCTGACCGAGATCGCCCGCCTGATCGACGCGGGACGGCTGCGCACGACGTTGAGCGAGACCTTCGGTCCGATCAACGCCGCCAACCTGGCACGCGCCCACGCGCTCATCGAGAGCGGGAAGGCGAGGGGCAAGGTCGTCCTCGCTGGGTTCAGCGACTAAGCCGGCACGCGAAGCGTCCCGGCTCAGAGCTGGGACGCCGGTCGAGCTTGCCCCGGTCCCGGCCGTTCAGGACAACGGAAGCGCCCTCCGACGCAAACCGTTTCGCGGTGGCGGCGCCGATGCCGCTTCCGGCACCAGTGATGACGCGCCTCTTATCGAAGCGGGACATGTTCGGCTTCCTTCCTAACAGGTGATGCCGTGGGGGATGCCGGATTTCAGGCGACGGGCGGGATGACCTTCAGGTCGATCAGGTGCCGGAACTGGTTCCGGAACATGTCTTCGGTGTCGATGCAGGCATGAAATCCGGCCTGGCGGGCCTTGATCGTGCTGCTGATGTTGTCGAAGCCGCTGGCAAAGATGAAATCGCCGAAGGGCCACGAAGCCACCTTGTCATAGGGGATCAGCTGTAGCCCGTGGCGTTCGGTCATTCTATCCCAGAGCGGCCCCTTGTCGGCCATGTAGGTCGCGAGCGGCATCGGGATCGGATCGGCCCAGTCCATGTTGAACATACGCGCGATCCGCGGCCACATGTGCTGCCAGCGAAAGTAGTCGCCGTTGGTGATATTGAAGATCTCGTTTCGCGCAGCCGGCGTCGTACCGGCCCAGTCGGCGGCCTCGGCCAGGATGTCGGCGGAGCTGACCTGGTAGAGTGCCCGGTAGGCGGCCTCGGTCCCCGGGAATCGAAGCGGGATGCCGAGTTCCTTCGAGATGGCCGCATAGACGGCGATCACCGTCAGCAGGTTCATCGGGTTGCCGACCGCGAAGCCGCAGACCGCCTCTGGCCGAAGGGCCGTGAACGACCAATCCTTGCCCTCCTGGCGCTCACGCAGGAGATCCTCCTGGTCGTAGTAGAAGTTCGGCGGCATCAGGCGCGGGTCGTCTTCGCGGGCGGGCGTCTTGAACGGGCCGAGATCGGCGCCGTAGGCCTTGCCGCCCTGGTAGAACGTGACGTGGCGCAGGCCCGGTGAGGTCTCCTCGACGACGTCGAGCAGGTTGCGCAGGATTGCGACGTTGACCGTGCTCTTCTCGGCGGCGGTCTGCTTTTCGATGTAGGCGCCGAACACGATGTGGGTGACGTCGCGGATGCCGCCGAGGCGGTCCCGGACCTGTCCGGGGTCGAGCAGGTCGACCGAGATCGCCTCGACGTTCGGGATGGACGGCTCGGTCCGTCGCGACAGCCCCAGCACTTGGGTATCGGGTCGAGCAGCGAGGCGAGTGGCTGCGGCGCGGCCGATGACGCCCTGGGCGCCGGCGACGAGGACTTTTCTCTGCATGGTTGGCTCGCTCCCGTTTCCCGTAAGCTGGGGGTTGGCGGGACGCGTGGGAGGCGACCGCTTCCTGAACCAGTCTTACCCAAAGGAAAGCTGCCGTCCTCGGCCTAGGTTCGCACGCCTGATGATCCGGTCCGCGCCTCGCCCATCGCACGCCTGCAACGATCCTCGACCTCGGAGAGGTCGCGAGCGATGACCTTCTACACGCCGAAGGCCCGTGTGAGCTCTATTCCAGCATGGCCTGCAGCTCGGCCCGTCGCGTATCTCCGGGCACGACCGTTTCAATCTGAACGAACACATCAGGTGCGGACGAGCCGTTGCCGCTAGATGATCCGGCGCTTTCCGCAGCGCACTGAATGCGGTGTGCGCCATCCGCGCAGGTTTCACCCCGGGGAACCAAGGCGGCCCGGAACCGGTCGTGTGAGAGACGATCGTCCGACCGGAGAGACCATCATGCCCTTCATCGCGGCCCACGACGGCGCGCAGCTTTTTTTCAAGGACTGGGGACGCGGTCGGCCGGTCGTGCTCATCCACGGCTGGCCGCTCGATGCCGACATGTGGGAGTTCCAGCAGCGGACGCTCACCGAGGCTGGTTTTCGCACCATCGCCTACGACCGCCGCGGATTCGGCCGCTCTGACCAGACCTGGGACGGCTACGATTACGACACCCTCGCCGACGACCTGAAATCCGTGCTCGACGCCCTCGATGTGCAGGACGTGGCGCTGGTCGGGTTCTCAATGGGCGGCGGCGAGATCGCCCGGTACATGAGCCGGCATGGCGGCGCCCGGGTCACTCGGGCCGCGCTCGTCTCGTCGGTGACGCCCTATATGCTCAAGACGGCCGACAACCCAGACGGCGTCGACCCAGCGGTGTTCGACGGCATGATCGCCGGGCTGAAGAAGGACCGCCCGAACTTCATGGCGACTTTCGCAAAGACGTTCTTCGGGGTTGGGATGCTCTCATCGCCAGTCTCGTCCGACCTGATCGAATGGACCGGCACCCTCGCGATGCGCGGGTCGCCGAAGGCGACGACCGCCTGCGTGACGGCCTTTGCCGAGACCGACTTCCGCGCCGACATGGCCGCGTTTCGCGTGCCGACCCTCGTGATCCACGGCGATGCCGACCGGACCGTACCGATCGACGTGTCGGGCAAGGCCACAGCCGCCGCGATCCCCGGCGCCGAGTTCGTCGTCTATGACGACGCGCCGCATGCCGTGCCGTTCACCCATGCCGAACGGCTGAACGCGGATCTGATCACCTTCCTGAAGAGCTGACCCGCGCTCCGCTCACCATTACCCCGCACACACAATCCGAGGTACCATGACGACGAGCCCGATCCTCCAACCCGTGACAATCGGCGACCTGCACCTCAAGAACCGCATCGTGATGGCGCCGCTGACCCGCAGCCGGTCCTCGACCGCGGGCGTACCGCCGGACTTCGCCGCCGATTATTACGGCCAGCGTGCCAGCGCCGGCCTCATTGTCTCAGAGGCCACCAATATCTCGCAGCAGGCCGTGGGCTATGCCTACACGCCGGGCATCTGGTCGGACGAGCAGATCGAGGCTTGGAAGCGCATCGTCTCGACGGTCCACGCCAACGACGGCTGCATCTTCCTTCAGCTGTGGCACACCGGCCGGATATCCCATCCCGACCTGCAGCCAGGGGGCGAACTCCCGGTCTCCGCTTCGGCGGTGAAGCCGGAGGGAACTGCCTTCACGATGGAGGGGATGAAGCCCCACGTCACCCCGCGGGCGTTGGAGACCGACGAGATCCCTGGCATCGTCGAGGATTACCGGCGGGCGGCCGTGAACGCCAAGCGCGCCGGCTTCGACGGGGTCGAGGTCCACTCGGCCAACAACTACCTGCTGGAGCAGTTCGTGCGAGATTCGACCAACAAGCGAACCGATCGCTACGGTGGCTCGATCGAGAATCGTTTGCGGTTCCCGCTTGAGGTGGTCCGTGCGGTGACCGAGGCCTGGGACGGCGGAAGCCGCGTCGGCATCCGGTTGTCGCCCGCCACCACGCAGCCCGGCGAGACACCGCTCGATTCCGAGACGCATGCCACCTTCGGCGCCTATGTCGATGCGCTCAACGAGTTCGGCTTGCTCTACATTCATACGATCGAGGGCATCACGCAGCAGACCCGTGATGTGCCGGACGGCGTCGATTTCCTCGACCTGCGGCGCCGGTTCGAGGGGGCCTATATCGGCAACAACCAGAACACCCTGGATCTCGCCGAGAAGGAACTGGCCGAGGGCCGCGCCGATCTGTTCAGCTTCGGCCGGCCCTACCTTGCCAACCCAGACCTCGTCGGGCGGCTGGCGAGCGGGGCACCGCTGGCCGAGGCACCCAAGCAATACTGGTACGGCGGCGGTGCGACCGGTTACTCCGACTGGCCGGGCATGGACGGGCCGGTACCGGTACGGCGCTGAACTGATCACGGAGATCGGCACGTCGCCGATTGTGACCGAGGCGACGGCCGGTATCGTGTGAGTGTCTTGCTGCGCGCGGGAGAGCGCTCGGCCAACCTCGGCCTTGCCGGTAGGATCGAACCGAGCGGCCGGTGTGTACCCCGGCCGGCATCGGACGTGGGTCACTACCACCAGGGGCAAGTTGCTCGAAACCGCGCTCCGAGCCTCCAAGGCCGCCAAGTCGGTGAGTATGCGACGCGGCGCCAGGGATGCATCCTCGGTCGCCTACAACCCGTGCCGACATACGGGCCGGCGCGCCGCGTCGCTCCGGCACCGGGTCCAAGCGCGGCCTCGCGAGAGCGGCGTGCAACGACCGGGCATGGCGCGGGTTTCCTAGCCTTCGACTGAGACGCCCCGATCCTACCGATCCGAACCTAAGGAGCACCATGTCCCGCGAGAGCAGCATCCAGGCGACCGAGAAATTCGGAGAACTCGTCAACGGTGGCCGGTTCGACGCCTTCCCCGAAGTCGTCGCCCCGGACTGCCATGATCACGACCCGGCTCCGGGCCAGCACATGGGTCCCGAGGGATACAAGGCCTTCTTCACCGAACTCCGCACCGCGTTCCCCGACATGCAGGTCGAGGTGAAGAAGCTCGTCGCCGACGGGGACAGCGTCGCCTTCGCCTATACGCTCACCGGCACGCACCAGGGTGACTTCAACGGCCACAAGCCCACCGGGAAGGCCATCAAGGTCCGCGGCATGCAGATCGGCCGTTTCGTCGACGGCAAGATGGTCGAGCGGTGGGGGGCCTCCGACGAGCTCGGCATCCTGAAGCAGATCGGCGCCATCGAGGGTTGATGGAGGCATCCGCGAAGGCGTCCCGGCCGCGGGACGTCCTCGGGACATGGCCCAGGGCGACCCATGGGCCGCCCTGGGTCTCAAGAGCCAATCGTCGGCTTCCCGACTCCTCAGGCGCTCCGGGTCTGGTCGGGATGGCGGCCCTCGGCGAACTCCTCGACGATCTTGGCGCAGAAGGCCGGCAGGTCCTTGGGCGTGCGGCTGGTGACCAGCCCCTTGTCGCAGACGACCTCCTCGTCGACCCAGGTGCCGCCGGCGTTCTCGATGTCGCGGCGAACCGTGGGGTATGAGGTCAGCGTTCGGCCCTTCACGACGTCGGCCTCGATCAGGGTCCAGGGACCGTGGCAGATGACCCCGACCGGCTTGCCCGCGGCGAAGAAGTCCCGGACGAACGCCACGACGTCCTTGCTCGCCCGGAGCTTGTCGGCGCCGACGCAGCCGCCAGGGATGACGAGCCCGTCGTAGTCCGCGGCCGACGCCCCTTCGATGGTCCTGTCCACCTTGTAGCGGCCGGCGGGATCGAGGTCGTTATAGACGGTCTCGGCGTCGCCAGCCTCCAGGCCGATGACCGTCACGGTCGCCCCGGCCTGCTTCACCGCCTCATGCGGCTTGGCGAACTCCGGATCCTCGGTGCCACGCGGTGCGATCAGGATCGCGATCTTCTTGCCCTGCAAGCTCATGTCATCGTCCTTGTGGGTGTCGGGATCTAACGAAGGCACCGTCGCGCCGTTCCTCACGACGGGATGCGGTCGATGCCGGCGGTATCTTCGGACTCGACGCAGTTTCCGCGGTGGCGGAAGTCGCTTAGCGCCCGGTAGACCTGGAGGCGCGCCCGCATCACCGAACCGAGCGGCCGGTGCGCCGCGAGACTGAGCGCTGGGCGGAAAGTCATCTCCCGGGATACGAACGAGTTCCTTTGCGGCCCGAGGGGGCGCCCATCCGCCGAACGGTCGCCACGACGCATGTTCGAGGCGCCTCCACCTCTCGGCAGGCAGCTTGGGTCGTTCGGACGATCCGCGAATCCCCGCCCAGCGGCGGGATCGTCCGCTGCCGGGCGGGGCTTCGAGACGGCGGGACAATCATCTGCCCTGATCAATTGGGCACCACGGGCCTACAACATAGGGAGGCGGCGTGGTCGGGGACCCCGCGGAAACGCCGCGTCGATCCGGATGTACTCGTCTTCCGTCAACCGCAGCGGGCCAGCGCTGGCGTTGTCGGCGGCATGATCGGGACTGGACGCCTTGGGGATCGTGAAGGTGGACGGCCTCCGCGCCAAGAACCGAAGCGCGACCTGACGGGCGGTCGCGCCGTGGTTCGCCGCGATCTCATCCAGGACGCGGCCGCCCGGTGTTCGTGGGCCGGGGAAGCTGCCATGGCCGAATGGGCTGTAAGCGACGACGGCGATTCCGTGATCCTCGCACCAGGGCTGGACGGCATGCTCGATTGCGCGCTCCTCCAAATGGTAAAGCACTTGATTGCAGGCGATGCGACCCTCGCCCCCGGCCTTCCAGGCGGCTTCGAGATTGGACACATCGAAGTTGCTCACCCCCCAGGACAGGATCTTGCCCTGTTCGCGCAGCTGCTCGAAGCCGGCGAAGGTGTCCTCAAGCGGATACGAGCCAGGCCAGTGCAGCAGGTAACAGTCCAGCCTGTCGGTGCGCAGGCGCGCGAGCGAGCGCTCGCAGGCCGCCACCGTCCCGGCAAGCGAGGCGTTGCTGGGGAGGACCTTGGAAACGAGGAACACGTCGTCGCGCCGCCCGGCGATCGCCTCACCGACCACGGTCTCGGCGTCGCCGTACATCTCGGCGGTATCGATGTGGGTCATGCCTAGGTCGAGGCCGCGGCGGAGCGCTGCGACCGCGGTGGGCCGGTGCGCGTCGTCGATGTACCAGGTTCCCTGGCCGATCACCGCAACATCGCGCGGCACGGGACCAAACGGGCGCTGCTCCATGCATTTCCCTCCATCTGTGGACGGCACCTGCGCCTAAGGCGCGAACAGCGCGCGCACGCAGCCGTCCGTCTTGTGATTAAACATGTCGTAGCCGCGCGGTCCGTCCTCAAGGGAGAAACGGTGGTTGGCGAGGCAGGCCGGGTTGAGCTCGCCCTTCTGGGCGTGCGTCAGCAGCCGGTCCATGTAGGCTTGTCCGTATTGTTGGGCGGTGCGCACCATCATACCGCACCGTTTGGTCGCGCATTCCGTCGTCGCTGTACCCCGCCTAAAGAAGTGGATGCTGCGATCTTGCGCTTAGGCTTGCCTTTCAAGCCCGCTGATAAGTCACAACATGAGAATGTCGTGGCCGCCGGCTTGATCGATGTCTGCTTCGGAGACGCACACGAGGGCCATCTAACGACTGGAATGGGCGCCAAGCCGAAGGTCCGGTTCTGCGCGCGTTGACGATCCGATTTGACGTAGTCTGGCCGATAGCGGAATGACCGCTTCGGAGAAGGTCCGCAGGAAAAGCGGACAACCTGCTACCGACCCAACCCAGCCGTCAAGAACGTCGTTTGAGATACTCTAAAACGGACATTCGTCTGCCATCCAAGACTTTCGGCGCGTGGCCGGAACGATCTTTGGCCGTCCCCGAGCAGACGCCCCAGAAGGGACTCTTTCGGGTCGCACTCCCGCCCTGACGTTTCTCCAGTAAGCGACCGTTCAATTTCACACGCTCGATGGCACGAGGCGGATGCGAGTTCCCCACGGGTCGTGATGCACGGAGGCACCGTCGTCATCGGTCATCGCCAATCCGCCCTCCAGGCACCGCCCACGAACCTTAGCTAATGTCCCCCTGTCGATCAGGAGCTCGACCTCGGCCAGACCGGCCATGCCCGCAGGGCGCACCGGGGCGCCCCGGCTGTTCCAGATGTTGGTCGCGAGCTGGTGGTGGTACCCACCGGCACCGAGGAACGTCGCGCCCGGATACCGGCACATTATGTCGAACCCGAGCAGATCCGCGTAGAAGCGCTCTGCGGCGTCCAAAGCGCCGACTTGGAGATGGACGTGTCCAACGCGACCGCTCGCCGGCATGCCCCTCCAGGGGGCTGGGGCGGCGCGCAGAAGCCCGGCATGGTCGAGCCGGTCGTTCCTCATGACGATACTGCCGTCCTCCGCACGCGGCCACTCGGAACTCGGGCGGTCCACGTACACCTCGATGCCGTTCCCTTCAGGATCGATGAGGTAGACCGCCTCGCTGACCAGGTGGTCGGCCGCGCCCGAGAGTTGGATCTTGCGCTCCGCCGCGTAGGCGAGCCAGGCGCCCAGGTGGCCGCGGCTCGGGAGCAGGAAGGCCGTGTGGAAGAGGCCCGCCTGCTGCGGGCTCCAGGGCTGGGCAGCGGGATCGTGCCGCAGTTCCAGCAGGACGGTGGCCCCGACCCCGAGGCGCAGCGTATCGGATTTCCGCGAGATGGTCGCGAGGCCGAGCGTATCGCGATAGAACCGGGCGAGGCCATCGAGGTCTCGAACGACAAGGGCGACGCTACCGACGCGGTATGGCGCGGTGTCCAAGAGTGAAACCGGGACGTTCGGCGAGGTCCCACCCCCCTGCTCAGTCCCGGGCGCACTTCCTGCCGGGCGTTCGCTGTCATGGGTCATGCTAGTGCTCCGGAGCTATGGAATCGGTCAGCCGCCGTCGGCGGGCGCGGGCTGGATCGTGGCCGCGAGGTCGATGTCGACCCCGACGTCGAGACCGACCCACTGGCCCGATGCCCAGGGGCCCTGGCCGACCCCGAAATCGGTTCGGACGAGACCGACATGGCCGGTGGCCCGCGCCTGATCCTTGTCGAGCGTGAGATGGAAGGGCAGCGTGAGGGGCCGGCTCGTGCTCCGGATCGTCAGGGTCCCGACCGCCTCGTAGTCGCCGCGGCCCTTATCGATGAAGCGGGCCGCCTCGAAGCGTGCTTGGTTTGCGCCCTTCACGTCGAACCAGTCCTTCTGCGGAAGGGCCTCGTCACGCTGGACGTCGCCCGTCCTGGCGCTGGCGAGGTCGATCAACACGACGGCGTGTCCGGCCTCGGGCTTGGCCGGGTCGAAGTCGATCTTGGCCTGGAAGCGCTCGAAGCGCCCGGTGAACGGCGCCCCGACCTGCACACCGGAGAACTTGATGGTGCTCTTGGCCGGGTCGACCGCCCATTCGGCGGCGATCGCGGGAACCGCGGCGGCCGACAGGGCGACCGCGAGGCAGAGGATGCGCGTGTTCATGGGTTCGATTCCAGGGACCCGGACCGCGCCGAAGGTGCACGGGCCGGGAGCATGCGGCGCAGGACGTCGTCGTGGATGATGAAGTGGTGGCGCAGGGCGGCTGCCACGTGGAGGATGAGCAGCGCCGTCAGCAGCCACGCCCCGTAGGCGTGCACCAGCTTGAGGACGCCCTCCGCCACCGCCGGGTTCGGGACGAACGCGGCGAGGGGAAGGTGCGGCCAGGGCACGAGGCCGTAGAGCACCGTCGGGATGTTGAACGGCGACAGCGACACTACGGCCCAGCCGGTCAGGGGCAGCCCGACGAGGAGCAAGTACAGCAGGCCGTGCGCCGTCGAGGCCGCCACGCGCTCCCGCGCCGGCATCCTGGCCGGGTGAGGCGGCGGCCGGTGGGTCAGGCGCCAGAGGACCCGCAAGACCGTCAGGGCCAGCACCGTGATGCCGACCGACTTGTGCCACTGGTAGAGCTGGAACTGGCGCATCGGCGCCAGTCCCGCATGCGCTATGATCAGGCCCATGCCGATCAGGGCGAGCACGCCGAGCGCGCTCGCCCAGTGCAGCAGGATGGCCACGGCGGAGTACCGCCGCGCGGACACACCGGTTGCCATGGCCGTCCTCCGAGCCGTCGGTCAGTCCTGACGCTCGAAGGCGCCCGCGATGGTGAGGTGCAGTTCGTCGCCGATCAGCGGCACGTAGGTCTTCACACCGAACTCCGAGCGCTTGAGCGTGCCGGTGGCCTCGAAGCCGACCGTGTACTTCTTGTTGAGGGGGTTGGCGCCGGCGCCGACCAGGGTGACGTCGAGGGTCACCGGCTTGGTCACCCCGTGGAGCGTCAGGTCACCCGTGACCTTCGCGTGGTCCTTGCCGGCCGGCGCGACCTTGGTCGAGACGAAGGTCATGGTCGGGTACTTGCCGGCGTCGAGCCACTGGTCGCCCTTGAGCTCGTCGGTGAGCTTGGCGCTGGTGGTCGTCACCGAGGCGACCGGGATCTTCACCGACAGCTTCGAGGCGGCGGGGGTCTTAGGGTCGAGGGTGAGGCTGCCCGACACGTCCGAGAAGCCGCCGGCATAGTTCGAGAAGCCCATATGCGAGACGCGCCAGCCGACCTGGGTATGGCCGGGGTCGACCGCGTACGTGCCGGCCTGAATCTGGGCCGGGTCGCGGGCGGCCGGCGACTGGGCCAGGACCGGGGTGGCGACGAGGGCCAGTACGAGGCCGGGGATGAGGATGGACTTCACGGGTGTCTCCGGGACTGAAACGGGCGACCCGACCCACCTGGGGAAGGGCCGCGAGAGCCGAGGACGCTGGGATACCCACGTTGGCGGCCGAGGTTGAGCCTGCTATTCGGAACCACATGGTTGCGAAAACGGAAACCTTCGGCGGCGGATTGGACGACCTGCGCGCCTTCTGCGCGGTGGTCGACCTGGGCACCGTGACGGCGGCCGCGGCGAGCCGGGGCGAGACCAAGGGCAGCCTCAGCCGACGCATCTCGCGCCTGGAGGCTGCGCTCGGCGCCACCCTGATGGCCCGCCATCCCCGCGCGGTGTCGCCGACCGCGGAGGGCCTAGCCTTCTATGCCAAGGTGCAGGAGAGCCTCGCGCTCCTCGACGAGGCGGCCGAGACCGCGCGTGACGCCCGCACCGTTCCTGCAGGCCACCTCCGGGTGACGACCTCGGTCGATTTCGGCATCGAGTTGATGCCGGGGATCGTCGCGAGCTTCCGCCGGGCCTACCCGCAGATCACGGTCGATATGATCAACACGGACGCGCGGCTCGATCTCGCGGCCAACCGGATCGACCTCGCCCTGCGCCTGGGCGACACCGAGGAGACCGGTTACAGGGCCGCGCTGTTCCTGCGTCTCTGGATCGGGCTCTACGCGGCACCGGACTACCTCGCGCGGCGTCCGGCGCCGACGAGCCTCGCGGCCCTGGCAGAGCACGACCTGATCCTCTCGCGCGAAAGGCCTGGAGCGCTGGGCATCATGCTCAGCGACGGCCAGGGCCGGACGGAACAGGTCGCGCTCAGCCCTGCCGTCCGGGCGAGCGACTTCGCCACGGTGCTTCGGCTGACGCTGGCCGGGACAGGCATCGGCCATCTGCCGAGCGCCGTGGCGGCCGGCTCCGTCGCGAACGGGGCGCTCGTACGGGTGCTGGCACCTTGGGCGACGGCGGGCGGGGCGCTCCGGGCCGTGAGCCTCGCCGGCCGGGAATTGCCGGCACGCGTGCGCGTCTTTCGCGAGCACGTTCGCTCCGAGATGATGAAGCGCTTCGCCGTCGAGCCGGACCAAGCCGAAGGCACCTGATGCGAGCGGTTCCCGGGGTCGTTCCTCGGCCGTCGAGGAGCGTCGGCTCAGAGTGGGGCTCTGCGGAACGGCGCGATGACAGCGGCGTGTTCTCACATGCTCGGTCTATTTCCCAACTCCGCCGCCACGAGGGGTCTGTACCTATCCCGGGCGGCGGGGGTTTGCTGATCAACCCTTGAGTGCTGCCTCGATCACGGATGAGGTCGAGGTGGTCGGCCGACCGATAAGCGCACTGAGTTGGCGGCCATCATCGAAGAGGGCGCCCTTCTCGGCGCCAGCATCCGAGTTGGCCAAAAGGCCGGCAAAGGCGTCGGGTAGCCCTGCGCCGATCAAGGCGGCCTTGAACTCCGCCTCGGGCAGGTTCCGGTAGGCGACCGGCTTGCCCGAGCTTTGGGATATGAGCTTGGCAAAGTCGGATAGGGTGTAGGCTTCGTCGCCTGCCAATTCGTAGATACGCCCGCCCTGGTCGGTCTCGGCGGTCAGCGCGATGCTTGCGGCCGCCGCGTAGTCGGCCCGCGCCGCGGAGGCGATCTGCCCTTCCCCCGCGCTGCCGAGGAAGACGCCGTGTGCGAGCGCGGGAGGGATCGAGGCCGCATAGTTCTCGGTGTACCAGCCGTTGCGCAGCAGGACATGGGGCACCCCCGACGCCGCGAGCATCGCCTCGGTGGCGCGGTGTTCCTCCGCGAGGGCCAGGGGAGACGTGTCGGCACGGAGGAGGCTGGTGTAGGCGATCAGGCGGACACCGGCAGCCTTGGCGGCGGCGATGACGTTCTGGTGCTGGACCGCGCGTTGACCGACCTCGCTGGAGGAGATCAGCAACAGCCGCTCGATGCCCTCGAAGGCCGTGGCAAGCGTGTCGGGCCTGGCATAGTCGGCCGTGCGGACCTCGACGCCGAGCCCGGCCAGCTTCCTGGCCCCTTCGCTTCCGGCATCGCGGACACCAGCGACCACCTGTGCGGCGGGCACGGTCCGGAGCAGGTCCTGGATGACGAGGCGCCCAAGTTGGCCGGTGGCCCCTGTTACGAACAGACGGGTGTGCGAGGAGAGCGTCATAGGGAAAGATCCTAAGCGGTTCGTTTTCCGCACAAGGTCTATAAATGAGACCTGAATTGCTTGTAAGGAGGCAGGTTCTGGGAGCCTGGTGACTTGGAAGGAACCGCCTGCATGAGCGACGCGAACGGGCTGGCCAGCAAGTTCGATAGCTGGCAGCGCATGAGACTCGATCCGGCCCACTGCCCGGTCCGGGACGTGCTCGATCACCTCGGCGACAAATGGACGACCTTGATCGTGATCGCACTGGCCGGCGGTCCTCGGCGGTTCGGCGAGCTGAACCGGTCCATCCCGGATATTTCGAAGCGAATGTTGACGCAGTGTCTGCGTGCTCTGGAGCGCGATGGGCTCATCACCCGCCATGTATTCCCAACCAGCCCACCGAGCGTTGAATACCGGTTGGCGGATCTGGGTCGTTCTCTTCTAGGCCCCCTGGAAATTTTGATCGAATGGGCCGAGGCTAACCATCAAACCGTTCTCGATGCCCGCCTTCGATTCGATGGTGCTGCTCCAAGTACCTGAGAGTGGACGTTCCTGGCGTCCGAAAGGGTCGAAAGCGGGCGCCTCGACGATGTCCGCTCCGATGCTTCTGTCGCTCGGAAGCAGACACGCAAAAATCCACCCGACCCGGACGTACGTCATCCCGCACCAAGCTGCCGCGAAGCGGACCTTCCCGGGGTCCGCGAAGGGTCGAGAGCGGCGGTTCGGCGCGTGCTGGCCAATGTCAGCTTGTGGCGCGAAACCGAACAAGGCGGGGGCGAACTCCTGACCCATAGCGGCCCGTTGACACCACGGCCTTTATCGTCCGCTTCGACGCAGGAAGCGGACGTCGCAGAAGTCGCAGCAGTCCTCACGGGCCCGCTAGTCGGGCGGATGCAGCGCGTACAGCGAACCCTGCGATCAAGATCACCAACATCACCGCCTTTCTGCGGCTGACCGTGCCTACTGACAGCCGAATGATAGCCGCCTCAAAGATCCGGTTTCGGACCTCAATGTTCCGTACCGGATCAACCTAGCAGGCTGCTGAAGAAGTATCGCTGTGGCGGCGGGGGAGATGATTTTCGTCGTCGGAACGCGGTGGTTTGACCGGCGATGGCCGGGTGGGCGACGTCGCGCGCGCCCCGGGGGGCGGGTCGGTC
>Ga0316228_1000703_pt1 | contig 41293 bp, 31 predicted proteins | sample TBH18021metaG_FD_206005 | JGI IMG/M metagenome (GOLD analysis project Ga0316228, IMG submission 206005) | Freshwater microbial communities from Trout Bog Lake, Wisconsin, USA - TBH18021 | ecosystem: Environmental > Aquatic > Freshwater > Lake > Hypolimnion/Profundal zone | place: USA: Wisconsin... | reverse complement strand
GAACTTGAAGTAGGCAATGCCGGTAGCGACGCAGCCCATGGCGTGCATATCTCAGACGCCAATGCCAACACCTTACTCAATGATGGCTTAACCTTTGCAGCCCATGACCATGTCACGGTCGATGCCGATAGCGGTCATACCCATTTAACCAATAGCCTCAAAGGTCTGGAAAAACTCCACATCGATGCGGTGAACCTCATGGGCGGTTCTGAAACCATTGCTCTGACCTTCGGTGAAGGGGGTAACCCAGCCGGTTTAGATGCCTTAGCCGCGAGCACCCCAACATTTAGCAATGGCCACGCCACTTTAGAGATCGGCGCAGCCGATGCACACGTGCTCACCGATGGCGCCAATCTCAGTGGCGATGCGAGCGCCTTTGCGACGCACGGCATCGAGCACATTAGCTTAGATATTAGCGCCGCAGTCAACGCCAACAACAGCCTCGATGACCACTTTGTAGGCGGTGGCAGCTTAGACGGTATTAGCTTAGGCAACTTAGGCACCGTGTCTGGCAACTTTGCCGGCAATGGCATTACCCATGGTTTAGAACTTGAAGTAGGCAATGCCGGTAGCGACGCAGCCCATGGCGTGCATATCTCAGACGCCAATGCCAACACCTTACTCAATGATGGCTTAACCTTTGCAGCCCATGACCATGTCACGGTCGATGCCGGTGGCACACACCTCTCTAATAGCTTGAAGGATTTAGAGAAGTTACATATTGATGCAGTTAGCTTAGCTTTAGGTGGTGACGCAGCCACGCAAAGCTCAGTACATTTTGATCTTTACACTGGTACTGATTCAGCAAGCTTAAGCTCTATTTTGTCAGGAACATTGCCAGATTTCACTGGTATCCACGATGTCACTTTAGATCTCCTGAATACTTCCGCAATTGACGGTAGGGGCGACAATACCTTAACTGGTGATCTCGCTTATTTGGACAATAGCGTTCAAGTCAACAACTTGGTTGCTCACGGAATTGACACACTAGCACTGCATGAAGCACTCAATATCACTGGTGGTAGTGATTGGATGCAAATAGATGCGATTAACTCCGTTCATCAGCTCAATACCAAACTTGGTTTTGAGTTGGATATTGCTGGTGGCAGTGGCACTACACCATCGACAGCCATTAGCTTAGATGCTGCTATCAATAATGAATTCATTACCACTGCTCATGCCGTTCCTTCTAACTTTGATGATTTAATCAAAGCGTTGAGTGAGTCTGGTATCAATGACTTCGTAGTTGAAAAAGGTAATGTAGAAATTACCGATGGCTTAGCTTCCGCCCTGGTCGATTCCGGCATGATTCATGCTTTACCAGGCGCTAACTTGATTTTGGATGCTACCTCTGAGGTGAAGCAGGATCAAAATGATGCTGATCACTATGCTCGTCTGAGCACTTCTCTAAAATCAATGGCTGATTTGCATGTGAATGAAGTTGTTGCAACTGGCGCCAACAAAGTTTATGTAGATTTAGGTTTACCAGTAGATGACAAAAATGCAATGACTGATATTAGCGCGCTCTTATCTTCATTGGATCCTGCTAATTCTGCTAAAGCAATTGCGATGGACGGCAACGGTAATCCTTTGCATGTATCCATGATTCTGACCGATCAAATGGCGCAAACAATTTCTAGTAATGGCGGCTTTAGCGCAAGCGATCTCCAGCATTTGCAGCACTTAGGGGTAACAGAGATTGATGTTTTATCTGCAACTGCATCTAATACGTCAAGTCAAACTGCAGTAGGCGCAGGTTTGGTTACTCAGCAGCATGCAGATGCCTTTACGACATCTCAAACTACACCAGCTCCAAGTCCAATTCCAGCCGCACCTATCTTGCCTGCCGTCAAAGTCATCGGTGTCAGCGATCCATTGCACGATGTGTTGGATCCAACCCACATCAATCACCACTAATTTAGTATATAAACTAGGGTAAATATAAAAATCATGAACGATTCCACCAAAAACCCATCCGAGTCAGCACAGACCGCCTCCCAAGGAAGCGGTGTTGGCGCTAAACCAAAAGCTTCATCAGGAAAGCGGACTGGGAAAGTGGTACCCGGTGATCGCAAGCCAATTGAAACAATTTTGCATGAATGCCGTCGCACTTTTTATGTGGCAATCTTGTTGACGGTGGTAATTGATATTTTAGGTATTACCCCAATGCTATTTATGTGGAACATCATGGATTTGGCCCTGCCAGCCCGCAGTATGGTGACCATGATGTCTTTATTAACCATTGTTATTGGCGCCTATGTTTTTTGGTCATCCTTAGAATGGATTCGCGCACGCTTATTGACCCGCTTGTCCTTGCGAATCGATTGGGATTTATCAGCTGATATTTTCGATGCCTCTTTTAGACGTCATGTGACGCGGCGTAATGTGGATGTGCAACAGCAGTTACGGGATTTAGCCTGTTTGCGTCATTTTTTGACGGGCGACGGCATACTGAACATCATTGATGCTCCCTTTGCGTTTGTATTTTTAGCTGTGGCTTGGTTTTTCAATCCTTGGCTTGCCTTATTTGTTCTGATCTCCATGGTGGTAATGTCTTCAATCACGTATTTCACATCAAAAGCGACTACGCCAGTATTAAAGATCGCTACTGACGCGAATGCCGAAGCCTCTCGCGTAGCACACAATAGTTTGCGTCATGCTGAGTCCTCCTTGGCCTTAGGAATGATGCCTGCCGTACGGCAGAAATGGTATCAACACCATCACCGCTACTTAGAAAATCAAGTCAATGCAAGTGAAGCTAGCGGCGTAGCACGTGGCCTATCTGGATTCTTTTCTAAATCCATGAGCTCTTTGCAAATGGGTCTGGGTACGATGCTGGCTATTGAGGGTTTAATTACTGGCGGTATGGTGATGGCTGCAAACTTACTCATTCAAAAAGCAGTGCAGCCTTTGAATAAGCTGACCTCAGGCTGGGGTGAAATCGTAGAAGCTCGGGTTGCTTATGAGCGTTTGAATGCGCTCTTAATGTCCGATGCTAAACGGGGCACCCAAATGGAGTTGCCTGCAGTCATAGGTAACTTAGTGGTGAGCAAAGCTTCGAGCGTGCCTCCTGGCGCTAATAAAGCAGTATTGTTTGATATTGATTTTCAGATCAAACCAGGGCAGGTAGTGGCCATTGTTGGCCCCAGTGCAGCAGGTAAAACTTGTTTAGCCAGAATGTTGATTGGGGTTTGGAAGCCCGCTAAAGGCTCTGTTAGAGTGGATGGCGTTGAAATCTCTGAATGGGATCATGATGAGTTTGGCCCACAAATCGGCTACGTACCACAAGAGATTGAATTCTTTGAAGGTACTGTAGCGGAAAATATCGCCCGTCTAGGTGAAATCACCCCTGAAAAAGTCGTGCAAGCAGCTAAGCTGATTGGCATGCACGAGACTATTTTGGCTTTTCCTAATGGTTACGATACTGAAATTGGTGAAACCGGCTTCGCGTTATCAGGTGGCCAGCGTCAGCGTTTGGCCATCTGCCGCGCAATGTATGGCATGCCAAAGTATATTGTGATGGATGAGCCTAACGCTAACTTAGATGAAATTGGTGAGAGCGCTTTAGTTAATGCCATTACCTACCTCAAGAGCCAAGGTAGTACCGTCATTATTACTACCCATCGTCCTCGTTTAGTTAGCGTAGCTGATAACTTATTAGTATTGCGTAATGGCACGCAAGTGGGCTTCGGACCAGCTGAGGAAATGATTAACGCGGTGCGTAATTTACAGCTGGTAGCACAAAACAATGGCGCTAAATCCGGGGATAGCAATTCCCAATCTGGGGTTCGCGAGGGTACTACCAATCAAACGGTTTCTTCGGGACCAATCGATCTCTCTGGCGGCGCATCCCCGTCTACTGGTTCGCCACCACAGTCTTAATTGATTCATTTAATATCACCCCATGAGTGAACTCAACCCAGAATCAGGAAAAATTAACCCACTAAGCGAGGCCGACAAGGAAGCTAGTAAAACCCATGCATTAGTGGTGCAGTTTAAAGAAATCGACAAAAAGGTGGAGAGCTGGGTTCAATCTTGGAATCCTTACCACCCAGCGGCAATTCGTAAGCGCTCGATTGAGCCTGTAGCCATTCAGGAATCGCGCGCTAATAAACAAATTGCGCGCTTTATTTTGATTGCTTTTGGCGCATTCTTAATTTGGGCCTTTTTTGCCCCCTTAGATAAAGGGGTGACAACTCAAGGTACGGTGATGGTCAGTGGTTACCGCAAATTACTTGAACATCCAACTGGCGGCTTGGTTCAAGAAATTATGGTTAAAGAGGGTGATGAGGTCAAAGAGGGTGAGGTCTTAATTCGAATTAATCCCCTCAAAGCAGAAGCTGAGCTTTCCGCTGCCCAGTTGCAATACATCAATGTCTTGGTTAGTGAAGCCAGATTAGAGGCTGAGCGCAGGGGGGATAAGCAGATTACGTGGCCTTCTGTATTAGACTCAATTAGTGCAGATGCTAAGGTGAGTGAGGCTAAAGAATTACAGCAAAAACTCTTTAATACGCGTCGCAGTGAGTACTTATCTGAACTGAATGCCAAGCGTAGTAACGCCGCAATGATTGCTGAGGAATACAACGCCAATGCGCAGCTTGCCAAAGAGGGCTTTGTTTCGCGCTCACAGGCAAATAGCATTTTGCGCACCAAGGTAGATGCTGATAGTGCTGTCGCCCTGATTCAGTCTAGTTATATAAAAGACATTGACGGTCAATTAGCCACAATCCAAGCCAATCGCGATGCCTTAAAGGATAAGTTTCAATCAGTATCCTTTGATCGTGATTTAACTGCTTTGCGTGCGCCAGTAAGCGGTACGATTGTTGGTTTAAAGGTGAATACTATTGGGCAAATGGTTCCTGCGGGACAAGTTTTGGCCGAGATTGTTCCTGCCAAGTCGGAGCTCATTGTTGAGGCAAAGGTACCAACTAATTTAATTGATGCGGTAAAAGTCGGCATCCCGGCGGACATGCGGTTTACTGCATTTAATGTGAACTCTACCCCAATTATTGAGGGTAAGGTGGTGCTGGTGGGTGCTGATGTTCAGCCTGGTGAAGCCGGCAAGACAGGCGATACTTATTTGGCCCGCGTGGAGGCTACTCCTGAGGGGCTGGAGAAAATGAGTGACTTAAAGATATTGCCAGGCATGGGTGTTGACGTTATTTTCAAAACAGGCGAACGTACTTTTATTGGCTACCTGATGAAGCCATTTCATGATCGATTGGCCTTGGCATTTAAATAATTAAAAAAGCTGTTTTTTATAGGGTTATAACTTTGTTGATATAACCTTAAATATAGTATTTTTATACTATAAAAAAGATCTATTTCTTAGTGCGCATCCCTCATTTCTTATCAAAATAGGATGGGTATTATGTGTTGATGCCTAATATTAAAGAACCACAACATCAGCCGATTTATCTAAAAAATACTCTGGTTTTGAAGCCGATTGCCCTAGTATTCTTTTCGTTGATAGCAGCGGGTGCTCATGCAATTGACTTAACTACGGCTTTTGAGAAGGCCAAGGGGAATGATCCTAAGTTTCAGGCCGCTAAAAATGAAAAGACCGCCAATAATGCGGATTCTTTAGCGGGCCGATTAGGTTATTTACCCGCTTTGAGTTGGAATCAAAGTCAGCCTTCAACCATTAATTACTCGCAAAAAACAACGGCGATGAGTCAGCCCATTTTTGACGCTGCAAAGCTGTCTGCTGTAGCGCAAGGCGGGCCACGGAATACTTACGCCACTGCTAACTTTAATTCTCAAGCGATTGATTTAGCTCAGCGTACGATGACGGCAGTGCAACAAATTGTGGTGGCTACTGAAGCCATTCGTGCCAATGACACCACCATTAAGGCTTTAGACGAGCAATACAAAGGCTCAAAGCGTAAATATGAATTGGGTCAAGGCACGATTACCGACACTTTAGATGTGCAAGTGAAATTTGAGCAGGCGAAAGCAAATGCTCTTACTTTGAGCGCTAACCTCCAAGCTGCGCAAGATCAATTTTTTGCTATTACGGGCGAATATCCGGGGAAGAATGACTTTAGCCTTCCCAATAAACATGAGACCGTTAAATTGAAAACACTCGATGCCATTTTAGACAAAGTCAATGAGGAAAATCCAAACATTATTGCCGCTAAGGCCAATGAAAGAGTTGCCCAACTCGGTGTTGCCACCGCCTCAGCCGCAGTTTTGCCTACAGTGAGCTACACCTGGCAGCGGATATCCGCAGTCGGTCAGCCTAACTCCAATAACAATGGCGTTACGGTAACGATTCCACTAAATGCCGCCTCCTATGCAACAACCTACTCGGCAGTTGCTAAGGCTCGGCAGAGTTCTGATAACCGTTTGGCAACGGAAGTGCAGACAAAGACGCAGGCGCAAAACTTGTACGCTCAAGTGGAAGCTGGTTTTGAGTCTTTGAAGATTCGCAATCAAGCGATTGAAAGTGCGAAGCTGAGTGTGAATGCCAATCAAAAGAGTTATGAGGCTGGGGTTAAGACCACGACTGATGTACTGCTGAGTATTCAAAACTTAGCACAAACTAAAAATGATTACGCACAAGCCGCTACTCAGCAAGCGCTGAACTATCTTAATTTGCTGTTAGTGGCCGCTGAAGATCCTGATCAGGCAATAGCCGAGACGCAAACTTTTTTATTTCGTCGTTAAGCCTGATAGCCCCATGAGCGGATCGATGTCATGCTGAGTGTATTTGGTGGCAAGCAAATAGAAGTACTCAATCAAAAGCTTTCGGCGGCTGGTGAAGCGCTTGTTAAGAAAAATGCGGACTTAAGTGAGCTTCGTTCGCAATATTCTGAGCTCCTAAAAAAGCATCAAAATCTAGAGCTCGACACCGCAGATACTGCAGCAGAGTTAGCGCAACTCAAAACTGCATTTGATAAGTTAAAGAAAGAAAATAAAGCGAATTACGAGAGTTTTCTCAAAGCCAAAGAGGTGCGTGACAAGCTGAAGGTAGAGTTAGAAGAACTTCGCAAGGAATCACAAAAAGAGGCGACTGCGAATAAATCAGAGCTAACTAAGCTCAGCACACTACAAGCCAACTTTGATAAGCTAAAAGCCAAGGCAGAGGAGTTTCGAGTTAACAATGAGCTCAACTACAAAAATTATTTAAAGATTGCAGCTACGCAAAAGCGTGACCTTGTCAAGATTAAAGATCTCAAGCAAGAAAAAGAGCTCTTGTTGCTGCAGCTTAACGAAGCTGGCGAACAAACGAATCAATATTTTTTAGAGCTCCAGAAGTTACGGACGATTAATCAGGCACTCAGTAATCAGGTAAAGCGCTTTACCGCCAATAATCCCCATTATGTAGATTACGGCGGTATAGATGTGCTGAAAATTGATACCGTTTCTGATACTCCGCAGATCCTCTGGCGGGTAACGGATTACACTGCAGGATCTGTAGTGCTTCCCGAGTTTTATTTCCGCACTTGCTTACAAGATGGCTTAGCTGGTATTAGTCTTGTGCAAAATCCGCAAGCCGATCAGGAGGGCCTTCTATTTATTCCTTTGCTGATTAATAAGGACGCCCAGCAGCTAGATAGCTTTAAGGGATTTAGTGGTTTGCAATGGGCCCAACTTCAGGCTGCTTGTAGCATCCTAATTCAGCTAGTAAAAAATAATGGACAGGGCTTGAGCGTAGCTAGTGAGGCACAGCAGCTTGACCTAGGTTTTTGGCAAAATTCGTTTACTAGCTTGCATGAAAGCATTTCACGCTTGCCGAATGTCTTTCGCTACGAAAAGATCAAGCTTAAAAGGGAATTACAAAATCCTGATTACGAGCATTTGTGGCTTGAATTCCATGATGCTTCTTTCGGTGAATTTAAGAGTAATAAATTTGAGCTACGGATTGGGGCGGCGATGATTGATCGCAATGGATTTTCCCTCTTGCCTAAATTAGAGTTCCCTTTGATAGATGGCAAACATAAACCATTCGCTAGTTGGTTTGCCGAGTCAAGCGATGATTTTGGACAAAAGTTTGAACTGCGCTTTTCTCTAGAGAAGCAAGTATTCGATTTAAATACGTATCAGAAGTTGAGTGTTGCAGACCAAAAACTACTACAAGTATTGGCTTTTGTACTGCCCACAGCGATCAATAAGCTAATTAAGAGTAGGGTGTCGATACATCGCCCATGGGCCTCCTGGTCAAGCTTTGTAAATGAGACCGTTGCGATCTTGCTTAATTTGACTCGCGGATTACAGGCTGAGAACAAGCCTAAGCCGGCTAGTCAAAACACGGAAATACCGGTTACCCAACAAGATCTGAAAATGAAGGTGTCAGATGATAAGTCGCCTATAGCATCTCCAAACAATGCTGGTGACGCTGAACCCTCGGTTCCACCCCCCAGTGTCGCTGAGCGTTATCAGAGAGATTTACCCTTAGGCGAGTCTGTTGAGAGAGCACCAGCCAAGTTGCCAAAGAAAAAATCGATTTCTGTTGTGGTGACTAAGAAGCCCCCAGTTGAAGTGGCTCCCACGGCCGTCAAATCTTCACCTGCATCAAGCTCGGTCTCAAAGTCCAGCGCAAAATCTGCGCCCAAGAAGACGACTACTAAGTCGAGGGAAGTGAAAGAAGTCCTGGCAGAGCCAATTGCCAAAAAGACTAAAGAGCGGGCGGGGGCTACCTGATGCTTACCGTCTTTGCTCAGTATTACGTTCCCAAGAATCCTGCTCGAGCTGCTGAGATTAATGAGTGCTTTAAGAGAAATATCGAAAATCCTTTAATTACTACATTGAAGATTTTTTTCGAGGTAGAGGCTGATATGGCTCTCATACCTAATCATCAAAAGATCGTGAAGTGCTTTTATCCTCACCGTATGACCTACGGATATTGGTTGAGGGAGACTGACAAGCTTCCCGTTGGGACCCTATCGATGCTGATTAATTCAGATATGTATTTGACTGATTCCATCAGCCATCTTATCTTGCATACACAGCAGATTTTGGATCATAAAAAGTTTGTGGCGATTAGCCGCTACAACCCTGAAAACGGGCAACCTGTCCTTAATAAAGATCCGCATTGGACGCAGGATGTTTGGGCTCTCGTAAAGGCTAAGGAGTCAATGCCGCCCGCCCTTTATCAAGAGGCTGCTTTTGAATTAGGCCAGCCAGCATGTGATAACAAGATTGCCTATGTAATGCATAGCTATGGCTATAACCTGACTAACCCTTGTTTTAAAGTGCAAACTGTTCATCTACAGGCGGATGACAGTACGCGTAGTTATGACCCTAAGATCAGCAAGTTAATTGGGCTACAGGCCTACGTTTATCCCGTTGAGAGTGTTTTAGAAAACTCCGCATTAGATTTTGATTTGTTGACCCGCAGTAAAACTGATATGACTGAAATTCGGGTGAATAACTGGATTAATAATCGCAAATCCTATGAACTCAAGGCTAACCCAGAGCACATAGAGGATGGTGCGCAATACATTAAACCCGATGGGAATGTACCATTTACCGATACCCCTCCTAGTGCTGCAGCGCCAAAGCCAGAATCGACTGTGGCAGTCTCTCCTGCAGCGCAAGTAAGCCCAGTCTACAAGGAAAATACTCAATCAGTTGAAGATATCGGCTCCAAAGAAGGTGATCTCAACACTGAGGAGGTGGAAAAGTTCATACTGCGCTCCCAGTTCAATCCCAAGTTTTATCGTGAGGTATTGCGTTTTACTGATCGTTTTATTGTTTACGATGATGTTGACTCTTATTATTTCCACGATAAGTTTTGGCCTGTAGTCCGTCGCATCCTTAAGTCAGAGATCAAATTTTCTGATGTGAGTAAAACCAATTTCTCTTTCTTTGCTACTGGATTTTTGCCCGCCTCACTTTCCTTGGGTGTGGTCGATATGTCTAATGAGATGCAATACGATGATGACGTACTCTTTTGGCAATATCCCTGCCGTACCGAAGCAGATGCTTATGAAGCGCATGAGCTCCTAACGGGTAGCCATATTCATGGTCATATTGTCGATACTTATGTGGCCTTACCTTGGGCCACCTTTATTGATAAGAAAACCTTCCCTGAGGGGATTATTGGTCTTTATAGCTCCCGCATAAAGGCCGCCAAAGAAATCGGTGCTGCTTTAGGTTTCACAGTCAGGGCGCATACCGTATGTCAGCATGTATTTTGGCGGGATGTGCAGCCGTATTTTGAGAAAATTGGCATTACCAATTTATGGATCTCCCATAAGGAGCCTGGCTTAGATAAATTGGGCGAGAGTATTTACCTGCATGCCTGGCCTTTGTATGCAGTGAACTACTTAGACACTAACCGCAGAGCAGGAATGCAATACCTTCCTGCTGCGCAAAAAACTATCTTTGCTAGTTTTGTTGGTGCCCATATGGAGCACTACCTCTCCGACGTACGCTTAAAACTCAAGCAATTTAGTGATAAGCCCGGTTTTTTGGTAAAAATTAAAGATGAGTGGCATTTCAATAAAGAAGTTTATAACTTTCAAGTTTATGGCCAGTTCTCGGAGCAGGGTGCGAGCAATAATTCCGAGACCGAGAGTTATAACGAGACACTTAGCCATACTTTATTCTCCCTATGCCCAGTAGGAGCAGGCCCCAATTCTTTACGTTTTTGGGAGTCGCTTGCCGTAGGTTCTATCCCTGTAAACCTGAGTGACCGCTTTCAGTTACCTGCACTGAATACGATTGATCCCAGCAATACTCTGCGCTGGGAAGATGCGATTATTTTTCATCCAGAATCTGAGGTAGCTGGATTAGAAGAGCGCTTACGCTCCTACACTCCTGAGCAATTGCAAGCAATGCAGGACACTGGTCGAGCCATTTTTGAAAAGATGCGCAATTATGTTTGTTTTGGGGAAATTCAGCGGCCCGAAGTCGTTTATGAAGAGCAAGTCAAAATTAATCCAAAGGAGCTAGAGCTTCTTGAGCTCTTTAAGCCACAACAAATCCATATCAAGGGCAGTACAGCCCCAGTTTTTGATGGTGTTTACAAGCCCATCAAGGCGGAATTCGAGCTCACTGAAAATCACACCAAAGAGTTCTTGGAAGTGATGATGTATTTTGATCAAGCAGAACGAATGCATGCCCTCTATCTCGATGCGCAATTTGAGCCTGATTGCAAAATGGAAATCGAATTAGCGCGTATGGAGGAGTACAACGTATTTTTCCCCCTAGCGGATCCTCAAATCTTGGATAAAGCCGGTAAAAAAGTATTTACCTTGCCCCCTGAGGTGCACATGGCCATGGGTGTCAGAATGCGGATGAAAGTCATTGCCGCAGAAAATGCAACCCCCAAAGCTAAGGCAATCATCTCCCTTGAAGTATTCCAAAATTATTTTTCCAAAACGATGTTGGAGTTTGACCGCTTAGGACAGCTTAAATATGCCTCGGATACAAACCATCAAAGAAATGACCTTACTCTAGACACCAAATGGATTGAGTGTGGATTTACCTTAGATAGGCTGCCCAAGGTCATCAAGCTGGAAAATTGTGTAGAGGGTAATCAGCTTTTCCCTATAACACCACCTAAAACCACCAACTTGATTGGTGAGGCGCTGAGTGATGGCATTAGCATGTATGTGCACCTCATGAACCGCAATGAGAATGTCATTGCCAATATGCCCAACTGGTTAACCCAAAAGTTTGATGAACTGATTCTGCTAGATTGGTCTTCTAAAGACCCAGTATCTAACATTCCAGGGGTTTTTGATGACCCCAGGGTCAGGGTAGTGCGTGTAGAAGGGCAAGAGAAATTTATCCGCACCTTAGCCCAAAATCTCGCCTCACAAATGGCCAGAAATCGCTACATCTTCAAGTGTGATTCAGATGTCTTATTTAAAGGGGATTTCTTTGCAAACCACCCCTTCAAGCAAGGGGAGTTTTGGGTAGGCGACTGGCATCAGGGCAGGGACTATAACGAGCGCCACTTGCATGGCGAAACTTTCTACCATATTGATGATTTCTACAGAGTCAATGGCTACGATGAACGCATCATGGCCTATGGGCATGATGACACCAACCTCAAGGATAGAATGGTATTAGCGGGCATGGTCAAGAAGGTATTTAGCTATAACCACTTACACCACATACCTCATCCGCAAGAGCAAAGAACAACAAATCAAGACATGGTTCATCCTATGGTCAAGACCTATGAGAATCGTATTGCAGCCAGAGTGAAAACAATCTGGACTTCAACAGATCAGCAGTTAACCTATACCAGAGTTAATCCAGAGAGCCCAACAGAGGCACAAAAGATCAATAGAGAAATCATCTTCACAGCAAATGAAAAAAGAGCGCCAATAACCGACACCATCATTGAAGATAAAGCAATTGCAGAAGTCAGCGCCTGGTACGCCAGTCAAGAAGCACTTGTCCAAATGAGTAGGGACGAGAAGATTAAGTTAATTTGGGAAAAGCAGGTTGAGTAATGCTTGATGGATTGAAAATTAAATGTATTGGTTTTTCTGTTACTGGATTTGGGGATCCCTCCTACCCCATTGCTATGGCGAATTATTTTAAGAAAAATGGTAACGCAGTTGAAGTGAGCTACTCATCTGTCGGTGGACTCAGTATCGATGCATTGCCCTATTTATTGAAGACAATTGTCAAAAAAGGCGATGTAGATTTGGTTATTCTTGAAATTAGTACAAGCTGGTTTAGCTTTATCAGAACCCATCAAGAGGAAGCAAATAATTACATCAAGTTGATCATCAATTACTTAGAGAGCATCAATGTCAAGATTATCTTTTTGAATCTTTACAGAAAAGATACAGATGACAACGATATCGTGGTTCAAGCCATCCATAATTTAGCAAATGGAAAGTACCCTATATTGGATTACAAGGCCCACTATCGCAAGCAGTTTTTAGAAACTGGGGATGATGGAACTATTGATGGTGTTCATCCCAAGCCTGAGGCGATAGAGTATTTCAGTGCAAAGACCTGTGAGTTTATTCGCAGTAACTTAATGAATCTAAGGATCAATCAATCGATACTCCAAAACCCCGATTACTTTAATTTGGTGACCTTTAAACACTCGCAAGATCAAGAACATTTCTTTGACAACCATCATGGCTTAACGCTATTGACCACTGAAGTAGGTCAAGGGGAGATGCTTGAAATGCATTTCCCAGAGAAAAAGAGAATTTCTGGAATTTTTTATATGTTTGGGCCAGATACGAATCAAATCAACTTAACCTTGGATGATCAGTTGCTCAATATTCCAATGCGTGATGAGATGTCGTATTACAGAAGAATCGGATACCGCTATCTTGGTGTCAGAGATGTACAGGATTTAAAGGTTGAGCATCCACAGGAAGTGATGGAGGTAAAGCTGGCTAGGGATCCGTGGGAAAAAGTAGAAAAGTTACAAAACTACATAATTGGTTTTACTTCAGGCATATAGGAAAAAGAAAAAATGATGTGGGGAGAACCGTTCCGTGATACCTGGCTCAATATCTTTGATAGCCCAAAGTCTCATTTCTATATATCTGACTCTATCGTCGACTTCGAAACAGGGCTGATATATAAAGACGGACGAATTTTCTGGGAAGCCGCCAATGAAAATATGGTTTGGTATGACGGGTGGATCTCTGGGAACCCAAGATGGGCTGACCGGATAACTCGGCAAGATGTGATTTCTGAGAGGATGAAAAAACTTACCTCTTATTTTGAAGAAAAGATTAAAAATACTGCAGTTATTCCAGAAATTAGTGGGGGAACGACACTGCATTTATTGCATCCCTTTAATCGATATGTTTTTGGTCACATCTTTGACACTTTACAAAAGCTTTACATTGCCGAAAGAGATCATCTAGATTTTCAATCCATTTTGATTCCCAATACTCATGAGATTATTGACTTTGATCTTCATCTTGGAGCGCTTGGCTTAACGGATAAAAAAATTATTAAGAGCGATCATGGGCTGGTAAGAGTAAGCTACTTGCTTTTCATAAGCCCCGTTGGGCATCCAACGAGCTTTACTCCTGAGTCCTATTTATTTATTAGAAATAAGTATCAAAAATACTTTGGTGTTGAAGAAAACCCAGTTGCAGATAAAAAAATATTTCTTACGAGACGCGCAGGGGACTTTAAAAGATATCTTCTCAATGATGCTGAGCTTGAAGAGGCCTTAAAGAAAGAGGGAGTCCTCTACTTTGACGGTAAGCAAACTTTTAAAGAGATTGTGGAGGCTTTTGCACATGCAAGCCATGTGGCGGGGGTGCATGGAAGCCTGTTTACAAACAATATCTATGGCAATGAAAAAACAAAATATCTAGAGTTTTGCCCAAGTGCTAGAGAAAACCATACCTTCCATCATCAGTACAAATTATGTGAGTCCTATGACCATACTCTCGTCAACGGGGATGCCGAACATAATATTTCTTTAGATCTAAATCAACTTTTTTCTTTTTACAAACACTAAATTCGTATGAAAAAAATAGCATTCTATGGTGCTTCAGTAACTGCACAGACAGGTGGAAGTAGTTATTTTGAGAAGCTTGCGAACTTAAATACTTCATATATCTTTTCTAGATTAAGCTTTCCTAGTTCGCAATTTAATAATGCTGGTTTTTTCAATTCCGGAGAAATTAAAAAAAAGTTAAACCCAGAACTCTGCTTTTTAGAATGGAGTACTACTGGAGAGGGTTTATATGATTTTGAAAGATTGATATTTGTAATAAAAAATTTAATTTTTGAAAAAATAATCCCTACTTTTCTAATACTTCCACAAAAATCTAATTTTAATCATAATAGGGGAAGTGAAAATCAAATTTATGCCATCAATGAAGAGTATAAAATCCCAATTCTGGATCTTCGATATTTAGTAAATGAGAAAAATTTTACTCAAATTTTACGTGATGATTGCCATACGACTGAAGTAGGTGCAGGGTTGTATGCAGATGAAATTATAAAATTCATAGAAAATTATAATCAAAATAATATTTTAAATATTGACCACCCTTCTTTTTTCGATATAAAAATATATGATGTAGAGCAAACCGTAGAGAATACTAATTCTATAAAAATTAATTACAATATTTTAGATTTAAATGCAGAAATATGTGTTAAACATACGATTGGTCCTTATTCACCTGTAATCATTATTTCAAGCAATGGAATGAAGCTATATGAAAAATCTATTTTTGATCAATGGTGTTATTTTGAGCGTGAAAATTTTACAACTTTAATCAATGGTGATGCCTTAAACAAAGGCAATGGTAGTTTAATAATCAAATTTGCTAATTTTGATCCTAATTACGCCATTACTAAAACCCAAGAAGCGTTCGTAGATACAGCAAAAAAACTGAAGATTGATAAAGTTTATACCTTAAATTTAGATCAATTTTCTATTGAAATTTTAAAATGAGATATATTGCATGAAATTTCTTGTTGATTGGTTCAATGTACATTCAGAAGAAGATTTTAGATTTAATAATTCTTTATTTAATCTTAATGTTGGCCCTTTTCCAAATCTGAAGCCAGTTATTGATATAAGTTCGACTTGCTATATCTTAAATTTTCATCAAAATATCAATCATTTTATGAACGATATTTTTTTCCCATTTTACTTTTTGTACTCAAAGAATAAAAATAAGGTCCTCTTTATGGGGGGAAAAAATCAATTTTTAGTCGATTTTATAACGCCGTTAATTGATCCTAAGGATCTCATAATTGCTGATTTAAATCACTACTATACTTTTCCTGAGATTATTATCCCTGATGAAGGAAGATTAATTACAGTTTTTGATAATTATGAAAATATTTTGGTTGAAATTAGAGAAAAAATATTTTCACATTATAATATTGAGGTCAATAGAACTAAAAATATTTTGTATGGAAGAACTGATCTCCAAAGAAAAAATTTATTGAACATTGATTTCAATTTTCTTGAAAAAAATAATATCTTTTTAGTTGAATTAGCTAACATTAACTTTTATGAGTTATTAAAGCTACTTTCAAGGGTAAGGCGTTTTATTTATGTATTAGGAGCAGGAACCTTTTACTTCCTTTTCTTTGACAAAGATACTGCTGTATTGGAAATATCCCCGCATCAAGACAGGTCATGGGCGCGTTTTGGTCTTGGTTCAATGTGTCCCTATAAAACATTTGTAAGCCATAACATTCAACCTTCCGAATTTGCTGCAATGACCGATCCATTGGATGACGCACACGTTTATTTTGATGACGCGGTTAAAGATGAAATTTTGTCAATACTAAATTAATCCCTTTTTAAATCTTATTACATAGGAATACTTTGCAAGTCACCATCATTGGCAGCGGTTACGTAGGTTTGGTAACAGGCGCTTGCCTAGCGGAGCAGGGTAATAACGTATTTTGTGTTGATGTGGATCCTAAAAAAATTGAGATTCTCAATTCGGGTGGCGTACCAATTTACGAGCCTGGCTTAAAAGAAATGATTGAGCGCAATCGCGCAGCAGGGCGCTTGCAGTTTTCTACCGATATCCCTGCTTCTGTTGCCCACGGTGATATTCAATTTATTGCAGTTGGTACCCCTCCTGATGAGGATGGCTCAGCTGATTTGCAATATGTCGTAGCTGCAGCGCGCAATATTGGGCGCCACATGACTACTGCCAAAGTGATTGTTGATAAATCAACTGTACCGGCCGGCACTGCTGATAAGGTGGCAGAAGCCATCATCAAAGAATTAACCATGCGTGATCTCTCCCCAGAACTCTGTTCAGTCGTCTCGAACCCCGAGTTCTTAAAAGAAGGTGCTGCAGTCGATGACTTCATGCGTCCCGATCGGATTGTGATTGGAACATCGAGTGATCCTGCGGGTCTGCGGGCTAAAGAGCAAGTGCGTAAACTCTACGCCCCATTTAATCGCCATCATGAGCGAACCTATTACATGGATGTCAAAAGTGCTGAGCTCACAAAGTATGCAGCCAATGCGATGTTGGCTACCCGCATCTCTTTCATGAATGAACTAGCCAACCTAGCCGATCTGGTAGGTGCTGATATTGAAGCGGTACGCCAAGGGATTGGTTCAGACTCACGCATTGGCTATGGCTTCTTGTACTCTGGAACTGGCTATGGTGGTTCATGCTTTCCAAAAGATGTATCTGCACTATCTAAAACAGCCATGGAATATGGCAGGGATCTGAAGATTCTGGAAGCGGTTGAATCGGTTAATGAAGCGCAAAAAATGATTCTGGTGGAGAAAATCGAAAAACGTTTTGGCAGCGATCTGACCAATATGAAATTTGCGATTTGGGGTCTGGCGTTCAAACCAAATACGGATGATATGCGCGAAGCTCCTAGCCGGGTAATTATTCAAGAACTCGTTAAACGCGGTGCGCAAGTGGTGGCTCATGATCCTGTAGCGATGCCAGAAGCCAAGCATTTCTTAGAGATGGACTTTAAGGGTAACCCTGAGGGCCTTAAGCAAGTAAGCTTAGTCGATGATCCTATGGAAGCTATTGATGGCTGTGATGCTTTAGTGATCGTGACCGAGTGGAAAGCCTTCCGTAGTCCTGATTTTGATCTGCTGAAGGCAAAACTCAAGAACCCGATCATTTTTGATGGCCGTAACCTGTACGAACCCCAAGCCATGCAAGAATTAGGGATTGAGTATCAGGGTATTGGTCGCCATAATTAAATTTAAGATTTTTGACCATAGATCGTCTATAGAAATGAAACAAAAAATATGCAAAATTACAACAAGCAAAAAAAAGTTCTAATCACTGGAGGAGCTGGTTTTTTAGGCTCCCATTTAACTGAAAGATTACTAAAAGAGGGCAATGAAGTTTTAGTTGTTGATAACTTATTTACTGGTTCAAAACAAAACTTGGCTCACTTGGCAGGAAACCCTTGCTTAGAGTTTATGAGGCACGATGTCACCTTCCCTTTGTATGTTGAGGTGGATCAAATTTATAACCTAGCCTGTCCTGCGTCCCCGATCCACTATCAGTATGATCCAGTGCAAACCACCAAGACAAGCGTTCATGGGGCAATTAATATGCTGGGTTTAGCAAAGCGCACTCGAGCACGTATATTGCAAGCCTCTACTAGTGAAGTGTATGGTGATCCTGAGGTCCATCCACAGCCAGAAGAGTATTGGGGCAAGGTCAATCCGATTGGTATTCGCTCTTGCTACGATGAAGGTAAACGTTGTGCTGAGACATTGTTTTTTGACTATTTTAGACAATACCAAACTGATATCAAAGTAGTACGCATCTTTAATACTTACGGCCCTCGCATGCATCCTAGGGATGGGCGAGTCGTAAGCAACTTTATTGTTCAAGCATTGCAGGGTAATGACATTGCTATTTACGGTAATGGCCAGCAGACTAGGAGCTTTTGCTACGTAGATGATCTAATTGACGCAATGGTTCGAATGATGGGCACAGAGGCGGGTTTCCCTGGCCCAGTCAATATCGGCAATCCGGGTGAATTTACAATGTTGCAGCTGGCAGAAACGGTTCTTAAGCTTTCTGGTAGCAAATCAAAATTGGTTTTTGAGCCACTGCCATCAGATGATCCTAAGCAACGTCAGCCTGATATTAAACTTGCTAAAGAAAAACTTGGATGGGAGCCAAAGGTCAATTTAGAAGATGGCCTGAAAGAAACAATTGCATATTTTAAGAAAATTGTCATTTAATTTTTTATTGAAGCATGAGGTTGTTTTAGTTATTCAAAGGATTCCATGTTTTTTGTAAAAGACGATCAATTGGAGCGTCATAAGTTAATTAGAAGTTTTCTAACGGCTGATGGATCCGCTATTGCAGTGATTTTGGCGGCAATTGATTTTGAATGGACCTTGCGCAGGGCAATACTTTTATTTGGCACCAACTCAACCAAAGATATTCTTGGCAAAGCTTTAAAGAAGATTTCTGGAGCAGATAAATACAAAAAAGCTTGGCGGGATGAAGTGTCTAAAAATCTCCATAAAAACATCGATGAAGTAATACCTCATTGGTCTAGGCTGGTGGACCCTGAAAAGGGTGCTTTTGCGCTTCGTGGCAGCATTCTTCATGGCGGTCGGGTAAGTGTAAGTCCTAATTTCGCTAGAACTAGGGTTGAAGATTTTCTAGTGGCATCTTTTTTATTGGAGCAATTAGCCAAAGATCATAAGAAGTCGCTTTATAAGAGGATCGTCCGTACAAAATCTCGGGCTTTAAAAGAATAATAAAATGAGATCTCAATGCATTAAAGATATATGTAAGTCATTTAGATGAGTTTATCGATCATCATTCCCGCATTTAACTCTTCAACATTCCTACCTGAATGTGTGAGAAGTATTTCTTCATCTTCAATTACCGGCTTAACTGTATCAGTTATTGATAATTGCTCCACTGACCAAACCCTCTCCCAAATCCTTTCTTTCCGCTCTCCTGGCGTTTCTCTTGAGTATGTTTCTCAGCAAGACACTGGCCCAGCCCAAGCTCTAAATACCGGCTTTGCTATAGCCCTTGAAGGTGATGCTGAAATAGTGGGGTGGCTCAACTCCGATGACTGCTATGCCCCTGGTGCAATCGATCGTGCTCTAGCAGCCTTTGCTGCGGATCCCGAGTTAAAGATGGTCTACGGCTTGGGCTGTCATGTTGATGAGAATGGTAAAGATTTAGGGGCATATCCAACGTTGCCGCCCTCTACAATTATCAATGAGTTTGCTCAAGGCAGTTTCATTTGCCAGCCAACGGTATTCTTTCGCAAGGAAGTGTTTGCAGAAGTAGGGCTACTTGATGAATCCCTAAAGACGGCCTTTGACTTTGATTTCTGGTTACGAATCTTTAAACATTACCCCCGCAAGCAGATTGGTTTTATTAATGAGGTACAAGCTTACTCTCGCTTGCATGGTCAGTGCCTAACGAAGAGACTGCGCCAAACCGTTGCCCTTGAAAGCATGGAAGTGATTGCTAAGCATTTAGGTTCTGCACCAGGACATTGGATAGCCACTTACTTTAATGAGTTATGCGAACGCTATCCTTTTGTGACTGAACCTGAATCATTATTGGATATTGTTAAAGCTGTTTTGATTAAAGCTAAACCTTTAATGAAGCCTGCTGAGTTTGATGAACTCGTCAAGAATTTACAAAGTGATTGGCGATTGCGCCTATCCCATCAGCAACTTTATGTGGATGTGCAGCCTGATGGATGGGTTAGTAAGCGTACAGTAGTCAAGCTACGCTATCCCAAAGATGGCGCGAGAACTATTCAACTGCAATGCAGGGGAGGGTGGCCCGTTGCCGCCACCCTCTCGCTCAGCATTACTGGAGCAGACGGTATTCCTGAGCTCATTGAGCTCGATTCTCAGGACGAATTCATCCTCACGCTAGAAGCGCCAGAAACTCCTACTTCCGCCTTTACTGCCTGGGTGATTGAAACTCACCAGAGTTTTGTGCCGGCAAAAACTATTAAGAAATCCAAAGATACCAGGGCACTCTCTTTTAAGGTTGAGGGCTATAAGTTACTGTGAGTCTAGTTAAGTAAAGTTGCAGTAGCGGCAAGGTGAATCAGCTGATGATTTCTGGAATGGATATGCCAATTGATAAGGAACTCTACGCATTTTCAAAGTGGGTATAAGCGCTTTGCACAATCTGATCCCATTCCTGATATGGGGTATTTGGGTAATTTGTTGATAAATATCCAATCATCACTCCTTCAGAAAAAACTCTGCTTGATCCAGGTAAATAATCCTCATCCGCCTGCCGGCAAATCAAAATCTTCTTCATCCCAGCATTTTGAAGCGAGCTTACTAATTTTGTAACGTAGTCGTCATGAGGGTCGTTGTAAAACCGGTAGACGAAAATCTTTGTACCGATCTGAATTTCACTTAATAACTTCCGCTTGAGAAAGTTTTGCCGCTGAATCATTTTCTGAAGTAGGGCTTCTTTTGTGGTGATCCCCGTTGTAATGTATGTATGAGTGACTGTGCCGTACTTAGAGTCTTTAAGAAAGTATTGTGACGATGGCTGCAACTCCAAGGTGTAATGCTCGGGACTATCAAAATCCTCCAAGCGAGTATCCATTACTGTCATCAGATGATGGGGTTCAATGCCACACCATCTAAATAGTCCAATGGGCTCAGCGCCAACTTTCCGTTGGGCAAAACCAAATTCACAATCGTGACCGAGGGACTCAAACTGACTATAAATCTCTCGAAGATTATTGTTGCTAGCATTTACCGAGGATGAATCTAACTCAAGAATATTTTCGCTGTCTAACTTCGCTAGTAAATCAAGTGCGTGAAAGGCAATTAACCTAGCGCGTACATGATCAACCACGGTGTTAAAGTCTTGCAGAGGTAGCGCCCTTTTTTTAATTTTCTGTAGCTCATCCATGATTACTTCTATTGGCTCTATTTCAATTCTTAACCTGAGCCAGACTAGTAATGCCCAAGGATTTTTGGGTTGCATTAAGACAAGCTTTCCCAACTCTGTGAGTGCTTCATCCTTTTGCCCAAGAGCCTCAAGGCACATCCCACGCTCAAGAAGAGCAGCGCCATCCTCTTTTTTTAGACGCAGCAATTGATCGAGACAATTAATGGCATTCTCAAAGTCTCCAACGTGCCGATAATTCTTGGCATATAGGCGCTGAATATCAACTGTATCGCTTTCATCTTTAGGAATGGTATCAAGTATTGAATTAGACTCTTTCCACTGATTAAGATTACTGAGCTTTAAGGCTTCATCGTAGATTGCATTAGAAGTCATGAATTTATACTTTAGCTTAATTTCTTATCAACAGCCGCTATCAAATCAGCGATTGTTCTGATTGAATCAATCTCATTGGCATCGAACTCAATTTGAAACTTAGATTCACAAAGGATGAGGATCTCTACATTCTTAAAGGAATCCCACCCTTCAATATCGCCTGTGCTCATAGAATCATGAAGATCTAAATCAGGTGTTTCAAAGACCTCTCGAAATATTTCATAAACAATGGCTTTGCTTGTCATTAGTGGAATGTATTCTAGGATTGATTACTTGAATTAATAAAATTGTTAGTATTTATCATTGTAACGGGGGGGGGGCTAAAAGTTTCCCGATAGCCTTTTACTTTCCTCTACCTTATTTATAGTACAAATCTACCAGAATATGAAAACCAACTTAATTAATGCTGCTATTCAATCTTTGGACTTTATCAAAGAATCAGAAACGCTGGTGTTGGAGGGTAATGGCGATGCAGAAACTATCGCTTTTATTGTGCTTGATCCCGATAGAACCCCGGCATTGATTAATGAAAATACAGTTGATTTAAGTCGCAATAAAGTTTGGCAAATGCTGTTTGAGTCCACCTATCGCAAATCCCAACCCACTGATGAAGTGTTTGACACCACTACCTGGGTAAGCACCTATGACCATGAGGTCATGCCAGCGGCAGAGATTGCCATTTGGCAACAAGAGACCGTCAAAAGAATTGCCACACTTAACCCACAATCCATTTGGGAGATTGGTTGTGGATCTGGCCTCCTCATGTGGCAGTTGCTTGATAGAGTGGATTATTTCTATGGCACCGATCTCTCACAGGACATCATTAGTAGAGTTTCAAAATCACTAGCGGATAAAAATATCAGCAAGGTCAAGCTCGAGTACAGGGCACCTGAAGATATTCCAAGTTTTGATGAGCCTACTTTTGATTTGGCCGTGATTAATTCTGTAGCTCAATATTTTTCGGGTATGCATTATCTAAATCGGGTGATCCAGAGCGCACTCAAGGCTACTAAAAAAGGAATATTTATTGGTGATGTTCGTTCCTTGGCCCATCATGAGGTTTTTCTCACTTCAGTTGAGCTTTTTCAGGCGCAAGATAGTGATCTACCGAGTGATATCTACAATAAAGTACAGTCAAAGCTCAAGTCTGAGAGAGAGCTATTGATTCATGAGTCCTATTTTTTAAGATTGGCAGAAAGTCCTCTCTATCCTCTCGCAGTTGAGGCAAAAATCAAGCGGGGTACCTTCACCAATGAAATGTCTCGCTGGAGATATGACGTCAGCTTAACTAAAGTAAATGCTCTTGATTTAGTAAAACCCACTATTAGTTCTGCCTGGGAGGACATTAAAATCTTACGTAATCTTTTGATGAACTCCCCAAATCAGTCTGTTGAAATATTGGATATTCCCAATATTCGAGTGGCTGCGGATGTTTGGGCCACCACTCATCTTCAAGAATCCCCTGGAAATGTTGCCCAGCTTAAGGCTCAAGCCAAAATAGAGACGGCTGGTGCAGTAGATCCTGATCTGCTATTTATTTTGGCTGACGAACTGAATCTCAAGGTGAGGGTGATTTGGTCGCAACAGAACCTTGCGCACCTGCATGCACTCTTTGAGTCTAAAGAGGCGCCCATGCAAACCTGGGCGCCTGATCAAAAAAAGGCACCCCATCAACTCACTAGTGATCCTGCGGGAAAAAGTCTTGAAAAGAAAATTTTAGAACTGGTTAATGCAACCCTTGGCGCAGAGTTAAATGAGGACGACTTACCTAATAAAGTCATTAAGTTAGACTGCATGCCACTCACGACGGATGGAAAACTTGATCTTGCTGTGCTTAAAAAGCTGAGCCTTAAAACCTAGTTTCTCTTACTTAATATCAATTCTTCATAAGGGTTTTGCACTGAATTCTCGAGTGTTTTGTAGTCCACTTTGCCATTAATATTGAATGGAAATTCTTCTAAAAATATCAACTGGTCTGGCACCATATAAGTGGGAAGCGTACTTTTGAGTTTGGCGCTAATCGTCGCAGAGTTATTTTCAGTCGTTTCTCTTGCACATAAAAATCCAATAAGACCGAATATTTCTCCAATGTCATTTTTAGGCCACGGAATCACACACACTAAGTCAACTCCAGCAGCATCTCGCAGCGCCGCTTCACAATCTTGTAACTCAATACGGTAGCCTTTCAGTTTGATTTGGCGATCCGCCCTGCCCATATAGCAATAGCCAAACTCATCATCCCACTTGGCTAAATCACCCGTACGGTACCAACGTTCATCATCAAGGTGAATAAACTTTTCGGAGTCAATTTCAGGGGATTGCCAATAGCCTTGCGTTAACTGTGAGCCGGCTTGGAGTAACTCACCAATTTCGCCTTGTTTGACCTCAAGATTATTTTGGTCAACCACTTTAAGCCGTTGCCCTGCGTAAGGCATGCCAATTGGAATAATCGGCGGTAGTTCTTTGGAGAAATCCACTGCATAGTGGGTAAATGAGATGGTCGCTTCAGTAGGCCCATAGATATTTGCTGCCAGTGCATGTGGAGCAGCATCCTTAAAGAATTGCGCAGTCTCTTTAGATAAGGCTTCACCACAAAAGAATCCAAGTCGAATGGATTCCATGGAATTAGCTGGCAGCATATTGGAATTTTTCCCCAAACTAATCACTGAGGGCACGGAAGACCATACAGTAGCTTTGTGCTGCTTGACGTATCTTGATGCCATTAGGGCATATTTTCTGGGCACCACACATAGTGAAGCTCCGCTTAACCAAGCGCAAAATACTTCATGTACCGAGACATCAAAGGAAAGGTCACAGGTATTGACAACAATATCGTGGGAGTAGATAGGATACAAATCCAAAACACTTGAGAAATAGGCATCCAAATTGCTGAGCGTAATGGGAACCCCCTTAGGTTGCCCTGTAGTTCCTGACGTAAACATAATGTAAGCGCCACCGGAAAAATCAGTCTCACCCTGAATTTCTGTACTGTGATGGATGATTTGGTGGGTATCGGAGAGCATTACCAGGCCAAGACTTGTTGAGAGCTCGCTTGGCTTGTCGACTCCACCAAGAATGCTATCTTGGCTAACAGAATCAATCAATAAAGCCTTGCTACCAGACTTTTTTAATACATACTGAATTCGGTCAGAGGGAAACTGGGAGTTCAGGGGAACATATGAAGCGCCACATAAGAGGGTAGCCAAAATGCTGATGTAATCAGCGGGAGCGCGTTCTCCAAAGATAGCCACCCGATCACCTGCCAGGATTCCAGAGTGAATAAGGATTTCGCTGAGCTTTTGGGCCTTAGTAAATACCTCCCCGTAGCTTAATTTTTGGTTGCCGCAAATTAATGCCGTTTTATCGGCATGGTTGGCAAAACTATCAATTACTTTTTTTAGAAATGGGCTGGTCATAGCTGATTTTTGCAGACTTTGTGAAGGAGGGCTAACAGGTGGGCGGCGATGTGCAACCTCTATTTTGATGAACTAATCCTAAAGTGTAAGCCTTCATATTAGGGTCTTATTCAATAAATGCCTATAATTTATCCAGATTTTATCTAAATGTTTGGCATTAACTGATTCTATTAATTTATATTGATAAAGGCTCTACTTTGATTAGCTCTGACGACGTAATTTTGGCCTACCGTTTGTTCTTAGGTCGCGAACCTGAAAACCAGGATGTGGTCAATAATTTATGCCATACGGTGCACGATATTGCGCAACTGCGCGAGGTCTTCATGGGGTCGCCTGAGTTCGTGGATGGAATGAGTAAGGCCTTGGATCTTGAAGTGAATGTGCGGCGTCGCCATCCGTTCACTAACCCGTATATTCCAGTAGAAGTCGAGGTCCCTGAGGATGTTCGGGCTCGGATGTTTGCGCGTATTCATGAGCAGTGGTCGGCGTTGGGGGTTACAGAGCCCTATTGGTCAGTTATCACGCAACCACAATTTTATAAGGAGACATTTGAGGCCAATCAGGAGAAGTTCAATGTGTCTGGAGAGGGTCTGCGGTATTTGTTTTTATCCGCTCTGCGTCGTAATGGCGTGAACCCCAATGATTTGCAGAGTGTTCTGGAGCTCGGTTGTGGCGTAGGCCGAATTACCGCCTATTTGGCTAAAGAATTTCAGCAAGTCGTGGCTGTGGATATTTCTCGGCCACATTTAGATCTAGCGGCTGCCTACTTAGCCCAAGAGGGCATTACAAATGTGCAGCTTCTACACCTAAGCAATATTCAGATGCTGTACAGCCTGCCTAAGGTAGATGCAATTTATACAGTCATTACCTTGCAACACAACTCACCACCGATCTCAGCGTGGATCTTGCGCCATTTATTGGATTGCTTAAAACCGGGTGGCGTGGCGTATTTTCAAATACCTACTTATAAAAATGGCTATTTATTTGAAGCAGAGCGCTATCTCAATACGCCGCCTCCCAATACCTTTGAAATGCATTTTTTGCCGCAGCCTGAGGTTTTCCGAATCATTGCTGAGAGCGGCTGTCTTTGCCTTGAAGTGCGTGAGGATGCCATGGCGGGTAATGAAGATCAAATGCTCTCCAATACCTTCTTAGTGCAAAAGCATGCTTGATCTGGCGTTAGCCAAGCACTTTGCTTTTTTACTAAGCCCCGATGTTCCTGAAAGCGCTCAATACAGTTGGTGGCTAGTTAAGGGGCGACCAGCATATCGCTATTGGTCTTATTTAAATGCGGCTGAAGTCACAGAATTATCCAAGCCCCACCGCAATATCTCAGTAGGGAAGTTGCAGTTGGCTTTACCTAAAGCCCTCGATTTGACTCTTTCTCTTCGGTCTGATGTAGTCGAGAAGTTTTCCACCTATCCTGATCCAGACAAAGCCATGGTTGGCTGGTTCTTCGCCATGGGGATGAAGGAGCATCTTTTTAACGAAATCGTTGATCTTAATTTACTACGGCAACTCGATCAAAGCGTGATGATGCCTCATGATGGTAAAAGTGCAGCGCTGTCAACCCCAGCTCCCACCTTACTGATGTTCTTCATCTGGCACATGCTGGACGCCACGATGCAGCAGACCTTGGCACTAGAATCTGCCCAATCCCGTGCCCGCTTCTTAGCCTGGTTTTTCTGTAATGCCTTAGAAGTCTTTCAATTACATTCTTTACTAGCCAACCGCTGGAAATCTTGGCTTCAAGAACCAATGCAAATGGTGGCGGGTTTAACACCATTACCCCGTTTTGCTGTACTGGCAAACTCCCTGATGAAAGAAGAAGAGCGCCCGAATATCAAAACTGCTGAAGGCCTAAAGACCATGCAGGAATGGGCTCAGAAACAATTAGACATTGGTGGACAATGGCACTGGTTAATTTCTAAGGGCAAAAAAGAACTTTTCCCCTTTCCTCGCTTTATTCCAGCTGCTACCGATTCTTCCCAGATCAAAAAAGAGCCTGTCTCCAGACCCTTTGGACTCAACCTGATTGGCTTTGCTTTTGGTGAGCTGGGTATTGGTGAAGATCTACGTATGGCAGTCGCTGCATGTGAAGCGGCTGGCATTCCGTATCGAGTAGTCAACATCAAACCCGGAAATGAAATCCGGCAAGAAGACTTTAGTCTCAAGACGCAAATTGAAAAGAGTCTAAAGGAAGCTAGTTACGCAATCAATGTATTCATCATGCCGGGATTTGATCTGGTCTCGCGGATTTTTCTACGTCATGGTGATGCCATATTTAAAGACCATTACAACATTGGCTGGTGGCCATGGGAATTATCAGTTTGGCCCAAAGCGTGGTCTAAAGCCTTTGATCTCGTCGATGAAATCTGGGCAGGGAGTGAGTTTAGTCATGCGATGTATCAAGGGGCCACCGCTAAGCCCACCATGCTCATGCCCCTAGCTGCTAGTGTAGGCAGGGTTCAGCATTATTCAAGATCGCATTTTGGCTTGCCAGAAAATCCACAAGACTTATATTTATTTCTTTATGTCTTTGATTTCAATTCCCATTTGAAGCGTAAGAATCCTGAAGCACTCATTGCCGCCTTTCAGAAAACCTTTCCTATCAATTTCAATGGCAGCCCGCCTGTAGGACTCGTACTCAAAGTGATGAACACCAAGCCCAAAGATCCCACTTGGCTGGCGTTTGAAAAACTCTGTAAAGCAGATCCCCGTATTGAGATCATTAATCAAACGCTCGATCGTGAAGAAATATTAGGCTTGATTCAAGTATGTGATGCCTATGTCTCACCGCATCGGGCGGAAGGCTTTGGCCGCACGCTAGCGGAAGCAATGCTGTTTGGTAAGCCAGTAGTGGCAACCAATTTCTCAGGCAATGCCATGTTCATGAACCCTCAGGTTACTTTGTCAGTGAAATACACCTTAGTCACCTTACAAAAGGGCGACTATCACTTTATTAACAATGCAGACCAAGCCCAGTGGGCAGAGCCTGATTTTCTGGATTTATGCTACCAAATGCGTATGGCCCTAGAGCGCTCAGCGGATCCCCAGTTTAGTCAGGATCTAAAGTCCTATGCAGAAAATACTTTTGCCCCCATCCGCACTGGACAGCTGATGAAGCAGAGGCTAGTTACCTTAAAGTCATTGCAGCAGGGTATCCCGGCTGAATAGCCTGGATTGCATTATTCATTGCACGCACTACATCAACCAATTAATTACTAGGAATATAAACCCAGCAAAGCACAAGAAAAGTAAAGTAACCTTAAAAAAGGTAGCTTTATCTTTTAGCATTTCTAGCAATGCGGGCCTCAGAAATAGCCACCGAAATCCTAAAGTAATGACGATCACGAGTGCTATTTTGAGGGCATCATCCCACGCACTGTTAGTCATGAAGAAGAATTTGCAAACAGCAAATATCACGATGATGGCCACTAGCCAAAATAATCCCATCTTCAACAGTAGTGGTTTGTTGCTAAAGATTTCAGCCCATAATTTCTTGGAAATTCCCAAGCGTAAGAGTAGGGGGAAGACTGTCATCAGACTGAGTCTAGCTACATCTATCCATTCAACCTGATTCATTAATCACCAAGCCTTTAAGGAGCGCTGGCAAGCGGCAATGGGTTCATTCCAGATGGACGCACGCACAAAGAGATCCGAAAGCTGATTGGGCTTTTCAGTCTTCACCTTGCCACAATTCCCTGAATCCCAATAAGGGTTGGATTGCCCTTTTTGGCTGATGTAGTTCACTTCGTTGTCGCTGACTTCAGCATTGCTGCAGCGGGTACCCGCATATTGATTCCAGACATAAATACCGACGTTGGTCCAAGTATGTTGGCTGGCATAGATTTGATTGTGGCGAATGACTACATCCTCTCCAGAGGGAATCCCGATGCCATACTGACCAGCATCTACCAGCACATTTCCTTCAATGAGCACGTGCGCGCCTTCACCGCCATCGACTGCCAGAATCCCACCACCCGATCTGCTGCCACCCCCACGAAGTTTGTTGTGCATGATCTGAATCGGGCTATCGGTAGTACCAGAGGATTTGAAGATATTAATATGGTCCTCAGGGCCGCCTTTACCATCTCGATTGATATATCCCCCGATAGCTTGATCACTGATATTGCAGCGGATCATAATCTGTGGACCTGAATACTGATTGAGTTGCACGAGTTGACCGCGTGGTGCTGGACCTCTAATTTGAGTAGCGCGGTTTGCTTCAAAGAGAAGTTTACCGCTGGTGCTATCTGTAGCATAGAGCGCACTAGAAACCTCATGAAAGTTGTTGCCGATGATTTGGATATCGCTAGCATGATTGACTCCAATGCCTACTTCATAGCGGGGGTTGCTACCACAGGGCCCTATTTCATTTTGGGTAATGAGCACCTTTTGTGCGTTGTCTACGATGATGCAGGGGCCATTGGGATTGCTAATATGTTTACCAGAAATCACTTGTCCAGAATGCGCAATGATTGGGCCGCTGAGTTGTCTTTGAGTAACTAGCTCAGAGCCAAGCTCTTTACTGAAGGCAAGACTGCCAAAGAGACAGAAGCAGATCGCTAAAGTGCAATTAGCAACTGCTGGGCGCAGATGAGCTTTAAATCTATTCCCCTTTAGCTTGGGATTGCTTCCACTCATGATAGTGAATGGAGTGATCGGTAAGCTCCGCATTAATCAGCCGGGGGTTGATAAAAATACGACCCCCTTTATCCTTGATGAGTTTATGGAAATTGACGTGCTCACAAATCTCCTCACCATTAGCATCAGCACCGACATACCGCAGACCTTTGATTGATGCAGTCTTATAGATTGCCAAACCACCAAAGGCGGAGTCCACCTCAATCCATTCACTTGCTTCTGGAATTTGTAGCATTCGAGAGTACACGGCAACGGCTTTAGATTCATCTTCATCCATGCCCATATTCGCCAAAAATACCTGTGCCTCCCAGCAATTATTGGGAGACCAGAGGGGGTGACGTAAGGCAAAAATATCGTAGTAAGGTCCCCATTGATTAGCTGTGGCTACATCCCAGTCACTTCTCTCCCAGCAAGAGTCAATTGATTTATTGGTTACGCAAGAGTTCATACCATCAAAATCTGCCATGACGATAAAGTCACTATCTTGATACTCGGGATCAGTTTCAAATTCTTCGAGGTATTTATTGCGGCAGTAGGCAATCCGTTTGGTCCGATCGGGAATGCGATTGCGCATGGTACCAATGGAGATGTATCGAAAATTCTCAACCATGGATTCAAGTTCCCGCAGAGCCTGAATCGTATTGTCATCACTGTCGGACTCAATAATGAGCCAGTGTTTATTGGGATAGTCAGCCAAAGCATTTTGTAAATAAAGAACATCATCTTTGATGGTCTTTTCACAATTGCGTGCAAGCCCACCAATCAGGAACTTTTTTTGTTTTTGATCTTCGAGTGGCTTAGTTGATTTGGGCATATTTCATCTACAGTTTTGAAAATTAAGAATCATCAATTTGCTGGAGCGGCTGAAGTGGCTTGAGCTACTTGAGTGTTTTGATAATCTTGGAGTTTTTTAGTCAAATTTAGAATTAAGGCATCGCTACCTGTACGCTGCAGAAACTCAGGAGAACTCATCATCCACGCCAACAATTCGACTGGCTGACAGTTCTCTAGATGGGAAATCTGATCTGCGGGAGTAGGTAAGCGGTTGTAGAACAACTTAAATGCCCCTTCAATATCCTTGCGGGTAATTGTTAGGGAGGCCATTTGGTCGCCTATGGTTTGCAGGTTTTGTAGGTCTAGCATAGTTGTGCAGGGGTGTATATACTCGAATCATACGTTAAATTGATGTAAATCTAAGTAAGTTTGTATGAAATTCCTCTCCGCATTTCTTGACCCGACCAGCAGTTCGAATGACGCTCGTGAGATTGAGCGGGTACTCGAAGGGCTGCCGCCATTGGAGGATGAAGATAAGGTCAGGATTTCATGGATGGCGGTACAGGCCCCGCCAATGCCTGGATTGCTTAAGGTCAATGATGGTGCCCAAGCAATGCCGACTACTGTTGCTAAGCAAACACCAGCAATGGAGCCATCTGCAACACCCGCAGTAAATCCTCAGAAAATTGCAGTTGAGCTTGCTCCTGCATCACCAGCGCAAACACCTCTAATTAATAAAATTTCTACAGATAATGTAACTAAAGTTATAGATTCTGCGCCAATTCAGATGCAGGAAGCCCAGGTCAGCTCAGACAGTACCGCTGCTCTAGATGAGTTACTGCAGACTACTCCTAAAGTCATTCCTGAGCCTAGTCCTGAACCAATAGGTCAAGAGACTAGATCAAGTATGTTGGCGTCGCGGTCATCACCGCTACCCCTCGAAAGACCGCCAGTAATGCCCTTAGGCACTGTTGCAGTTAGCAGGACAGTTGTTCCCCCTATGACTACCCAAGCAGTTCCTGTCGCAGCAGCAAGCAATATCCCTATGAGAATGACTCAAGAGGATGTCATCGCTGCTTATAAGATCTTTTTAAATCGCTTGCCAGAATCATCTGATGTGATTCGGAGTAGGGTGAACTCCTCATTAGAGGCCAATTTAATTGACTTTGCTCTCTCTGCTGAGTTTGTGCGCAGAGCAGATTTATCCAGCATTGTTTTCCCTCTAGCAAAAGCGATTCTGGAGAAGCGACAAAAGCGCTCTTAATTTGCCTGCTTGACCTTATTTTTCTCAATCACGATTTGGGCTGCTTTAACTAAGCTAGGCCAAAACTCACTGCGATTCAGAAACTCCTCCGACAAAACAAAGCTCCCAAAGATTTTGTCAAAAGGGGTGCCAATCCAAGGCTGAAGCATCTCTTCATTTTCTGGAAAGCGATTCAGAAAGATTCGATAGGCGGTAATGATGTCATTTTTAGTAATGGTTGCCGATAACGCATTTTTGGGGATGACAAAACCGAGATTGGGTACAGCGAGTTTTTTCTCAAAGGCCTCAAAATCAAACTGAATCCCATCGGCCAAGCAAACTTGACATTGCTCTTCGAGTAGTTTTTCATAATGGGCAGCGGTGAGCGCTGGAGCTGAACCAAAGTAACCCTGATAGAGAATGGAGCGATCGTAGCCCATGTCTTCATAGATTTTTTGATTCCAGTGCATCCCCTCTGCACCGATATAGTTTCCTAAGTTAATGCAGGGCGCGATCGCCAGTTGCCTTAGGGCGGTGATAGCGCAGCGCTTAGCCCAGTCTTGAGAAGTAGCGCCAACTTTAAAGCCTAAGAATTGCTGCCATTCATGAATCAGTAAATTACTACGCTCTTCAAAGGATAAGCCACCAAACAATTGGTAGTAGGACTCAAGAATGAATTGTCGTTTTTCCCAGCTGCGCTTAAAGAGACCTGCACCCCAATCATGATCCATGAGGACATACTCATGTTTACGCGCCTCTTGTTCCGCCTGGGAGAGTAGGTGGGCTCTGCCAGAATGCACTGAAACCGTTGCCACCCGCTCATCATCCCGAAATTGATCGGCTAACTTAGTCAATACATCTAGATACCCTGGGCCCATCACAAAATCATGTTCCAACGGAATCACAAAGTCATATTGCTTTTCTAGGAAAAGGTACTTTTCAGCAAAGTCAAACTGAAACGCAGTTCCTTTGTTTTCAGTCTGCTGATGAAAGAATAGGGAACCCACTGTATTAAGAGCAAGCTCTTTAATCTTGTCATAAGCTGAACGACTACCAGCCTCATGTCTTGCTTGCAATGCATCCTGAAAGACATACACATCGTAATAAAGTTGTATGGGCTCACCATTGATTTTTTGCTGATATATCCCCTCAAGCGTTTGCGAGAAATAATCAAGATTGTCATAGGGCAAAACTGCGATAGCTCTTTTGAGGGGTCTCGATTTAGCCGAAGTAGGCGATTGCTGGGGGGCATCCTGCTTGACTACAACATCAGCAGATAAGGGAGAAGAGGAGATAGCAGAGGCAGAAACTTTTTTTTGCTGAGGGCGAAAGAGATTGAAGAGCTTCATAAAGACTAAGCCGCTTCATCAAACCCATGAGGGTTCATGCACTGCCAGCGCCAGCCATCTGTACACATCTTTCCCAATGAATATTCCGCCTGCCATCCAAGTGAACTGAATGCCAGTGTAGTGTCTGCATAGCAGGTGGCAATGTCACCACTTCGACGGGCCGTTAGTTCGTATGGAATAGGCTTTCCAGAAGCAGCTTGATATGCCTCAATCATTTGTAAGACGCTATAACCTTGCCCGGTACCGAGGTTAACCGTTAAAGAAGGCTTGCCACTGAGCAAGTACTCAATCGCCTTGACATGGCCTTTGGCTAGATCAACGACATGAATGTAGTCCCGCACTCCCGTGCCATCTGGAGTAGGCCAGTCATTGCCATAAACCATCAGTTTGGACATTCTGCCAACGGCCACCCTGGCTACTAAGGGGGATAAGTTATTGGGTGTGCCTTTGGGGTCTTCACCAATGAGACCAGATTCATGTGCGCCACTAGGGTTGAAGTAGCGCAAATAGGCAATGCGCCATTGCGGATCAGAGATTTCTAGATCACGCAAAATTTGCTCACTCATGAGCTTGGTTTGCCCGTAAGGATTGGTGGGTTGGAGAGAGGCAGATTCAGTAATAGGTACTGTTTGAGGGTCGCCATAGACGCAAGCAGATGAGCTAAATACAAAGGATTTACAGTCATGCTCTCCCATGACCTTACACAACACCAGTAAACCATTGAGGTTATTGTCGTAATACGCCAGTGGCTGAGAAACAGATTCACCGACCGCTTTAAGGGCGGCAAAATGAACAACACCCGCAATTGCATGATCTTGAAAGATAGTATTCAATATAGCCGTATCACGCACATCACCTTCGTAGAACAACGGCTTTTGACCAGTAATCTTCTCAATTCGATCCAAGACCTTCTTATTTGAATTGCAAAAATTATCGAGACCCACGACCTCATAGCCAGCAGCGAGTAACTCCACCCAAGTATGCGACCCAATGTAGCCAGTCGCTCCGGTTAGTAGGATGGTGGATTTGGAAGTTTTAGTCATGGAAATTTGCATTCGTCTAATCTAGTGCAAACCATCTTACTTTAAATAATGCATCAAATAGCTCGAGGGGTGGGTCTATTACATGAAGCCACAGCCACTAACTTGATTTAAAAGAAGCGCATGAAGTTTGTAGGCCTATAAAAAACAAGCCAGCAAGCCACTAACATGCTGGTCACTCTCAATAGTTAAGTTCTATTGTGCCGCAAGCTTGAGGGCATCCTCGTAGTTAGCTAAGAAGTCAATCTCTTGGAGCTCAATTGGCTCAAAACCAGACCGTTTAATCAGGTCTGCGATGTTTTCTTTGAGATTGGCATACACAATTTGGTGGCAATTAATAGCTAAATTGGGGGCAATTTGATTCTCAGCGACATTACGGATTTCAAATAAACCTGCTTGCTCTAAGTTAACGTAGTACAAAATCCTTTTATCAATGCGGGCATTGACCTGGGCGCGAATGGTCACCTCATAAATGCCGTCAAGAACATTGACGGAAGCTGAGTCGATGGTAATTTGGATCTCGGGAATAGCAGTCTCAAACAAGATTTGGGGTGCATTTGGCTGCTCAATCGAGGCGTCTTTAAGGTGCATTTTCAGCACTTGAAAAATTTCTTCTGAAGCATGGATAGTAGAAGCCGGTGGATCTACTAAAGAGGATTTATTAAGGTTCATAGAAGAAGCATTGGGTATAGTTAATGTGGTGGATGAAGATATGATAAGCAATTATTATGTTGTAATAAATTTTCTTAATCTAGCTTATTTTGATTGCCCTTTAAGTTATGGTAGTTGTCTACCAACCTAGGGGGTAACTCAGTACATACGAAAAGGGTAGAAGAGTGGGGTATGCATCCCACATAACCCCCGTAGAATAAACCCCATCAAAACTCATTTGGAGTAAGCATCATGGCAGTTACAGACAAAATAGTAACCTACAGTTTCACCGAAACTCTAAGCGATTCAGAAAAGGTCTCCGGTCAATTTACCGTTGATTACACTTACAACGGAACTTCATTGGTAAGTGAAACCATGAAAGCGGAAAGTATTACTGCCTCAGGGGGTAAGGATTACCTTGATACAACATTTTCCAATACCGGTACTATCACAAACAACAATGGTACCTTCTCTTTTGAACTCGGTGGAACAAATACCTATTCAGTTGGCACTTCACTGGGGATGACATTTACCGACTCTTCCATTGGATCTGCGAGTCACTCTGCGACAATCATTGCCTCCAATGAGACAAACAGTGTTCTTAATCATCCTTATTCGGAAACTGCGGCTTCAATGGCTAGCATTCCTTGTTACGCCAAAGGCACCTTTATTGCAACATCTGAATCTTCTGTTCCTGTAGAAAGATTGCAAGAAGGCGATTTAGTTTTAACTTTGTCCGGGGATTTAGAGCCCATTCAGTGGGTTGGTCAGCGTACCGTTGATTGCAAGCGCTACGATGCTCCAGGAGAAGTTAATCCAGTACGCATTTGCAAAGGTGCATTTGCTGAAAATCAACCTAGTCGCGATTTATTCTTAAGTCCTTTGCATTCTGTCTACGTAAATGGAATTTTTGTCCCAGCAATAGATTTGGTAAATGATCTAACCGTTTTCCAGGAAGATCGATCCAAAATCACTTATTACCACGTTGAATTATCTAGTCATAATGTGATTTATGCAGAAGGTCTGCCTGCTGAAACCTATTTAGATGACAACAACCGCAGCTTTTTCGTTGGTGGCTCTGATGGTGAAGTAGTGCAACTAGATACCAACATACCCCCAATGGTTTCTGCTGAGATCTGGGAACAAAAAGGCTTTGCTAAAGTGATGCGTGAAGGTGCTGAGGTAGAGGCTATTCGCGCACAGTTACTTGAACGTGCGACCATATTACTGGATAACCTAGAGCGGCAAGTCGCTTAAACAACAATAACTCGCTTTATTTTCAGTTGAGTAATGCGTCAATCCCCATAGTCCTTAGTTGCACTTAAGGATCATGGGGATTTAATTTTTAGGCTGCATCCTGAATTGCTGAAGAAGGTTCTGAACAGTTCCGAGAGGTTCACTCCAACTTTCATCTGTTTCTTGCCTTATGAGATTCATGGTGGGATACCAAGGCGTAGTGTCTCCAGATCTCAGCCAACGCCAGTCAGGGTGAGAGGGAAGCAGGACCAGTACTTTTTTCTGGAGTGTTCCTGCCAAATGAGCTACGCTGGTATCCACGCTGATAATCAAATCCATGTGCATGCAGAGGGCGCTTGTGTCAAGAAAGTCTTCAATCTCTTTCTCCAGAGTCAGAATTTCAGTATGGGACTCTAAAATAATTTTGTCTGAGGCGCGTATTTCCTTTTGTAAGCAAATATAGTCGCACTCTTCTGGCAGATAGTTTATAAAATCTTTCAATGGAATGCTACGATTGTGGTCCTTCTTATGTTTTGTGCTTCCGCTCCAGACAAGGCCCACCTTGGGTCTTTGGGGGTTGGGAAAGCGCTCATGAATCTTATTTCCCCAGGTTTGCAATGTTTCAGCGCTTAATGCGATGGGCCCTGCAACTGGGGGGATTGTCTCTAAATTGGTATTCAATGCCAGGGGGAGACTCAGTAAAGAGCAGTGATAATCAAACTCAGGCAGCGGGTCTTCATAACTAATAATCCGATGTATCCCGGTAATGTTTTTTAATACGCTTACTGCAAAACTGGGAACATCTAAGATTACTTTCGCGCCTTTATCAGCCAACAATGGCACATACCGTGAAAATTGAATGCAATCGCCTAAGCCTTGCTCTCCCTTAAGAAGAATGGTTTTGCCTTTCAAAGACTCCAAACCTCGCCATTCTGGCGTGCTGGTTTTACGACGCATATTTAAATTAGGCACGTTCCAAATAAATAATCTGCTGTCATAATTTTTCCAACCTGCTTCAAAGTCACCAAGTAACAACTCAAGTAGAGATAGATTAAAGAGCGTAAAAGCATCATCAGGCCTGAGTGTTAAGGCATGAAAAAAGTCTGCTTTGGCTTTGGCTAAATCAGAAGCTAAATTATTGTAAGTAAATATGCCGCGATCTAAGTAGAGATCATGTTGGTCGGGCGCGAGGGCAATGGCTTTGTTTACGTGCTCAATGGCTTCAGAATGCTTACCAAGCTCGTAATAGCATTGACCTATCCATTGAATCGTTTGCGGCTTTCCGGGAACTAGTTCAGCTACTTTTCTATAGTCTTCTAAAGCACTGTTATAAGATTTATTTTTTTTAAGTGCGTGACCGCGATGCGTTAACGCCTCTGTAAATACTGGATTTCTTTGTATAGCAACATCAAAATTGACTATAGCGGTTAATTCCATCTCTTTCTCTAGAAAGAGTCTGCCTCGATCGTAATAAATGTTGGGATCATTAGGTTTAAGTAGGATGGCTTTTTCATAATTACATAATGCTTTATCAAACTCATTGAGTTTGTGTTGAAGAAGGGCTAGATTGTGGTAACTATTGCCATAATTAGGATTTAGGGTTACGGCTTTTTCAAATGAAACCAAGGCCTCCTGGTTTTTTCCCAATGCTTCTAAAATAGCTCCATAAGTATTGTGAGCTTCGGGTGAATTTGGACTCAGCTCAATTGCCCTGGAGGACCGCTTGAGCGCTTCTTCATTTTGGCCCAATTTATGTAAAGCGATACTGAGGAGGTTATGTGCTTCAGCATGCTCAGGGATAAGGGTTATTAATTGTTCAGCCAAAATCTGAGCCTGATCATACCGTTTTAAATCCATGCAAATCACAGCGCTATTGAGTAAGGCGTCCTTCATGTTTGGCTGATGCTCAACTGCTTTTTGATAGCTTGCTAAAGCTGCTTCTGTTTGCATTAATTCTTTTTGGCAGTTACCCAAATTGAAATAAGCACTGGCGTAATCAGGCTTCAGCTTTATGGCGCTCTCAAAATCCGACAACGCTTTCTCATAGCGCTGCTGTTTGAATAAGGCAATCCCTCGATTGTAAAAAGCCTCTGCAAAGGTGGGGGCTAAAGTAATGGCATTGGTGTAATGCTCGCAGGCCCGTTCATATTCCCCTAAGCCCACCAGCGCTAAGCCCAAATTATTCAGAGCAGCCGTGAAATTAGGTTTGAGCTCAACTGCTTTTTGAATAAGCTCAACGGCCTCTTTGAATTCCTGTTGTTGATAGGCGAGGGCGCCAGCGAGATGCAGGGCATCCACTTGATTGGGGTGTTGAGCCAAGACTTTTCTGTAGCAAGCCCGAGCTAACTCCAGTTCCCCCTTTTTTTGCAGCGCCATCCCTTCATGAATCTGTGCAATCGCCTCGGCAGAGGCTTGCTCAATCACTTGCTTTGTAGTTTTTGAAGGTTTTTTAGATAACTTAACCATACTTCATTTCATCTTCAAAGGGTTGCCCAGATATCTCGAGGCCAATTAATTTCTGGGGTAAAAATATTAGATTGATTGGGGTTGGCCATAGCAATGTTGAGTCAATTTAATTAAACAGATCTTACTTTAAATAACTCATGAGTATGGGTCGATATTTGGATGCCAAGGCTTCCACGGTAAACAGATCACCGGTTTGCTTCGCACTACTTTTTAGTTTCCTATTACTTTTTTTAATGGATCGTGCCTTTTGCAGTTGCAAAACAGCATCTTCAATCAAAGGGTCTCCCCACCAAGACTTATCGCAATCTGGATAGTCCCCTTTTTGAACCGTTTTTTTCTGCCATTGCACCGCTAAGGAATTGCCCTCATGCAAAAAGTCAGCGGGCCCTGAAAAATGTGAGCTCACTACTGTTAAGCCATGTTGGAGAGCCTCCACCAAAGTTCGCCCAAATCCTTCACTACGATGTAAGGATAAATAGCAGTTCGCCGATGAATACAGGGCCGCCAGTTGATTAGGGGTTAAAGTCTCCGTGATGTACTTAACCCGTGGGTGGGTAGGCAACCAGGTATGACGGTTTTGTAGCATGCCTGCTGAGCGATTAATTTTTAAGATGAGGTAGTGATCGTCATCGCCCTCAGAAGCTCTGAGGTAAGCCGCAATAGTCGCTTGTGGATTCTTGCGGTTTAAGGTCGAATGGATATCAAAAATAAACAGGGATACAAAAGCATCGGAGGGAATATCTAATATCGCCCGAAAGTCATCCTTAGAAGGCTTGTGCTTAATCACCGGCAATGGAATTGACAGCGTCAGCTTTTTAGCTTTGTTAAAAAAAGCTTCCTGCACAAACTTAGTAGGGCACCAAATGTGATCAACTAGATCCAACGCTTTGCGTAGCTTATTCGGAAAATCGGGTAGCTCCCACAGGAAATAGCCCAGCTTCATCTTGGGTTGACTAAAGAGAGTGGGATGGAGTTCCGCTAAGCGCAGACAAGTTCCTGCAGACATAAAGAAAATGCTGGTGTCAAAATCATTTTCAGATAAATTCTTCCAAGACACTTTGACTTGTTTCTGAGATTCAGTCGGCAAATCTATCACCGAAAAAGGAATATTGAGGTAATCCAGCATGGCTGCAAAGGAACGTAAATCCTCGCCCAACCCAAGGGGCGAGGTTGCATACCCGATAAGGTTAAACCCTTTTGTGCTCATGAGACAGCCCCCTCATACTCTAATCCCATGAAGATCAGACTATGCAGCAGGTGTTGCGCCCCCAGCATTGGCTTGTTGATTGGCTAATTTTTGTTGATACAGGGTATTGAAATTTATCTCAGCCAAATTGATTGAAGGAAAGCCGGCACGATTGATGAGGTCTGCGATGTTGTAGCGCAATGAGGGCAAGATAATGGCAGGGCAGTTAATTTCCATAATGGGATTAACTTGATCTTCTGAGAGATTTTTAATCTCAAAAATGCCAGCTTGCTCCACTGCAACCATATAGACCACTTTGTCTTCAATACGGGAGGTTACAGTTGCCTTGAGTAAGACCTCGTAATTATCTCCGATGAGTTTTTCAAAGGAAGTTTCAATGGCGATATCTGTTTTGGGTGCGGCAGTTTCTGTCAGTATCTGAGGGGAATTGGGCTGCTCAAACGTCGCCTCCTTCAAATAAATCTTAATAATTTGAAAGCTCGGTACAGCCTTTTCGGCATTACTTTGATTGTCCTGGTCCGACATAAATTCTCCTAAAGTATGAATGGCTTAATTCAGTACTAGCTTATTTGTTACAGGGTTAATGATCGACTAATGCTGGATTAAAACTAACCTATCGATTCTAGCGTTTTTTGATTTCATGGGGCGCAGTATCAGACCTTGGGACACGGGCGATAATGCACGGAGACTTGTTTGCTCATTACTCCAAACAAGATTATTTAATAATTAGTATATATATACCAATTGAATAGGCTTTTAGGTACTAAATTACGTATTAAAAATATGGTATCAAATTAAAAGTATTAAGGTACCAATACCCCATACTCTATATGCTTTGAATGTTGATAATAAGCGTATGAAAGACTTACGTACTTAGGATGAGCTGAATATGAGCACAACCGTTTATCAAGAAACCCTCGGCGGCTATTCAGCCGGCGGCAATCCTGTTGCCTTGGATATCTCGACTGTCGGCAATCCAGTCAATCCATTTGCGCCAACAGGTTCAACTGTTACCAATTATTCCACACTCTACTTAGGCGGTAATATCGCCATGGATACATCTTGGTTTGATGGTAGTGGCTTAACTAAGATTGCCAGCAACCAACATAAATTTGATCAAAGCTTTCTGAAAGATAATGCGTCTGATACGCTGAGCATTTACACCAGTAACTATCCAGGTTTGGGCAGTCAATCCACTACATTTACCGTTACCGGTGCCTCCATTCAAGCAGTTGGTTCCAATGCCAGCAATCCTGAGTTTCAGATGACCTTGACTGGTACTGATGCGCTGTCTCACGGTACAGATACCGTGGTGATAGATTTTAAGATGAACAATGCCGCATTGGGTCTTGCTGGCGGTATTACATTGAATGATGCGTCTTCATCCTATACCTATACTTCTTCAGTTGGGGGAGATCACTGGGATGACAGAGATGGCAGTAGTTCTTCTTCCACCTATGGTTTTGCTAATGGGGATACCATCGTCTGCTACGCCAAAGGCACCCTCATTCATACCGAACGGGGCTATATCTCAGTAGAAAAGCTCAAAGTCGGTGATGGAGTACGTACTGTCTCAGGTAGCTATGAACCAATTGTCTG
>Ga0316228_1000697_pt1 | contig 41485 bp, 31 predicted proteins | sample TBH18021metaG_FD_206005 | JGI IMG/M metagenome (GOLD analysis project Ga0316228, IMG submission 206005) | Freshwater microbial communities from Trout Bog Lake, Wisconsin, USA - TBH18021 | ecosystem: Environmental > Aquatic > Freshwater > Lake > Hypolimnion/Profundal zone | place: USA: Wisconsin... | reverse complement strand
TATGCGGTACTCCCCGGTTTATGCCGGAAATAGGAATTTTGCGCCGTGCGACTGGTATCTATTTTACCATCCTTGCCGGATTGTTTGTGACAGCCCTTTTCGGATTCACCGGGTGGATCGCCGGCGGTGAAAGCCTTACCATTACCCAGTGGGCAATGATTGCTGTTGTACTGTCCTTTTCTGCCAGCGAGTGGGCCGTGACAGCGGCACACTGGCTTATATCTTGCGCGAGGCAGCCGCGACCGCTATTGCGATACGATTTTTCGCGCGGAGTTCCACCTGAGGCGGCCACGATGGTCGTTATTCCTGTTATCTGGTCCTCAATCAAAGAGGTACAGGAATTGACGGACCGGCTGGAGCTGCATTATCTGGCCAACAGGGACTCAAGCATCCATTTTGCCCTCCTGGGTGATTTTATTGACGCTGACGCTCAGACAATCCCAGAGGATGCTGCAGTCCTTAAAGCCGCCCGCATAGGCATTGAGGCGTTAAACTGCAGGTACTCCCGCCCGGGCGGAAGCACCTTTCACTTTTTTCAGCGCCGCAGGATGTGGAACCCATCCGAGGGGGTGTGGATGGGGTGGGAGCGTAAGCGGGGCAAATTGGTGGAATTCGCCGAAGTGCTCAAAGGGCGGACTGATACGACTTACGACTTTGTAATAGGAGACACAGCCGTTTTGCCGCGGATTCAGTATATTATCACCCTGGACGCGGATACGCAGCTGCCGCTGGGAAGCGCGCAGCGGATGATCGGCACTATGCATCTGCCCTACAACCGGCCACGGTTAAATCGCACCCGGACACGAGTTGTCGAGGGATACGGCGTATTACAGCCGCGTATCGACATTAGCCACAGCGCTGCTTTGCGCTCGCGCTTTGCTTATCTATGGTCAGTGGATCCGGGAATCGACCCGTATGTCTTTGCTGCGTCCGACCCATACCAAGACTGGGTAGGGCAGGGCATTTTTGCAGGGAAGGGCATATTCGATGTTGAGGCCTTTAGAAAGGTTTTATGTGAACGGATACCAGAGAACCGGGTGCTTAGTCACGATTTGTTGGAGGGTGGATTTTTACGCGCCGGCCTGTTGTCAGATATCGAATTGATCGATGAGCACCCAGCTACATTCAGTTCTTATCAAAAGAGAATACACCGCTGGGTTCGCGGTGACTGGCAATTGCTCCCGTGGCTGTCTCGCCGTGTCCGCGACCGGCGGGGGACGCTTTTGCCTGTTGATTTATCCCCGCTCACCTGCTGGCAGATGATCGACAACCTGCGTCGCAGTCTGATGACTCCAGCGCAATTTGCGGTACTGCTGCTTGCTTTGACCGTTTTACCCGGTTCTTCTGTCCGCTGGCTGGCTGTTATGTTCGCTACTATGTTTTTGCCGTTGTTTCGCCAACTTATGGCGATCAGGTGGATATTTTGGCGTCCGCGGAGGATTTTGGCTACAGCTGGTCAAGTTTTGATATACATGATAACCCTGCCGTTTCAAAGCGTGCTGTTATTGGATGCAATCGCCAGAACCCTCTACCGTTTATATTTGTCAAAACGCCATTTGCTCGAATGGGTCAGCGCAGCAGAAGTTGAACGCCGCAACCAGGGTGGGGGTTACCCTGTTCTGCTGGGGATGTACGGAGGTTATACGCTGGTGCTCCTCTTTGCGCTGGCTGTGACGGCCAGCTCAGCTGGAGCGATACGGTGGACAGGCCTGGTGCTTTGCGCTTTATGGACTGTTGCTCCTCTTGCAGTCAGATGGTTGGACCGGACCGTGCAGCGGTCTGAGTGCCAGCTTGCGGCGAATGAGGAGGAAGAACTGCTAAAGCTGTCGGAACAGATTTGGGCGTTTTTCGAGGACTATGTTACTGGAACAGAACATTGGTTACCGCCTGATAATGTTCAATTGGAGCCGCCCAACGGGATCGCCCACCGCACTTCGCCCACCAACATCGGACTGTATCTCACTTGTGCGTTGGCCGCGAGAGATTTCGGGTTTATCGACACACCAGGCTTGATTGAGCGCCTGGAGCGGACCATCAGTACGGTGGAGCACCTGGATAAATGGAAAGGCCATCTTTTCAACTGGTACGACACGGTCACTCTCGAGCCGCTGCCTCCACTATATGTGTCCACGGTGGATTCAGGCAACTTGGCTGTCTGTTTGGTGACTGTCAAGGAAGGGGTGGCAGAATGGCTCAAGGCGGACATCGGAGGGGATGGACAGGCAAGTTCGGATCGACTCCGCGTCAATGCGGCAGAGGCTTTGAATGTTGCCTTCGCTGGGGAATTAATGCCTGCACTGCAGGGTGAAGTTGCAGGCCAGCCCGGGACTGTCCAGGAGGAATGGCTTCTTCGCGGGCAAAGACTGATCACCCGATTAGAGACGCTGATCAGTGAGACGGATTTCCGCCCGCTTTACGACTATAGGGCTAAACTATTCAACCTGGGCTACAATGCAGGGCTGGGTAAACCTGATCCAATCCTGTATGACCTGATGGCATCAGAGGCAAGGCTGTCAAGCTTTATTGCGATCGCTCTTGGGCAGGTGCCTGGTTCGCACTGGCATGCACTCGGGCGGACCATGACCAGGGTCGGAAGAAAGGTCGCGCTGCTTTCGTGGTCAGGGACGATGTTTGAGTATTTAATGCCGTGGCTATTTACGCGTACCTATCATAACACCATCTGGGACAGCACCTACCGTGCGGTGGTCCAGCGGCAGATTGAGTACGCTCACCAACGGGGAATCCCGTTCGGCCTCTCGGAATCAGGTTACTACGCTTTTGATTATCAGATGAACTATCAATACAGAGCGTTTGGGGTTCCTGGTCTCGGATTCAAGCGTGGTCTTGATCAAGATCTGGTTGTGGCTCCGTATGCGACAATCCTTGCCCTGCCTTTTGCGAAGTGTCAAGGCATGACGGATTTGCGCCGGTTGGAAGAGTTTGGCGCCCGGGGGAAATATGGCTTCTTTGAGGCCATCGATTTCACGTCTGAGCGGCTTCCCAAGAATCAAACCAGCGTAGTCATCCGCAGTTTTATGGCCCATCACCAGGGGATGAGTCTGCTCGCTCTCGCCAACTTGCTGGCACCGAAGAAAATAATCGAACGCTTTCACCAGGACAAGCGTGTGCAAGCAGTGGCACTGCTCTTGCAGGAGCGTATTCCCGCTCGTCCTAAAATCATTAAACATCCTGCCATGGCTTGTGTATATGCGCCTAATAAGAGGCCGGCGGTGACCACCGCCTTGCGCGAATACCGCAATGCGGATACGTCTGCACCTGAGGTGTGTGTCCTGTCAAACGGAGCCTTTACGACTGTTGTAACCAATAGCGGCAGCGGGCTCAGCCGGTACGAGGGTCTGGCCGTATCGCGCTGGCGGGAGGATCCGGTATTGGACAACTGGGGGAGCTATATCTATATTCGCGATGTTGCCCGAGATGCGGTATGGTCACCGTCGTTTCAGCCGTGCCGTGTTCCGTCTGACGAACAAAGGGTACAATTTTCCCTTGACCGGGCCACCTTTATGCGCGTGGACGGAGACGTGCAGACCAGCCTTGAAATCTGTGTGTCCCCGGAATGGAATGCGGAAGTCAGGCGGCTGACGCTTACTAATGCCGGCAATGAATCCCGGATCATTGAAGTCACAACTTTTCTTGAACTGGCCCTGGCACCGCCCATGGCTGACGATGCACACCCGGCTTTCAGCAAGTTGTTTATTAAAACAGAATATGTGGAAGATGCCATGTGTCTCTTGGCCCGACGCAGGCCCAGCCGGGAAAACGAAAAGCCGTTATGGGCGGCACATTCGCTGATGGCCGCGGGCCGAAGCACCGGGGCGGTGGAATACGATACTGACCGGGCCGGTTTTATCGGCAGGGGCCATACCCTGGCCATGCCGCAGGGAATCCGTTCCCGCCTAAGGGGAAAGGTGGGCTCAGTGGCCGATCCCGCCTTTATCATGCAGCGACGGGTGAGCATCGAGCCTGGTGAACAGGTGCAGTTGTTCGCAGTCACTGCTGTTGCAGGCACGAAAGAAGAGGCGATAGACATTGTCGGCCGCTTCGCCGGGGACCTTATGGTGGAACGGACATTTCAACTGGCCTGGAATCGCAGTCAAATCGAGCTGCGGCATCTGCATCTGACTTCTACCCAGGCTGCAGCTTTACAAACATTCGCCGGCCGGGTGCTGTATACCCCGCCGCAGCGGCAAGAGCATAAGCAAGTTATAACTGCCAATGTAAAAAGTCAGTCCGGGCTCTGGGCTTACGGAGTTTCCGGTGACGTGCCGATGATCATGGTGCGGATCGAGAACCGGGCTAATATCCAGTTTGTGGTCCAACTGCTGATCGGACACGAGTATTTGCGTCGTCTGGGGTTGGTTTTCGACCTGGTTATTCTGAACGAATCGGCGGGAGGCTACCAGGAGGATTTGCGGGAGGCGCTGCGACGGGCGGTGGAACAAGTCGTTGACTGGCAAAGACCAGGGCCAGGCGGGGTTTTTATCATCAATGCCAGCCAACTTCAGAATGAAGACAGGACACTACTGCTCGCCGTAGCCCGAGTTGTGTTGTGGGCGGACGGTCCCAGCCTCAGGGCGCAAACCAAACTGCCCCGGTGGGCAGCAGTCTGTTGGACGCCTCTCATACCTACAGCGCCGTTAAACAGATTCGCTGTGCCGGTTCCAGACGTTGCGAGCGATTTGCTCCTCTTTAATAGTTGGGGAGGATTCTCGCCTGATGGCCGGGAGTATCAGATTATCCTTAAAAACGGCAATCATCTGCCGGCGCCGTGGATCAATGTAATCGCCAATCCTCGTTTCGGCTGCCTTGTCTCCGAGCTTGGCACAGGGTACACCTGGTGGCGCAACAGCCGTGAATGCAAGGTAACTCCGTGGTCTAACGATCCTGTGCTCGATCCGCCGGGTGAGGTGTGTTATCTGCGGGACGAAGAGAGCGGCGAACTGTGGTCTGCCACCCCGGCACGGGGGGAAGCAGGACAGGGAGACGGTGTCTTGGGCTACACGATTACCCACGGGCGGGGGTTCACTTGTTTTCGCCACGCCAGACACGGTATCAGGCAGGAAATGACTGTTTTTGTCCCCCACGACGACCCTGTCAAGGTTATCAAGTTGCGGCTGGAGAACCGGAGCGCCGAGCGGCGGCGTCTTTCCGTGACTTATTACGCGGAATGGGTGCTGGGGGTACAGCGTCAGGGGAATGCGCCTTTCATTATCTCAGAGTGGGATGAGTCGGCCCGGATCATGCTGGTCCGAAATTCATATCAGGAGTCGTTTCGGGATGCCACAGCTTTTTTGGGTGTATATTCGCAAACAGAGCAAAAGAGCGGTGCGGACGAGCTATCCTGGACGGCAGACCGCAGCGAATTTCTTGGCCGCAACGGTATCTTGGAAAACCCAGCCGCTATGGGCCGGGAGCGTCTGGCGGGTCAGACAGGACCTTCTTTGGATGCCTGCAGTGCGGTGCAGACCAAGCTCACACTGGAGCCTGGTGAACAGCAGACAATATACATCTTGCTCGGTTCAGAACATTCCCGGGACGCTTCCGTGAAACTGGCGCAAAAATACAGCCAACCCCGGGTTTGTGACCAGGCCTTTGAGCTTGTGCGAGAATTCTGGGATGGTGTTTTGGACCAGATATCGGTTTCCACGCCCTGCCCGGAGATGGATTTGCTATTAAACGGCTGGCTCTTGTACCAGACTCTTGGCTGCAGAATGTGGGCTCGGTCCGCTTTTTACCAGGCGGGAGGCGCGTATGGCTTCCGTGATCAACTGCAGGATTCTCTGGCGCTCCTACATTCCCGCCCCGATTTTACGAGGGAACAAATTTTGCTGCATGCTGCGCATCAATATGAGGAGGGTGACGTGCAGCACTGGTGGCATGAAGAGACCCAGCGCGGCATCCGCACGCGTATCTCCGACGATTTGTTGTGGTTGCCGTATGCCGTCGGACGGTATGTCGAGCATACTGGGGATGAGAGTATATGGGAAGAGAAGGCGTCATTTCTTCATAGCGAACCTTTGGCGGAGGATGAACATGAACGATACGAGTGTACCCGAATATCCACTCACAGCGGCACCGTTTTTGAGCATTGCACCCTTGCCATTGACAGAGTTGTTCAGCGCTTAGGCGAGCATGGGCTGCCGCTGATCGGGATCGGCGACTGGAACGACGGTATGAACCGTGTCGGTGCGGAAGGCCGCGGTGAGAGCGTGTGGCTCGGCTGGTTCCTCTGTGAAGTGCTGAACCGCTTCACGGGCTTATGCCGGCAATACGGCGATGGTGAGCGGGCGGGACGCTATCAGGATGTGCTTAAAGACCTGAGTGCCTCCCTTGATGAGCATGCCTGGGATGGACAGTGGTACCGGCGAGCTTTTACCGACGCCGGACAATGGCTGGGGTCGATCTACAACGAAGAATGCCGAATCGATACTATCGCCCAATCGTGGTCAGTCATCTCCGGGGTGGCGCCGCAAGAGAGGGCGCTGCAGGCGATGCAGTCCTTCGACCGTGAACTGGTGGACCGGGAGCTGTCTGTCGCCCGTCTTTTGACACCGCCTTTTGACCGTACTGATCCCAGTCCTGGTTACATTCAGGGTTACCCGCCCGGCATCCGGGAGAACGGAGCCCAGTATACCCATGGCGCTATCTGGAGTATTATCGCCTGGTGCCAGCTTGGCAACGGAAATAAGGCGTTTGAGTTATTTCAACTGTTGAATCCTCTCAACCACACGCGCACGTCTAATGAAGTGCGGCAGTATGGCGGTGAACCCTATGTCATGGCTGCAGATGTTTATACAGCGGAGCCGCACCAGGGACGCGCCGGTTGGACTTGGTACACCGGTGCCGCGGGATGGATGTATCAGGCGGGAATGGAGTGGATCCTCGGCCTTCAACGCCGTGGCAACCGGCTATATATTCGCCCGAATATTCCTTCCGAATGGCCAGAATTTTCGGCTAGCTACCGTTTTGGCAGCGCACGCTATCTGATTAGCGTTAAAAATCCGTCGCGCAAGTCCGGTGGAGCAACTGCTTTGCAAATTGATGGGCAAGACGTTGCGCTTACGGAGCAAGTCGTGGCGGATGGTCCTTATGCTGAGCTTTGCGATGACGGACGGGAGCATCATGTTGTTCTGGTGTTGTAGGCAAACCACTTCCTCAAGGAAAACTTGTTATTTATCGTTAAAAATGTTACACTTGAAACTAGCTGAACAGCCAGTTTTCCCGCAGGGTTGTTGAACATTGGTAACGATATGACGGTTCGTTTCGGCAGGGGCGGCAGGGTGAAAGCAGTAACCTTTCCGCGAAAAAAAATAATAGGTTTTACAGTTGCGGGGCGGCCAAATGGTCGCCTCGAATATTGTCTGTCGGGAGTCAGTTTCGGAGTGCCTTATTTATTCGGTGCCTCCCATCCATTATCCGGAGGTGGAAAAATGCAAGATGTGATAGCTCGAAAAGGCCGTCTGCCGGCCTGCGTCCTTTCTGGCCCCCTGCTGGAAGAGCTGTGGCGGGTTTTGGGACAAGAGGGGGAATACAGCTGGCAGGCGAAAGTTGGAACAGGGGGCGACCTGCTAGGCAAACAGATGGACCGACCGCAGGAGGTCATCGTTGACCATGACCAGCTGGTGGCTTTGCTGGCTTCCCTGCCCAGAATCGACAGCCTCAGAATCACCGCCGAGTTTGCGGAAAAAGGTGCGGTTTCACTGACCTTTCACAATTACAGCCGGCCGGGAGGTGTGATTGTTGTTTCCGGGAGTGATCGGGCGTGGGTTGGGGCCAAGTATCAAGACCTGCGGACCCTGCTTGAAGCGGTCAAAGAAAATGTGGCGACAAAGTTATATCACTGGTTGGGCTTTGCTATCATTCATTCAGTACTGCCACTGGCCCTTTCGTTTATTGTTGTTGTGCTGGCGGCGGCGCTCGCTATTCCCGCTTGGGCCCGGCAGAGCGAGTTGATCTGGTGGATCTCAGTCGGAACCATGATTGCTACTTTGTGGGTTGCCGCTAAGGTTTCCGACCGACTGATAAGCCATTTTCTCCAAAAATATCCATATATTCGCTGGCTCTCATAATTTATTCCCTCCCCGCATAGATACTAATGATGTTGCGGAAGGAGGGAATACTAATGATCATCAGCCTGCGACGCTTAATCAACAATCGGCACCTTTTTTACAGCATTATCGGCTTGCTTGCCATCGGAACGCTTTATGTCCAGGTGGCCGATGTTGTTGCCGGCGGGCCGATTGCCATTGCCGGCACCCGCACCGATCAGAAGGTGGTGGCGTTAACTTTTGATCATTCCTGGGGAAACAAGTTCACTCCCTCGATTTTGGATACGCTGCAAAAGAATAACCTCAAAGTGACGTTCTTTATCATGGGGCCGTGGGCGCAAAAATACCCAGAGGTCGCCAAACGAATGGTAAGTGATGGCCATGAGATCGCCAGTCACGGCTATCGTCACGAAAACTACGGCGACATGTCGCCTGACTGGGTCCGTGAGGATATTCAAAAAGCCCACACCCTGATCAAGGATGTCACCGGCGTCGATGCGACGCTGATCCGACCGCCTAATGGCCATTATAGCCAAAAATCGCTGCAGACGACTGATGAGCTGGGCTATAAGACAATCATCTGGAATGTCGACTCGCTGGATTGGAAAAATCCCGGACGGGATGTTATTATCGAACGGGTCATGAAAAGAATCAAGCCAGGAGCGATTATCCTGATGCACGCCAGCGACACTCCCGTACAGACAGCCGAGGCACTGCCCATCTTGCTGGAAAGGATCAAGGCCGAAGGCTACCAGATCGTGACAGTGGGTGAACTCCTGACAAAACACAGCGAAAGAGGAATTCAGCGCCATTAGTGGGAAGGCCGCTGCCTGGGGATGAGGTCAGGTTGCGCTGCTCTTAGGGTGTTCGCCCGATGGTGAATGACTTGAGAGCTTTTTTGTTGCCGCAGGCAGATTTTTGTAACAATGAGTGGCAGCTCTTTGCGAAAGATACGGAGGAAATACAAATTTAACCGCGAATTAGACAAAGCTATATGGAAGATTGTACCGAGCCGGGGGCTTCAGTCGCCGGTGCAGCATATTCGTGGAAGCTGGTTGTTGAAAAGTGGCTGCAAATGATAATATAATGTAGTACAAGCTTAAAACGCGACCTGACAGAAAGGGGCATATTGCTAAATGATAGGGAAAAAGCACGAAATGGTGCTGGTCATGGATTTCGGGGGCCAGTACAGTCAGTTGATTGCCAGACGTATCCGGGAGTGTGGGGTATATTGTGAAATTGTACCTTTCAATACAGCTATCGCCAAGATCAAGGAGCTGGCTCCCAAGGGCATCATCTTTTCCGGCGGTCCTTCCAGCGTGTATCAGGACGGAGCGCCGCACTGCGACTCCGCTATTTTTCAGCAGGACATTCCTATCCTGGGGATTTGCTACGGCATGCAGCTAAGCGCCCATTTGCTCGGCGGCAACGTAGCCCACGCCACTTCCCGCGAATATGGCAACACCAGGTTGTTTATTGATCGCCATAGCGATATTTTCAGCGAAATTTCCCCTGAAACCCAGGTGTGGATGAGTCATGGCGACTATATCGCCGCACCCCCGGCCGGGTTTGCGGTGACGGCGCACAGCAACAGTTCGCCGGTGGCGGCGATGGCCAATGCTGATAAACGAATTTACGGAGTTCAGTTTCACCCTGAGGTGGTACATACCCCGGAAGGCATGAAAATGCTGCGCAATTTCCTGTTTGATATCTGTAAATGCGAAGGCGACTGGGATATGGGTTCCTTTGTCGACCAGGCTGTGGCTGAGATTCGCCGGAGGGTGGGGAACAAACGCGTTCTTTGCGGACTGAGCGGCGGCATCGACTCGTCGGTGGCTGCGGTCCTGGTACACCGAGCGGTGGGTGACCAGCTTACCTGCGTATTTGTTAACCATGGTTTTTTGCGCAAAGGCGAACCTGAGCAGGTGGTCCAAACTTTCCGCGATGGCTTTCATATGAATCTGGTGTACGCCGACGTCGTCGACCGCTTTATGGTCCGAATGAACGGGGTGGTTGATCCTGAGACCAAACGCAAAATAATTGGTGAGGAATTTATCCGGGTGTTTGAAACCGAGGCTGCCAAACTGGGTGACATCGAATTTTTGGTGCAGGGAACGCTCTATCCTGACGTCATCGAGAGCGGCACAGCCACGGCGGCGGTGATCAAAAGCCATCATAATGTCGGCGGATTGCCGGATGATATGACCTTCAAGCTGGTGGAACCGCTGCGGGATCTTTTCAAGGACGAAGTGCGGGTGCTGGCCCGGGAACTTAATCTGCCGGAAGAAATTGTCTGGCGGCAGCCTTTCCCTGGTCCGGGACTGGCGATCCGTATCATCGGCGAAGTGACGGAAGAACGACTGGAAATCTTGCGCGAGGCGGATTCCATCGTCAACCAGGAAATCGTAAACGCAGAGCTGTACCGCAAGGTCTGGCAGTCGTTTGCCATTCTGCCGGCGATGAAGAGTGTCGGCGTCATGGGTGACGAGCGCACTTACGCCTATACTATCGGCATCAGGGCGGTCTCCAGCGAGGACGGCATGACCGCCGATTGGGTCCGGCTGCCTTATGAGGTGCTTGATGTTATCTCCCGGCGTATTGTCAATGAGGTTAAAGGCGTTAACCGGGTGGTATATGATATTACCTCCAAGCCCCCCAGCACCATTGAGTGGGAGTAAAAGCAAAACCCCGGCCGAGAATTCGGCCGGGGTTGCGTTTTATTCTTTGCCGATGGCGGCGGTCAGCTTTCTTCCCAGTTCCGCTGTGCGCTGCATCACCGCAGGCTTGTCCGCCGCCTCGCCTTTATAGAGAAGCCCGGGGGCGATTACGCTGCCAACAAGGTTCATCTCCAGATAGGCAAAGCTCTTTTCAAATAAGGCGATTACCAGGTCGGCGGCTTGGGGGTCTTCTTCTTCAAAGGGGATGACCAGCGCCGCTTTTTTACCCTGGACTTTACCGCGGTTTTCCGGACAGTTAAAGTAGACGAACCGGTCCAGAAAAGCCTTGATCAGTGCGGTGGGGCCGTACCAGTAGACCGGGGTGCCAAATAAGATTGCGTCGCTTTGGGCGATTAGGTCGTAGAGCTTATTCATGTCGTCGTTTTTGGCGCAATAGCCTGTCTTCCAGCAGGCGAGACAGCCGTTGCATTCGGCGATATCCAGGTCGCCAAGAAGAATGATTTCGCCTTCGGCGCCGCAGGCCTTGGCTGATTCCAGGACACTGAGCACCATTGCGTGGGTATTTCCCTGCTTGCGGGGGCTGCCCATAATAGCAAGCAACTTCTTCATAATATGATCACCGCCATCTTAGATTACTGTTTTGGCAATTGCCGGATGCTGTTTTATTCTCCTTCAAAAACACAAATCCTTTGAGCGAGTGCGTCCGCTTTTCGTATCTGGAGGTAGGATTTTACAGGTAGGTGCCGAAGAGCTATCTAGACAGGTGGTTAACAGGAGGGAATAAATTGTCTGGCAAAACACCGGGAACGATAAGTGATAATCTTCGGAAAACCTGGCAGCACTGGCAGGTGCTCTTGGCCGGAGGACTGGCCCATTTTACCCATGATGGTTTTGCCGATATGCTGTATGTGCTTTTTCCGTTGTGGCAGGCCCAGTTTGGGCTGACCTTTGCTGAGGTGGGATTCTGCAAAACGCTGTGGTCCGGTTCGATGGCCGCGTTCCAGGTTCCGGCGGGGATGTTGGCCCGGCGGGTCGGAGAGGTCAGGCTGTTGCTGCTCGGAACCGCAGTGACCTGCTGTGCGGTCATTGCCTACGGCTGGGCGGCGACTCCGCTGGCGCTAGGGTGTCTGCTGATTGTCGGCGGAATTGGCGAAAGTGTTCAACATCCGCTTTCTTCGGCCATCATATCCAACGCCTATCGCGAAAAGGGACTGAGGCGGGCCGCTCTGGGCACTTATAATTTTACCGGCGATATCGGGAAACTGTTCTTTCCCGCCGCCGCCGCGGTTCTTATTACCCGTTTCGACTGGCCGACCGCCACCCGGGTGTTGGGTTTTTTTGGCCTGGCGGTCCTGCTGGTGATCTTTGTTATCACCAAACGGCTTGCTGCCAATGCGGTAGCCGTCGAGCCGCCTGCCAACTGCCCTGAGTCTGGCGGCCAGCATGCGGTGAAAGACGATGAGCGGGCTTTTTGGTCGCTGGTGAGTATTGGGATACTGGACAGCGCGACCCGGATGGGCTTCCTTACCTTTTTCCCCTTCTTGCTGCGAGCGAAGGGAGCCGATGTGGCGATGATCGGCCTGGCCCTTTCCCTTATTTTTGCCGGGGGGGCCACCGGTAAATTTGTCTGCGGTGTTGTAGCCACCCGCTTTGGCGTCCTGCGGACGGTGATTGTCACTGAAGTTGTCACAGCTCTGTGCATCTGGGGGATACTGGTTCTTCCGCCGCATATCGCGCTGCTGCTATCGCCGCTCCTGGGTGTGGCCCTGAATGGCACATCCTCGGTGCTGTATGGCAGCGTGCCGGAACTAGTCAGCGAAGAGCGCCGCAACAAGGCCTTCGCGATATTCTACACCGCAGGCATTGGCTCAGGGGCCATATCTCCGTTTATTTACGGCTTTATCAGTGACGCCATCGGTATTCAGACCACCTTGATCGTCGTCGCGGCGGTGGTTCTGGTCATCGTTCCATTGACCCTGCCGCTTCGCGGCAAGCTGGTATACTAGAGATTCACAAGCTGATCGAGTTATCCGAAACCTTCTTCCCGGTCCTGCAGCCGGAAAGAGGGTTTTATCTTTTTTTATATTGCAAAAAGGATACAAGGTATTGATGTGGAAATAAATGGAAATAATAATTGCGGGTGATCTAAGAGGAGTGAGAAGCAATGTATGTTTGGGGCTGGGTTATTATCGTGATATTTGCGATGGACTATTACCAAAACCAGCTAAACAATTTCTTGTTGCTCTCGGCGATTTGGGGAGCCGCCTTTTCATTCGTGGAATTCGGCTATTTATTCGGTATGTCGTTTCCGGTAGCGGCAGCTATGCCTGCTGTAGCAGGCAGTCTGATGTATGATGCAGTATATTCCCATCATGTTGAGTGGACTCGAGCGATTATCATATTCTTGGTCGCTTATCTTTATTATTTCTATTCTTATCACCATCTTTATGCTTATCGTCATTTCTACTCTCATCGTAAAAAGCAGAAATGATGCTGTCCTGCCGCTTTGAGCCGGGTTGTCGGTCTGAAGATCAAGTTACTGTGGAAAACAATAAAACCTCGTTGACAAGGACGAAATCCTTGAATCAACGAGGTTTATTTACAGAAAAGCTACATTGCTATCGTATTACTTTTACCATCACATAGGGCAGCTGGCTGGCAGTGCAGCCCAGGTCGGCGTCGGTTTGCACCGCTACCTGGAACTTGGTGCCTGAAGATACGTTGGCTTCAGCTCCGTGGATTAAGCCTGCCCCGACCACCGACTGATCGAAGGAGAGGCTTCCATAGTGCCGCAGGATCATCGCGGCAAAGGGAAAGTATAAGGTGTTGGAACGGCCTTCTTGCTTGACATCCAGCGTAAGGGGGATGATGGATCCGTTCAAGGCCTGAACGTATCTTGCCCGTATTTCGATGCCGCCGCCCTGGCCAAAAAATCCCGCCGGTCTGACTGCCGTCACAACTGCTTGCCCGACCGAGCCGCTTGGTACGACAACCACCCCGTTGACCGCGACGGCCTGCAGGGTCCTAAAATACACAACATCATTGACGTCAAAATCGCGTGAATTGGCCGCGGTGATGATCTCCGCATCAATCAGCGTTCCTTGCGGTATGCAGGCGTTGCCTGCCAAGACGCCGTTGCCGACAGTGACGCCGCCGGCCAACGCCAACCCGGAGAGGCTGGCCAATAGCAGACAACTGATCAAGGTCGCGGTGATGCTTTTTCTCATGACAGTCACTCCTAACTATAGTTCAAAGTATAGTGTTTACTTCCACAAAACATTGCTATTTCCTGTCGAATACAGTAATTTGTTAACAAAAATTGTAAAGACAAGAGGGTTTTAAACCAAATGCAAACTATAAGCGAATTGACAGAAAAATCGAACGTTGCTATAATTTTTGCAGAAATGGTTCGCTTTTTTCGTTGACAGTGTTTGTTCAGGGCTGGTACAATAAATATGACAACAAAATACAGCTCGTATAATTTTGAGAATAAGGCTCAAATGTTTCTACCAGGTAACCGTAAATTACCTGACTACGGGTGAAAGTGTACCTAGGGTTCCGCATGGCCAGCGCCGTTCATGCGTCTGACTGTGGCTGCGACCGAGTGGTACAGGTGTTACTCCAGTAACACTACACCGGAGGGATAAAAGCCCGGGCGGGGAGGTTTCGCTCATGACGAGAAGAAATTCCCTGCCTGGGTTTATTCTTTTCTCATTGTGAAATCTGATTCTTCGACCGGAATCAAAGGCTGAACCTTTCACCAGCGCTTTGGGCTTGGTGCAAGGCAGCTCGCTTTTTGTTCGGAGGTGACTAAAAAACGCGGTGAAGGGTATACTGGGGAAAAGTTTCAGACTAAATATTGGAAAGGGAGAAGAAAGATGCTGGACAAGTATTTCGCGTTAACCGCTCGCAAGACTGATGTCAAGACGGAGGTCGTGGCAGGTATCACTACTTTCATGACCATGGCCTACATATTGTTTGTCAACCCCAGTATTCTAGGGGCGGCGGGCATGGACAAAAACGCCGTTCTGCTTGCCACCGCCATCGGTGCCGGCATTGTTACCATGGCAATGGGTCTGGCTGTGAATTATCCGATTGCGCTGGCTCCCGGCATGGGTCTGAACGCCTTTTACGCTTTCACGGTAGTCATCGGTATGGGGGTCACCTGGCAGGTCGCGCTTGGAGCGGTGTTTATCTCTGGTCTGATTTTTATCCTGCTCACTGTGACTCAGGTCCGTCAGCTGCTTGTGGAGGGTATTCCGGCGTCATTGAAGCATGCCATCACGGTGGGTATCGGCCTATTTATCACCATCATTGGTTTAAAATTATCGGGGATTATGACCATTCGGTTGTCCCTCATCCCGCCAACCATGGAAAAGCTGATCGCCGCCAAGGGTAATGCCACCCCTCAGTTTTTCGAAACCATTATTGAAATGGGGAAATTGGCTGATAAAGAGGTTTTGCTGGCGGTTTTCGGTCTGATTTTTATCGCCGTGCTGATGGCCAAGAATATTAAGGGTTCAATGCTTATCGGCATTATTACAACCACGGTTGTGGGTATTATCATGGGCATTGTTCACATTCCCGCCGGATTTAGTCCGGTGGCTATGCCGAATTTCAGCAATAACGCCTTTCTCGCCCTGGATATCAAGGGCGCGCTCAACATGGGGCTGATTACGATTATTTTCACCTTTACCTTCGTGGAGTTGTTCGATACCATGGGAACGCTGGTCGGGACGGCTACCAAAGCCGGACTGATGGATAAAAGCGGCAAGTTTCCCGGCATCGGCAAAGCCATGCTTGTTGACGCTACTGGCGTAAGCTTTGGTGCGCTGCTTGGCACCAGCACCATTACCGCGTATATCGAGAGCGCTGCCGGTATCGGCGCTGGCGGTCGCACCGGCCTGACGGCCGTTACCTGCGGAATTCTGTTCTTGTTGGCGTTGTTCTTCACGCCGCTGGCAGGTTTGATTCCCGACGCCGCCACGGCACCGGCCCTGATTATTGTCGGGGCGCTGATGATGGAATCGGTCCGGCATATCAATTTCTCTGATTTTACCGAGGCCCTGCCGGCTTTTCTCACCATCGCTCTCATGCCTTTTACTTATAGTATCGCCAACGGTGTTTCCGCCGGTTTGGTATTCTACCCGCTGCTGAAGCTGATCAGCGGCCGCGGCAAGGAAGTACACTGGATCATTTATGTTCTGGCGGTCCTTGTTGTGGTACGGTTCGTATTCCTGGCTGAGTAATGATGCTCCGAACCCGGATACTGCGCCACTACGGGCAGTATCCGGGTTATCTAGGACGGTTTTTCAACCAATCCGGTTAACACCCTTGAATCTTACCAGTAAAGGAGGATGTCGATGAAAGTAGCCATTATCATGGGAAGTGATTCGGATTTGCCGGTGATGGAGCCGGCCATCAAGACTTTGAAAGACTTTGGCATCCCGTATGAGGTTGTCGTGGCTTCCGCACACCGGACGCCGGACAAGGTCCATACTTTTGCTACCACTGCCAGCGAACGAGGCGTCGGGGTTATCATCGCAGCGGCCGGCGCGGCGGCCCACTTGCCGGGAGTGGTGGCCAGTTTCACGACACTGCCGGTGATCGGCGTTCCGGTAAACAGCACTTCGCTGGCCGGAATTGATGCTCTGCTCAGCATCGTACAGATGCCTTCCGGCATCCCGGTGGCGACGATGGCCATCAATGGGGCGAGAAATGCGGCCATCTTCGCGGTTCAGATCCTTGCCGCGGGTCAGCCGGAACTGAGGGACAAGCTGCGCACATTTCGCCTGGACCTGGCTGCCGAGGTGGAGAAAAAGGCGGCGAAAGTCGAGGCTAGCATACAAGGATAAACGGCGACTGACCCCTTCCGGGCTTATGCAAACAGAGACGATTATTTGGCAATATTGAGGAGGGTCCGACAATGAAACAATTATATGAAGGAAAAGCAAAAAAAGTATACGCCACCGATAATCCGGATGAATTGATGGTCTATTTTAAGGATGACGCCACCGCTTTCAATGGGGTTAAAAAAGGAACGATTGTCGACAAGGGGGTTTTCAACAACCGGATATCGACTTTCTTTTTCGAACTGTTGGGCAAGCACGGCATCCCGCATCATTTTATCCGCCGGTTGAGCGACCGGGAAATGCTTGTCAAGAAACTCGACATCCTGCTTATTGAAGTGGTGATGCGCAATATTACCGCAGGCAGTCTGGCTAAAAGGATCGGCTGGGAGGAAGGACGCAAACTGCCCACACCGGTGGTGGAGCTTTACTACAAGAACGATGATCTGGGCGACCCGCTGATTAATGAGTACCACGCCAGAGCCATGGGACTTGCTACTGATGAACAACTGAAGCTTATCCAGGAATACGGTCTGAAAATTAATGAGATTTTAAGCAGCTTTCTGAAGGATAAGAAGCTGGAACTGATTGATTTTAAATTGGAATTTGGCCTCCACAAAGGGGAAGTGCTGCTGGGAGATGAGATTTCTCCTGATACATGCCGGTTCTGGGACAGTGAAACAAATCAAAAGCTGGACAAAGACCGGTTCCGCCGTGATCTCGGCAATGTGGAGGAAGCGTATAAGGAAGTGCTGAAGCGACTGACCGGTGAAGTGCTCTAGCAGCCGGCGGATTAATTGCCTATATGGGAGGAGCGTACTGGAGTGTATCAAGAAATGGACAGCGACAAATTGCACGAGGAATGCGGTATCTTTGGGATATTCTCCCGTGATGATGATGTGGCCTTAAACACCTACTGGGGACTTTATGCCCTGCAGCATCGGGGTCAGGAAAGCGCCGGGATCGCCCTGACCGACGGCTGTTCTATGGATATTCAGCGCGGTATGGGGCTGGTGGGTGAAGTGTTTCGCAAAGGCCCGCCTGAGATGCCTAACGCGAATATCGCCATCGGGCATGTTCGTTATTCCACCACCGGTTCCAGTCTGCTTATCAACACCCAGCCGCTGATGGTGAATTTTTCCGGCGGCCATCTTAGTCTGGCTCATAACGGCAATTTGACCAACGCGCGTGAAATGAGAGCCGCCCTGGAGAAAAAGGGCAGTGTATTTCAGACAACGATTGACAGCGAAGTTATTGTTCATTTGATTGCCAGGTCGACGAAAAAGGCGATTGAGGAGAGAATCCTTGACTGTATGCCTCAGGTTGAGGGCGCCTATTGTCTGGTGGTCATGACTGAGAATAAGTTGATCGGCATCCGCGATCCGCACGGTTTCCGTCCGCTGTGCATCGGCAGGCTGAACGGCAGCTGGATTCTTGCGTCCGAATCCTGCGCCCTGGATACAGTGGGCGCTGAACTGGTTAGGGACGTCGAACCCGGTGAAATGGTGATCATCGACGACAGTGGTCTTACCTCGCGTAAATTCAGTCAAACCGCCAGTCGGGCGCTCTGCGTGTTTGAGTATATCTACTTTGCCCGACCAGACAGCGTCATCGACGGGCAGAGCGTGTATGAGGCCAGGTTTGCCATGGGGCGCCAGCTGGCGAAAGATAGTGGCTTTAAGGCTGATCTGGTTATCTCAGTGCCGGATTCGGGAACTGTCGCCGCTTTGGGGTTCAGTTACGAGTCGGGTATTCCTTTTGCCGAAGGATTGATGAAAAACCGCTATATCGGGCGGACCTTTATCCAGCCTGAGCAGAAGAACCGCGACCTGGGGGTGCGGATCAAGCTGAACGCCAATAAGGCAGTGATCGCCGGCAAGTCGGTGATTATGGTTGATGATTCGATCGTGCGGGGCACCACCAGCGGCAAAATCGTGCGAATGCTGAAAGAGGCAGGCGCGACGGCGGTCCATATGTGTGTGAGTTCGCCGCCTATCGGTTATCCTTGTTACTACGGTATCGACACCGCGGTGCGCAAGGAGCTGGTCGCCGCCAGCAAACAGGTGGATGAAATCAGGCAGTTTATCGGTGCCGACTCACTGTATTATCTTTCACTGGACGGCCTGTACAGTTCACTGCCTCATATCAAAAGTGACACAATGTGTTACGCCTGTTTCAACTCCTGCTACCCGGCCAACGTTCCTTGTGGAGCCGACTGCGGCAACAAGTTCGTTTTTGAGTCGGGGCAGCGCCGCAAGGGAGGCGAGGCGGTATCATGAGTGACGGACTTACTTACCGCGAGGCCGGGGTCGATATTGATGCCGGCAACCGGGCGGTGGAAATGATGAAACGGCATGTCCGGGCCACCTATCGTCCAGAGGTGCTTGGCGACATCGGCGGGTTTGGCGGGTTGTTTGCGCTGAATCTTACCAAATACAAGCAACCGGTGCTGGTCAGCGGTACTGATGGGGTTGGCACCAAACTGCGGGTCGCCTTTATGATGGACAAGCACGACACCATCGGCCAGGATGCGGTGGCGATGTGTGTCAACGATATTTTAGTTCAGGGCGCCGAGCCGCTTTTCTTCCTTGATTATCTGGCTGTCGGCAAGCTGGAGCCGGAGAAGGCGGCCGCGATCGTCAGCGGCGTGGCCAAGGCTTGCAGTGAATCAGGCTGTGCGCTGCTCGGTGGGGAGACGGCCGAGATGGCGGGGTTTTACCCTGACGGCGAGTATGATATCGCCGGTTTTGCTGTGGGGATGGTCGAGCGGGACAAGCTGATAACCGGCGAACACATCATTGCCGGCGATGTGCTGATTGGGCTGCCGTCGTCGGGACTGCATTCCAACGGCTATTCGCTGGTTCGCAAGATTTGTTTTGAGCGGAAAAAGCTGGCCATTGATTACTATGTGCCTGAGCTTAACCGGACTTTGGGCGAGGAACTGCTTGTTCCCACCCGGCTGTACCCGAAGGTTTGCCTGCCGATTCTGGAACGATTCGTCGTCCATGGGATGGTGCATGTTACCGGCGGCGGTTTCTATGATAATATCCCCCGGATGCTGCCCAAGGGGTGCTCGGCAGAGGTCGACTGCACCACCTGGCCCCGGCCGGCGATTTTTGACTTGCTGCAAAAGTGGGGCGGCGTTGCCTGGCCGGAAATGTACCGGACCTTCAATATGGGTATAGGAATGATCCTGGCAGTGCCTGCCAGTCAGGCGGATGCCATTGTGCAGCAACTGGCTGAGCAGGGGGAGGCGGCCTATATCATCGGCAAGGTCACAACAGGGACAGGAGATGTGGTGATAAAGGGGGGCGCTTTCGGTGAATAGGACGGTGCTGGGGGTGCTGGTCTCGGGGCGTGGCAGCAACTTGCACGCCATCTTCGACGCCATTCAGGCCGAGCGGCTGAAGGCCAAGATCGGCGTCGTAATCAGCGACAATCCTGATGCTCAGGCGCTGAAGCGGATGGCTGGCTTCGGGATAACCACAGTGGTCATTGAGCGGAAGAAATTTGCCAACCGCTGCGACTTTGAGAAGGCCGTCGCCGCCGAACTTAGCCTGCACCATGTGGAACTGGTCGTTCTGGCCGGATTTATGCGGGTTTTGGGTACAGAGTTTATCAAACTCTTTTCCGGAAGGATCATGAATATTCACCCGGCGCTGTTGCCGGCTTTTCCCGGGCTGGATGCCCAGGCTCAGGCGATTGATTACGGGGTTAAGGTTTCGGGCTGCACCGTTCATTTCGTGGACGAAGGTGTGGACACCGGTCCGATCATTCTTCAGGAGGCGGTGCCGGTGCATGACAACGATAACGAGCAGACACTGGCTGATCGAATCCTGCATGTCGAGCATGTAGTGTATCCCCGGGCCATCGGCCTGTATTGTGAAGGACGGCTGCGGGTCCAGGGACGCCGGGTCGTCATAACCGAAAAGTGATAGGTGGGGTTTGCGATGAAGATTAAGCGGGCGTTGATCAGTGTATCTGATAAGACCGGGGTGGTAGAATTTGCCCGGACGCTGCACCAGGCGGGGGTTGAGATTGTCTCCACCGGCGGCACGATGAAAACTCTGAAGGAAGCAGGAATACCTGTAATTTATGTGAGCGAGTTGACAGGATTTCCTGAAATCATGGACGGCCGGGTTAAGACTCTGAATCCGTATATCCATGGAGGGATTCTGGCTATCCGCGAAAACGAAGCCCACACCAAGGCGATGCGTGATCACAATATCCGCGGCATCGACCTGGTTGTCGTCAATCTCTATCCGTTCCGTCAAACTGTGGCCAAGCCTGGTGTTACACTGGCCGAAGCGGTGGAGAATATCGACATCGGCGGGCCGGCGATGATCCGGGCGGCGGCAAAGAACTTTGCTTATGTCGCGGTGGTGGTGAATCCTGCGAAATATCAAAAAATCACCGAAGAATTAGCAAAGAATGACGAAATTTCCCGGGAAATAAGAATGGAACTGGCCTGGGAAGCATATAACCACACTGCTGAGTATGATGCTTATATTGCGCGCTATCTCGCAGGGCAACTGGGCCGGGGACAATTCCCGGACGCTTTACATATGAATTACGAAAAGGTGCAGGATTTGCGGTATGGTGAAAATCCGCATCAAAAAGCGGCGTTTTACCGCGAGAAGTATTTTGACGGACCGGGAGTGGCCAGCGCCAGACAACTCCATGGCAAAGAACTGTCCTTCAACAATATTGTCGACCTGGAAGCGGCGTATGCGATTGTCAATGAATTTTCCGGGTCGGCGGCGACGATTATCAAGCACACCAACCCCTGCGGCACCGGAATCGGGGCTGATCTTGCCGCGGCGTACGCTAAGGCTTATGCCGCCGACCCGGTTTCGGCTTTCGGCGGAATTATAGGTCTGAACCGCGAGGTGGATAAGGCGACCGCCGAGCAGATCGCTAACTTGTTCGCCGAAGCGGTGATTGCTCCGTCCTATGACAGTGAGGCGCTTGCTGTTTTGACCCAGAAAAAAAATGTCCGCTTGCTTGCCGCTGATTTTGGCGTAAGCGACCATGCGATTGATATCAAGAAAGTCTCTGGCGGCATACTGTTGCAAGATGTCGACCTCTTTGACGCCGCTCCAGCTGATATGAAGGTTGTGACCCGGCGGGCTCCGAGCGCAGCTGAAGCGGAACAGCTTGCCTTCGCCTGGAAAGTCGCCAAACACGTCAAGTCCAACGCCATCGTTGTAGCTGCGGCTGATGCGACTCTCGGCGTCGGCGCGGGACAGATGAATCGAGTGGGGGCGGCGGCTATTGCACTAACCCAGGCCGGTGATAAGGCCAAGGGAGCGGTGTTGGCCTCGGATGCCTTTTTCCCTTTCCGCGATACGGTTGACGCCGCCGCAAAGGCTGGAATTTCGGCGATTATCCAGCCGGGAGGCTCGGTCAAGGACGAAGAATCGATCCAGGCCGCGGACGAACACGGTCTGGCGATGATTTTCACCGGAGTGCGGCATTTTAAACACTGAGTATGGGATGGGGGTGATGTTTTGCGTATTTTAGTGGTGGGCGGAGGCGGCCGCGAGCATGCCATCGCCTGGAAACTGGCGGCAAGCCCGCGGGTGAAGAAGATTTTTTGCGCTCCAGGCAACCCGGGTATCGGGCAACTGGCTGAATGTGTCGCCATCGAGACACGAGACAACGCGGCGCTGCTGAAGTTTGCTCTGGAAAACCGGATTGATCTGACGGTGGTCGGGCCGGAACTGCCGCTGGCCAACGGGATTGTCGACCTGTTCGCCGCCAACGGCCTGAAGATTTTCGGACCCAGCCAGGCGGCGGCGCAAATTGAAGGCTCCAAGGCTTTTGCCAAAAATCTTATGCAAAAATATAATATCCCCACCGCCTATTTTGCTGTGTTCAGCGAACCCGAAGCCGCCAAGGATTATATCCGGCAACAGGGCGCTCCGGTGGTTGTGAAAGCCGACGGACTGGCTGCCGGCAAAGGCGTCGTGGTGGCCACGACGGTGGCCGAGGCGCTGGAGGCGGTGGATATGATCATGTGCGACCAAGCTTTCGGCGAAGCCGGCGCCCGAGTCGTGATCGAAGAATGTATGCAGGGTGAGGAAGCGTCACTCCTGACCTTTACCGATGGCTATACTGTAGTTCCCATGGTTTCGGCCCAGGATCATAAACGGGTGTTCGACGGCGATGAAGGCCCGAATACCGGCGGCATGGGGGCCTACGCCCCGGCGCCGGTGGTGACGCCCGAGTTGCTGGATCAGGTGATGCGGGACATCCTTCAACCGACGGTGGATGCCATGCGCTCAGAAGGCATAATTTATCGCGGCTGCCTTTACGCCGGGCTGATGATGACTGCCGAGGGACCGAAGGTTGTGGAGTTCAACTCCCGCTTCGGCGATCCGGAGACCCAGGTGGTGCTGCCGCTATTGGACAGCGACCTTGTCACCGTTCTGGAGGCCTGTGTCGATGGGCGCCTGGCTGATACTGAGGTCAAATGGAAAGATGATGCGGCGGTTTGCGTCGTCCTGGCTGCGGGAGGCTATCCTGGCGATTATAGCAAAGGCGAGGCCATCAGCGGTCTGGAACAGGCTGAGACGGGCGGGGCGCTTGTGTTTCACGCCGGTACTGCCTTGAAGCAAGGCCAGGTGGTCTCGAGCGGCGGCAGGGTGCTTGGCGTGACCGCAGTGGACCGGGATGTGCTGCAGGCGATTGACAAAGCCTATGCCGCAATCGGTAAGATCGGGTTCTCCGGCATGCACTACCGCAAGGACATCGCCCACCGGGTGGTTGCCCGGAGGAAGAAATAATTTATACATAAAAAAGAAGCGGCTCGTTTGAGCCGCTTCTTTTTTGCTGTTTTCTTACAGTGTAATAACTCCGATCCATTTCCAGTAGGTGGAACCGAGAAGGAGGATGATCAGATAGGCGATGATGGTCAGCGGAATGCCGGTTTTGATGAAGTCCTTGACTTCGAAGGTGTCGGTGCTGTAGGCCACCATGTTCTGGGGGGCGTTAACCGGCAGAATGAAACCGAAGCTTACAACGTACTGCAGGATCATCGTCATACCCATGATGTTGATGCCGGGAGTCTGGACGCTCTGCAGCACCGAGATGATGATCGGGATCATCGCCGCCGCCAGAGCGCTGGCGCTGGCAAAACCCAGATGGATGATGATCAGGAAAGCGGCGAGGACGGCGAGGATGACCAGCGCCGGTGCGACTTGCAGGCTAAACATCGACACAATGGCCGTTGCCAGCCAGGCCGCGGCCTTGGTAGCCAGCAGGGCTGTGCCGAGGCTGATGCCGACCCCGAAGAGGATGAGCGTGCCCCAGGGGATTCTGGACTGGGCATCCTTCCAGCTCATGACTCCGATGTTAGGCAGCAGCATGTAGGCAATGGCCGCCAGGGTGGTGGAAGATGTGTCAAAGGGATGGAGTTTTCCTTCTGTGGCCCAGAAACACAGCAGTATCATCGAGGTAGTCAGCAGTTTCTTTTCTATTGTTTTCATTGGGCCGAGTTCAGCAAGGGCTTTGGCGATGGTTTCTTTGCCGCCGGGGACTTCCTCGATTTCCGGGGGCATGACTTTCATCAGTACGTAGTATAGGGCGACAGACATGAGGGCGGCGAAGGGAGCGGCGGCCATGAACCAGTAGCCCCAGGAGATGTCGACACCCAGCTGCTGTTTGATGAACTGGACGGCAATCATATTCTGGGCGGCGGCGGTTTTGATGCCGACATTCCAGATGCTGTCCGCCTGAGCGGTGGCGATCATCATGACACCGGCGAAACGGCTCTTGAGGGGTACGTCGAGGGCGACGATGATGCCCATGACAATCGGTACAAGGCAGGAGACGCGGGCGGTGGTGCTGGGTACGATGAAACTGAGCAGAAAGCCGACCACGATAACTCCCATAAGGATCCGATTGGTTCTGGCGCCGATCTTGGACAGGACAAAGAGGGCGATGCGCTTGTCCAGCCCGGTGAACATCATGGCGGCGGCGATAAACAGGGCGCCGCCCACCAGGGCGAAGGCGCCGGTGCTGAAGCCGGACAGTGCCATCTCCAGTCCTTTTGTAGTGCCAAGAACTACTTTGGGATTAGCCATGCTAGGGGCGGTGCCAAGTAAAAAAGACATGAGGGCGATGACAATGGAAGCACTGACAGGATAGGAGACGCAATCGCTCATCCAAACAACCACCGAAAAGACCAAAACAGCAAGCATCATTTTGCCAGCTTCCGGCAATCCGGCTGGTGTGGGCAGGGCAAGCACAATCAATAAAGCGATACATCCGATGATCAAACCATACTTTTTGAAAAAATTCATACCTGATCCCCCTTTATCTGTCTCGACGGAACTCACCGGGAAGGAAAACAAGCACCGGTATACTATATTCGTCCACTGTATATGTTTTAACAAAAATCCGAAAAATCCTGTATGTCAGGCAGGCGGGTATTGTTTATTTTTGGCTGATGTCATTTGGCCAAAGCTTGGGGCACAGGCGCTATTTTTTTGTTAATGTGATAGGATCGCCGATTATAACTGCAATTGTTCGTAATGGTCCATTGTTGTTCGGACTTTGTCGGAATAAGGGTGTTGATTGTTCATGATGTGGTACTTGTTGGTCTATAAATGTTCGTTTTGGTTTGTTATACTTGTGGAGAAGACTAAGGATGGTGAATCATGCTAGCAGCCAAAAGACACGAGGAAATTATGCGAATTCTGACTGAAGAAGGTTGTGCGGATGCTGCTCAGCTCAGCGAGTTTTTCGGGGTCAGCGCCAAAACCCTCCGCAAAGATTTCGACAAATTGGAGACTATGGGATTGCTGGAACGGGTGCATGGCGGCGCTGTCTTGAAAAATAACGGCAGCAATATTTTCCCGATTGCAGAACGAAAGCGGCAGAATCTGGATGACAAGAAAGAGATCGGTACGGCGGCTCTTCAGTTTATTGAAGAGGGCGACACTTTTATTCTCGACGGCGGGACTACTACCCTCGAACTGGCCAAACTGCTTGGTGACAAGAGGGTAACGGTGCTGACCAATGACCTGCGGATTGCCACAGAATTGCTCTATAAGGAGAATGTGACTCTTCTGGTGACCGGCGGGCGGCTGAGGCGGGAAGGGGCATACACCCTTTTGGGCCGCGATGCCGAAAGATATCTGGATAAGTATCAGGTGAAGAAAGTGTTCCTGGGAACCAGTGCGCTTGATTTCCGCTGCGGACTGACAGTCTTTTCCCTGGATGAGGCGGAAATAAAGAGGGCGATGATTAAGTCGGCGCGGGAAGTTATTTGTCTGGCTGATTACAGCAAGTTCCATAAAGTGGCGTTAGTCTCATTTTGCCCGCTGGAAAAAGTCGGGATGTTGATAACCGATAAACGGATCAGCCTGGATGACTGGAGTTATTTGGAGGCAAAAGGGATAAAGGTGCATCCCGGTGATAAGCCGGAAGACCCAAGTGGGATAGAAGAAAGGATGAGGAATGATGATTGATATCAGACACCCGGCAAACCCTGAAGACGCAAAGCATTATACTACCGAACGGCTGCGCAAGGACTTTTTGATCCAGGATCTGTTCGTTCCCGGTAAGGTCAAGTTGGTGTACAGTCATGTGGACCGCGTCGTGACCGGCGGCGTGCACCCGGTTCAGCCGGTGGCGCTGGAAGCCAGCAAGGAGTTTGGGGTGGATTATTTTCTGGAGAGACGGGAAATGGGAGTAATCAATGTCGGGCCCAAGGGTAAAGTGGTGGTCGACGGCAGCGAATACGAGCTAGCCAAGTCGGATGGCCTGTATATCGGTATGGGAGCAAGGAATGTCAGCTTCCAGAGCGCGGAACCCGGCAAGCCGGCCAAGTTTTATTTTGTTAGCTCTCCGGCCCACAAAACTTACCCGACAACCAAAATCCTCCAAAAGGACATTACACCGGTAAACCTCGGCTCTATCGACCAATCCAATGAAAGAAGCATTTACAAGTATATCGTTCCCGGGGGCGTGCCAAGCTGCCAGCTGGTTATGGGGATGACCATGCTGAAACCGGGCAACATGTGGAATTCGATGCCCTGCCATACTCACGCCCGCAGAATGGAAGTCTATTTCTACTTCGACCTGCCTGAGGACGGCGTGGTATTCCATCTGATGGGTGAGCCTGATGAGACCAGGCACATCGTTATGCGTAACGACGAGGCGGTGATTTCACCCAGCTGGTCCATCCATTCCGGTGTCGGCACCAAGAGCTATACCTTCATCTGGGGCATGGCCGGTGAAAACCAGAACTTCGATGACATGGACCATGTGGCCATGCGGCAGATCAAGTAATAACCGGACTCAGGCTGAAGGGGGTGATTTTGCTTTGCTCGGAGGGCGAGCCGGTATCCCACGATAATAAGAAAAGGGGTATAATAATTCATGAAAATAATGGCAACTGTGCAAAAAATTCCTGGAGGAATGATGATTGTCCCCTTGTTGCTGGGAGCAACTGTAAACACATTTGCGCCGGATACTGCTAAATTCTTTGGATCATTTACCGCTGCACTTATGACCGGAATACTGCCGATTCTTGCTGTTTTCTTCTTTTGCATGGGAGCAACCGTTGATGTCAAACAATCCTTGTGGGTGCTGAAGAAAAGCGGGGCATTGGTGGGGTCGAAAGTTATCTGGGCTGCCCTACTGGGCGTTATTGCCGCTAAATTTATACCTGATGCCGGGATTGCGGAAGGGTTTTTCGCCGGGATTTCAGTGCTGGCCATCGTTGCATCCATGAACGATACCAACGGCGGCTTGTACATGGCGTTGATGAATCAATACGGAACGAAAGAGGAGGCCAGCGCCTACGCTCTGATGACGCTGGAGTCCGGACCGTTCCTGACTATGGTCACGCTGGGGGTGGCCGGTTTGGGCAATTTCCCCTGGCAGGCTATGCTTGGCGCTATTCTGCCATTCTTGTTGGGATTCATCATGGGTAATCTTGATCATGATATCCGCAAATTTTTGGGGGCGGCTGTTCCGGTCTTTATTCCTTTCTTTGCTTTTGCCCTGGGAAATGGTCTCAATTTTAAGATCATTGCCAACACAGGCTTGCTTGGCCTGTGCATGGGTCTCGGGGTCATTATCTTATCGATGCCGGTACTGCTTGTCGCCGATTTCTTGACTGACGGAAACGGCAGGTGCGGCATTGCCGCTGCTTCCACCGCCGGGGCGGCGGTGACAGTGCCTATGGTCATCGCGGCCATTGATCCCAAGTTTGCTCCGGTGGCGCCTGCCGCCACAGCGCTGATCGCCACTTGCGTTCTGGTGACAGCGATTCTTACGCCGATGCTGACTGGACTATACTACCACAAGGTCCAGGGACGACTAGGCAAGACGCCGACAGCCGGAAATTGAAAGTGCTCAGCTGATTCCGATTGAAGTGGGGCATTTTCCCGAAAAGCACTCTGGGCGAACCGGGAATAGTCCGGATTATCTATAGCAAAGGAGTGAGAGTATGATCGTCGGCCATATTGATAATATCGCCAAAGAGCTGTATCCGCCGCTGCTGCAACAAGGGCTGCGGTTCCTGAAAGAGAGCGATTTCTCCAAAATGCCGACAGGCAGGAACGAGATCGACGGTGACAATATGTTCGCTCTTGTCCAGGAATATCAGCCGGACAGCCGCGAGAACCGCAAGGCGGAGACCCACGCCAAGTATATCGATATTCAGTACATCGTCTCTGGTGAAGAAATTATGGGTTACGCCAATCTCACGGATGCCGCCGAGGTGGCCGAAAATCGTCTGGCAGACAAAGACGCAATCTTTTACAAAAATCTGCAGGATGAAACCGATGTCAAAGTCGGGCCGGGGATGTACGCCGTATTTTTCCCCTGGGATATTCACCGACCGGGTTGTGTGAGCAAGCCGGGCGCTGCTGTCCGCAAAGTTGTGCTTAAGATTAAACTATAGCCAAAAGAAAGAAGCTTTACAGTGTGTAAAGCTTCTTTTCTTTTGGGTTGGTTGATGATTATTGTTGTTTTTTGTAGTAAAAAGCAGAATTTAGAGATAAAAAAACCTTGTTTTATTGATGTTACTTACTAAGAGGTGTATAATTCCAGTAGAGGGGGGATTATATGGATCGTGCTACCATGGCATTAATCAACTCCCAGACACAACTGCAAAGTACCGTAGGGGTTCTTGTGCTGAAAAAAGCAATTGATAGTTCTGAAATCAGCAGTCAGATTATGCTCGACTCCCTAGTCCCGCCTTCACCTAACGTAGGTGTCAATATTGATATTCAAGTCTAGCAATGACCGCCGAGACCGGCGGTTTTCTTTTTGCTCGTGTTGCCTGGGACATGCTTGTCGGGTCGACCCGGATTGTCTGCGGTCTGAACAAAACAGCCTTGGTGTCCCAAGGCTGTTTTGTTTTATTGCAGCGTAACTATTCTCTTTAGGGGCGAAGCTACAGGGTGACGCCGTTTTTGAATATCGATATTTCGCGAAAACCCATCTTTTCCGAGTTGGTCTCTTGGCCTGAGGCGACTTTCAGCAGGTAGTCGACAAATTCGTCGGTTAGCTCCGTCATTCCTATCCCGTGGAGCAGGCGTCCGGCGTCAAAGTCCATCCAGTTGCTCTTTTTGGCAAACAGTTCGCTGTTGGTGGCTACTTTAACGACAGGAACAACGGTTCCCAGCGGGGTCCCCCGTCCGGTAGTGAACAGGATGAACTGGCAGCCAGCAGCGGCCATAACCGTGGACGCAACTCCGTCGTTGCCCGGACCGCTCAGCAGATTGAGGCCTTTTTTCTTGACGGTTTCACCATAGGCCAATACATCCACAACATTGCCTGTACCGCCTTTTTGGGTGCAGCCGAGGGACTTCTCCTCCAGGGTGGAGATACCGCCTTTCTTGTTGCCTGGAGACGGATTATCATAGATCGGCTGGTCATAATCCTGAAAATATTGTTTGAATTCGTTGATCAGATTGACTACTTTCCGGAAGACTTCTTCGTCGGCAGCCCGGTTCATCAGGATGGTTTCAGCGCCGAACATTTCAGGCACCTCGCTCAGCACCGAGGTGCCGCCCATGGCCAGCAGCCGGTCGGAGAACGATCCCACCAGCGGGTTGCCGGTGATTCCTGAAAGGCCGTCCGAACCGCCGCATTTCAGCCCCACGACCAGCTCGGACGCCGGACATTGCTGGCGCTCAAATTTGCCGGCGTAGTTCCTGAGCTCGCCCACCAGTTTGATGCCTTCCGCGATTTCGTCTTCCACCGCTTGGGCTTCCAAAAACTTAACCCGGTCAGGGTTGTAATCACCGAGAATCTTTTTAAATTCGCCGATGTTGTTGTTTTCGCAGCCAAGGCCGAGCACTAAGACTGCTCCGGCGTTGGGATGGTTGACAAGGTTGGCCAGGATGTGCTGGGTGGCCAGCTGGTCATCACCCATCTGGGAACAGCCGTAAGGATGGGTGAGGGGATATATGCCATCAATGTTTGCTGGGTTGCCCAGTTGTTTGGCGGCGCCGGCGGCGATCAGCTCGGCGTTGCGGTTGACACACCCGACAAGGGAAATGACCCAGATTTCGTTGCGTATTCCCACCTTGCCGTCCGAACGGCGATAGCCTGAGAAGGTTTTGGGGCTGACCAGCAGAGGCTTGCGCAATTCGGGGTTATAGGAATAACTTAGTATTTCGCCTAATCCGGTGGACAGGTTGTGGGTATGGACCCATTCGCCGGTCTTGACGGCTGCGGTGGCAATACCGATAGGAAAACCGTACTTGATGATCGGCTTGCGGAGTGGAATATCCACCAGAGCTACTTTATGGCCTCTGTCGATATCCGACAGAACCTTGACAGAGTGCGAGCCGACCTGCAGCACTTCGCCTTTTTTTATGCCTGACAGTGCCACCGCGACGTTGTCGTCGACGTGAATTTGCAGTAAAGACATTGTTATCCTCTCCAATACCTTGTAAGATTAGCAGCGGTTTCTATAGCATTTCTTATTCGAAAAGCGCGGCGGTTACACCTCTTTTTTAACTGATTAAATTAAGTATTTTCGTGATGATCTCTGCCAGGCATGTTTGCCATTTGCGGGGGCGGACATCTCGATTCCGCAAGGGTAGATTATCAGGTAAGCCGGGCAGGCAAAGGCTGGGGGTAGCTAAAAAGCGATTGCGTATTCAAGGCCAGATGGTATAATTAAGATATCGAAATTACAATATTCTTTCAGCGTTTCCAGCAGGCTGTCGGTCCGGGTCATGCCGGGTTGGCAGCCCTAGTTTTAGCCTGTCAGACAGGAGGGAGATCAAGGTGACAAAACCGGTCTGGATCGGGATCGATATCGGGACAACCGGGATAAGGGCGGTAGCCTATCAGCCGGATGGTCATCAGCTTAGCGCGGCGTCCCGGGAGTATCCTTTACAGACGCCTCAGCCTGGCTGGGCTGAACAGGACCCTGACGAAATCATCGGCGCGATGGAACAGGTCCTGCGGGATGTTGTGGCTGAACTTGCCCATTACGGCCATAAACCGGAGGGCTTGGCTTTCAGTTCGGTATTTCACAGCTTTCTGGCCTATGATAAGGCCGGCCGCCCATTGACCAGCCTGATGACTTGGGCTGACAACCGGAGTCAGGATATTGTACGGGACCTAAAAATGAGCGGACTGGATTTTCTGCCGATTTATCGCCGCATAGGCTGCCCGCTTCACCCAATGTATCCGATGACCAAAATTGCCTGGGTGCTGAAGGAGAGGCCCGATATTGCCCGGCAGTCGCCGCTGTGGGGATCAATCAAAGATTACGCTTTCCGGATTCTCACCGGCCAGTGGGTCATGGACCGCTCCATCGCCAGCGGGTCCGGGCTATACAACTTGTTTAACCGGGAATGGGATAAGGAACTGATCCAATATCTGAATATTTCTCCAGACTCCTTGCCGGAGGTGGTTCCGACCACCCACAGCCGGCCGCTGACCGCCGAGGCGGCAGGGAGGATGGGTCTGCCGGCCGGCATTCCGGTGGTGATCGGCGCCGGAGATGGTGTGCTTGTGAATGTAGGCATCGGGGCGGTGCAGCCCGGGCAGATGAGTGCGACTATCGGCACCAGCGGCGCTGTGCGGATGCTTGTTGACAATCCGCGGACAGATGACAAGGGACGCACCTGGTGTTACAATCTCACCGAAACGACCTGGGTAGTTGGCGGGGCCATCAACAACGGCGGGATCGCCCTCCGCTGGATACGCGACCAGTTCGGCGAAACCGAGCAACGGGTCGCCGAAAAACTGGGCCTTGACGCCTATGAATTGCTTGGATTATACGCCAGTAAGGTGCCGCCCGGTTCGGACGGGCTGATTCTGCTGCCGTTTTTCCTTGGCGAGCGGGCGCCGAATTGGAACGCTGACGCCCGGGGGGTGTTGTTCGGTCTGACCTTGAAACACGGGAAGAAGCATCTGATACGAGCCACCATGGAAGGGGTGTGTTATCGGATGAACAGCATCCTGCGGTCGCTGGAGACTGTTACCGGCCCGGCCCGGGAAATCAGAGTCAGCGGCAGTTTCGCCCGGTCTGAGCTTTGGCTGCAGACGCTGGCGGATGTGTTCAATCAGGATGTAAATGTGCCCAGTGTCAACGAAGGGGCGGCGTTTGGCGCCGCCGTGCTGGGGTTTGTCTCGGCCGGGGTGCTGAAAGATATTGCTGACACTGCCAGCTTCGTTACTGTGGCGAAAGCTTATAGTCCGTCACCTGAAGCGGCGGAGCAGTACAAGCGCCTTTTCGACATTTACGAGCGGGTGTACTGGAATTTGCAGCAGGAATTCTCGGATATCGCCGCATTCCAAAATAACTGAGGGTTGACAGGAGGTTGTCTTTTGGCAAAAGTACTGATTACGGCCCGTTCCGTGGCAGCCAGCGCTGAAGGAAAAGCGATACTGGCGTCAGCGGGTCATGAGATTAAGCTTTGCGTCGGCGCGGGCGCCTGGCCCGAAACTGAAATGCTGGATCATATCCGGGAGGTGGATGCCGCGATCGTCGGGCTTGACGCCATGACTGCGAAGGTTATCGCCGCAGGGTCACCGTCCCTCAAGATAATAGCCAGGAATGGCGCGGGGTACAACAATGTTGATGTCCAGGCCGCCGTTAACCGGGGCATTGTCGTTACCCTGGCCCCTGGAGCCAATACAATATCGGTTTGCGAATTGGTCCTCGGGCTGATGATATCCCTGGCTCGCCGCATTCCAGTCCAGGACGCCAAGGTGCACCAGGGCGGCTGGGGCCGGATCATGGGCTGCGAGCTTTTTGGCAAGGTTTTGGGGGTAGTAGGTACCGGCCATATTGGCGGTGAAGTAATCAAGCGGGCGCATGCCTTCGGCATGAAGATCCTGGCTTTTGATATCGTGCCAAGGCCTGAACTTAGCCGGTGCTATGATGTCCAGTATGTCGACATCGAGGAAATCTTCCGGTCGGCGGATTTTGTTACCCTGCATGTGCCGTCCGCGCCGGGCACAGGCAGCATGATCAATTGCCGCAGTCTCGGGGCAATGAAAAAAACGGCTTTTCTTATCAATACAGCCAGGGGTGAACTGGTGGATGAAGCGGCTTTGTACGAAGCGCTGCAGTCCGGGGGGATCGCCGGTTACGGGGCCGACACTTTGATTCAGGAGCCACCTGCGGCCAACCATCCTTTGTTGTCGCTGCCCAATGTCATCATAACCCCTCATTGCGGGGCTTATACCCAAGAAGCGGTGACAAGGTGCAGTGTTATCGCCGCCCAGGAGGTTGTAAGGGTTCTGGCCGGTGAGGCGCCGCTCCATGCTGTGACGAAATAGCCAAGCGACCTGTGCTGCGCTGGGGGAATAACAGCGGCACCCGCCTGGGAAGCTGTCTGTCCAAATAAAGAAAAGTTTGCCTCGAATCAAGAAATGGAGGGAATATCATGGATATTATCAAGGAACTGCTTCAAGATATTCCGTTGCCCCGGCTGGCTAAAATACGCCAGACCTTTCCTGCCGTCGACCTTCAGGATGTAGCCGGCGCTCTGCGGGTTGAACTGGCCAAACCTTCCATCACCGGCAGCATCAAGCCCGGCATGCGCATCGCCGTAGCTGTCGGCAGCCGGGGTGTGGCCCAGATTCCCCTTCTGGCCAGGGTGACTGTCGAGGTGATCAAGAAACTGGGCGGTGTGCCGTTCGTTATACCTGCAATGGGAAGCCATGGCGGCGCTACCGCCGAAGGCCAGAAAGAAGTGCTGGCCAATCTGGGAGTGACTGAAGCCAGCGTCGGATGTGAGATCCTGTCGTCGATGGAGGTTGTGGAAATCGGCCGTCTGGACAACGGTCTGCCGGTGTATATGGATAAGTTCGCCTATGGCGCTGACGGTATTGTGGTCATCAATCGCGTCAAACCGCATACCGCGTTTCGCGGTCCGTGCGAGAGCGGAATCGTGAAGATGATCACCATCGGTCTTGGCAAGCAAAAGGGGGCCGAGTCGTGCCATGCTTATAGTTTCAAATACATGGCCGAACATATCCTGGCCATGTCGCAGATATCTCTTTCCACGACACCGATATTATTCGGGGTGGCGACGGTGGAAAACGCCTATGACCGGGTCGCCAAAGTGGTCGCCGTGCCAGCCGGTGAGATGATCGAGACTGACAAGGCGCTGCTGGTTGAGGCCAAAGCCAACATGCCGAGGATATTTTTTGATCAAATTGATGTACTGATCATCGATCAGATCGGCAAAGACATCTCCGGCGACGGCATGGATCCCAATGTCACCGGGCGATATCCCACGCCTTATGCCTCCGGTGGACCTGATATCAACAAAATGGTGGTCCTGGATTTGACGGAACGGACCCACGGGAACGCCAACGGCATGGGGGCGGCTGATTTCACTACCCGTAAGCTGGTGGACAAGGTCAATTTCAAGATGACCTACGCCAACGGGCTGACCTCCACGGTGGTTGGACCGACCCATATGCCAACAGTGCTTGATGATGACCGGGACGCTATTTTGGCTGCGATCAAAACCTGCAACGCCCGGGACTTCAGCAAGGCCAGGGTGGTACGCATCAAAAACACCCTGCAGATGGACGAATTATTCATTTCAGAATCGCTGCTGGCCGAAGCCCAAGCCAATCCGGCTATCGAAGTGATTTCTCCTCCCGCCGAGATGGTCTTCGACGCAGCCGGTAATTTGCGGTAAACTGCTTTGATTCTATCAAGCAGGCTTCGCGCCTGCTTGATAGAATCAATAACGTGCCAGGGTAGAGTGGCCTTGAGCAGGTGTCGCTGCTGTCCGGTTGGCCATATGGAGTTCATTGGGCGCAAATGGGTTGACATTCATTTCAAATACGGCATAATTAAGATAGGGACAATCATAAGTATTATTGGGGATACGTTGTGCTCCAGCTCTGAGAAGCCTGCCTGCCAGCAAACAGGCTTAACATGCAAAGGCCAGGGCTCGGGTTATGCTAAAGGTGCCTGAGTAACAGGGGCTTGCATTTGCTCTCTGGGAGCGCTAAGATGAAAGCAACAGCCCGATACGCCGTTGAAAGACGAGATTCTAAGCAGGAAGCTTTGCTTTTAAATGGTAACTGTTAATCTAAGTCTGGAGGTTGTTATGATCAACTACCATCAAGATCAGAACACGGAGGATCCCAGGTCAAAACGCCAGCATATTCTGGACGCCGCCTATCAGGTGTTTTCGCGCAAGGGATACAATCGGGCCACAGTGGATGAGATTATTGCTCTGGCTGATACCGGCAAAGGCACGGTGTACAATTATTTTGTCAATAAGGAGCAATTGTTCTTCACCCTTATCCAGGAACGCAACCGCCCGTTCGAAACGGCTCTCGATCAGGTTGTCGCCTCTGAGCAGCCCCCCTTGAGCAAGATCAAGGCGATGGTCAGGCAGTTTATGCATTTTTATCTGGAAAATGGCGACCTGTGGCGGGTTTTGCTCCACGAGGTCCGGGGCTTTGAGATGGGCCATTCGGTCATTACCCCCGAAACCCGCGAGAAATATTTTGATATTTATCAGCGGGTGGCAGGAAAGCTGGAGAAGGTGATCGCCGAAGGCGCCGCCCAGGGAGCATTGCGGGAGAATGATGGGACCAAAGCGGCTTACGCATTATTTGCCGCGATATTGACCATGGTCTATCAGAAACTTGTTGACGACGATGTTGATGTTACTGCTGACGCTATCACCGACATTTTTTTGTACGGGATGGTCCGAAAATAAAGGAGAATTTTTTGCGGCTGTGACTGACTGAGTGGTCACTGATGGAGGAGGACAGCTGATGGATGAAACCGGCAACATGAAGAAACGCAAAGTAGTTGTTGGCCTGCTGGCGGCATTTTTATTGATTGGCGCTGTGGGCGGCGGTTATTACTGGTATTATACTTCGAAATATGTGAGTACCGATGATGCCCGGATCAGCGGCACCATTGTGAGTATAAGCAGCAAGGTCTCGGGAAAGGTGAATCAGCTGATGGTGGCGGAGGGCGACACTGTCAAGGCAGGTCAGGTTTTGGTTCGCATCGACCCTCAGGATATCATGGCCCAAAAAGCTCAGGCCGAAGCCAGCCTGGCTGTGGCTAAGGCCAACCACGAGCAGCTCATAAATGGCTCCCGCCCGCAGGAAATCCAGCAAGCCCGGGCGGCGACCGACCAGGCCAAAGCGAACCTGGATAACGCGGCCCTGAACTATGACAGGATGCAAAAGTTGTTTGACAGTAACGGAGCCATCAGCGCTTCCCAGCGGGACAACGCCCTGACGGCCTATCAGGTGGCAAGGGAAAGCTATAATGGTGCGATCCAGGCTCTGGATCTGGCGGTTGTCGGTGCCCGCGAAGAGACCATCCGGGCGGCGGCGGCTCAGGTGAAGCAGGCTGAGGCTGCTGTCGAGGTGCTGAATCTGAATTACGGCGACACAGCCATTGTTTCGCCGGTGGACGGCATCGTTGCCTTGAAGTCGGTCAACCCGGGGGAAGTGGTGGTGTTCGGCCAGCCGCTGTTCAGCGTGATTGACAGAAATGATATCTGGGTCAACGCCCGTATCGAAGAGACCTATATAGGAAAACTTAAACTTGGTCAAATGGTGGAATACACTATTGACGGTTATCCGGGACGAACATTTTACGGCAAGATATACGATCTCGGCAACGCAGCCACTTCGGTTTTTGCCTTGATTCCCACCGAGAATGCTTCGAATAACTTCACCAAAGTGACCCAGCGCATTCCGATCAAGATCAGCCTGCCGGAAAACAGCGATGTTGTCTTCCGTCCCGGGATGTCGGTGATCATCAAGGTTCATCTGGACCAACGGGGGTGATATGGTGAATATCCCCCGTCTTAATCTGCCGAACGAAACTTATCGCTGGTGGGCCCTTGGGGCGACGATTATCGGCGGTTTCATGAGCATCCTTGACACCAGTATCGTCAACATCGCCATCCCGAAGATGATGGCGGTTTTTGCGGTGGACACCGAAGACGCTCAATGGATATTGACTGCCTATATGTTGACTATGGGAGTATTGCAGCCGGTTACCGGCTATTTTTGTGACGTGTTCGGCACCCGGAGAATGTATCTGCTCAGTCTGGCGGCTTTCACCGCCGGGTCAGCGCTGTGCGGCATCGCCTGGAGCAACGACAGCATGATTTTTTTTCGGATTATCCAGGCCGTGGGCGGCGGACTGATCATTCCGGTGACCATGACCATCGTGTATCAGGTTTTTCCTGTTAAAGAAAGAAATATGGCGCTGGGGATCTGGGGCATTTCGGCGATGGTCGCCCCGGCTGTGGGTCCTACCCTCAGCGGCTATCTTGTGCAGTACTGGGATTGGCGGCTGATTTTTACCATTAACATCCCGGTGGGTATTATCGGGTATCTGCTGGCGGCGCTGGTGCTCCGGGAGACGGAGCTGCATCGTGAAGGTAAATTCGATTTCGGCGGGTTCATTACATCGGCCCTCGGCCTGTTTTGTCTGCTCTTGGCTCTGAGCAAGGGTGTGGACGACGGCTGGACTTCGGCTTATATTATTGCTTTGTTTTACGTAGCTTTTGCCAGTCTTACCTTGTTTGTAGCTATTGAACTGGGTCATGACAACCCAATCATGGATCTGACGTTGTTTCGCGACAGGAACTTCACCTGCAGCAGTCTGGTCATCTTTCTCGGGTGTATCGGCCTGTTCGGCGGCATCTTTCTGATCCCGTTGTTTATGGAAAATCTACGGGACTATTCAGCGATGCAGACCGGTATTCTGATGCTGCCGGCTGCGGTGGCTTCCGGACTGATGATGCCGGTGGCGGCAAAGCTTGCCGACCGATTCGGCGCCAAGCCGGTGGTGGTGTGCGGCGTTTTTTTCCTTGGTATGAGCTGTCTGCCCTTCGCCAGCCTGGATATGGATACCACTTATGGTACCATCGAAATGGGCATGATCTTGCGGGGACTGGGACTGGGCCTGTTCATGATGCCGGTCACCGTTCTGGGAATGAACTCTGTGCCGATTGCCAAGATCAGCCGGGCGTCGTCCTTGAACAACACCATCCGTCAGGTCAGCGGCTCGCTGGGGATCGCCCTGCTGTCAACGACACTGCAGAACCGACAGATCTATCATCTGGCTTCCAACGCCGAGCATATCAACACGGCGTCCATTCCTGCCAGGCGAGTCATGGGCAGCTTTGAACAGATGTTTTGGAGCGCTGGCACCCCGCCGACCGCGGTCAAGCATATGCTGACTTATGTCGACAGTTTATACGCCCAGGCCGGCTTTGCCCCCGGTTTGCTGCAACAAAAGGCCATGGCCCTGATCAATATGGTCGTGCAGCGCCAGTCGCTGATCTTTGCTTTTGATGACGCCTTCTTTATCTTGATGCTGATTTGTCTGGCCGCCCTTCCTCCGGCGCTGTTGCTGCGACCGGCCAAAGCCAAAGGCGGCGCAGCTCCGGCGATGATTGACTAATAAAAAAAGGAGCACAGTATGTGCTCCTCAGCTTGCTTAGGAGTTCAACGAAGGCAATTCAAAAGGGAGCACATATTGTGCTCCCTGCTTTTTGTACGATACACACCGTACTGTATGACGTTTGTTGGCAAACGCTTCAGTTATCAATGTTAAATTGTGGGTCCCAGGTTAAATCCATTGATTCAAGCAGTTGATCAGGATTGTTTGGGTACTGTGGTTCTGTTCCATCTTCGATTTTCAATGGACTCACCCCATTCCTGCTGTATGCTTTTCTTGCTGGTTTCTGTCTTTATTATACGACATTTCTTCATGGTTTACAAGTGCCAAACATGTATACAATATTGGACAGGGGGGTTGGTTTTACCAGGCAGCGACAACCAATCCCTGATAGTGCTCCTGAATAAACTGTTTTACCTCTTCCGACTGGTAGGCCTTCACCAGTTTGGCAATTGCCGGATGGTCCTTGTCCTTGCTCCGGACGGCAATGATGTTGGCATAGGAAGAGGCGGCGTCTTCGCTGACCAGAGCGTCCCTGGCGGGGACGAGGCCGGCGGTCGTGGCAAAGCTGGAATTGATCGCCGCCAGGTCTGCGTCAGCCAGAGAACCGGGAATCTGGGCCGCATCCAGTTCTTTGACGGTCAGTTGGAGGGGATTGTCGCTGATATCAGCGAGAGATGCCGTCAGGCCGGCGCCGGGGTTGAGCTTGATCACTCCGAGTTTTGCCAGCAGATGCAGGGCCCGACCGCCATTGGCGGGATCGTTGGGAATGGCTACAACGGCCCCGGGGTTAAGCTGGTCGATGCTTTTGACCTTTTTCGAGTAAATACCCATAGGAAAGATGACGGTTTTGGCTACTGATAAGATAGCGAGTTTACGGTCCTTGACCATGTGGTCAAGATAGGGTTGGGGCTGAAAGCTGTTGGCGTCGATGTTTCCTTGGTTTAAGGCCATATTGGGTTGGATGTAGTCATTGAATTCGACAATCTGAATGATCAGCCCGTCTTCTTCGGCCACCTTTTTTACGACCTCCATGATTTCGGCATGAGGGCCGGCGGTAACCCCGACTTTAAGCGGTCTGTGGGCGAAAGAGTCGCTCGGCTCGCCGCAGCCTGAGAGCAAGGCCGATAAGGCGAAGGTAATAATCATTACCAGGATGGCGTTTTTCAAGCTAATACCTCCGTTGCTAGCAAAATAAGCCTGAGGGTGAGAAAAGTCATGGCTGCACGGCCTGACTTGCTGTAAAGTTATCGCCGATGAATAAAAATTTTCATAAGCTAAAGAATAAAAGCGGTGAAGCAGGAATGGGCCGAAGGGGGGAGAATATATGAATGACAGTTTATTAGGCCGTATAAAAGGAGCGATGGATATGCCGGCAAACCCGAAACTGAAAGACACGCTGACTGATCATCTTTTTCAGGCGGTACTGCTGCTGGAAAACGAAGAGGAATGTTATCAGTTCTTTGAGGATATTTGCACAATCAGCGAGATCAAAGCGCTGGCTCAGCGCCTGGAAGTGGCCCGGATGCTTAAACACCGTCATACTTATGATGAGATCGTCTCGCGGACAGGGGCAAGCACTGCCACTATCAGCCGGGTCAAGCGCTGCCTGTTTTATGGTGCCGACGGATACAAAACAATACTAGCCAGGTTGGATGGTGATACGAATATATGAATAGTTCGCAGTTCTTGCCGCAAATCCCTTATGGAACCAGAGATTTTCTGCCGAAAGAAGCCAAACGGAAGAGAATTGTCGAAAATGCTCTGGCTGGAATATTCGCCCGCTGGGGTTATGATGAGGTCGTGACCCCGACTTTTGAGTACCTGGATACTCTTACCATCGGTACCGACGGCGACATGGCCCAGAATTTGTTCAAATTCTTCGATAAAAACAACTGTATCTTGGCGCTGCGGCCTGATATGACCACTCCCATGGCCCGGGTGGCCGCAACCCGATTGAAGGAGAGCAGTCCGCCGCTAAGGCTGTTTTATCTGACGAATGTGTTCCGGCATGAGCAGGCTCAAACCGGCAGGCAATGCGAGTTTTATCAGGCCGGAGTGGAACTCTTGGGCGCCGCCGGTCCGGCAGCAGATGCCGAAGTGGTTGCCATGGCTGTGGAATCTTTGCTGGAGGCCGGATTGAGTAATTTTCAGGTGGGACTCGGCCAGGTGGAGTTCATCAACGGCGTCATGGCCGAGAGTGAGCTCACTCCTGCCGAACGGCTGCGGGTCAAACACGCGATGGTTAGCCGCGATTTGGTGGGACTGGGTGAAATTCTGGCCGCCAGCAGCCTCGGCACTGAGGCCCAGGGTTTGATCCGCGAAATTCCCCTGCTCCATGGTGGGGATAAGATTGTCAGTGACGCTTATCGCCTGGTGAAAAATGATGCCAGCCGGGCGGCTCTCGACAATCTGGCCGACATCCGGCGTCTTTTGGTAAGCTACGGTGTTGAGCGATATGTGAATTTTGACCTGGGTCTCATCCGGGATTTCGATTACTACACTGGTATGGTGTTTGAAGCCTATACTCCCGGTCTGGGTTTTCCCTTATGCGGCGGCGGCCGCTATGATAACCTTGTGGCTTCCTTTGGAACTGACTGTCCGGCCACCGGCTTCGCCCTCGGGATCGAACGGTTTCTTCTCGCTCTTGAGCGTCAGGGGATCGCACTGCCTGAAGCAGCCAGGGATGTTTATGTCGGCTGGGCCGAAGGGACGCTTGATAAGGCTATTGCAGCGGCCAGTAAAGCGCGGCGGGAGGGGCAAAGGGTAGAACTGGCCCTTTCGCCGCAAGGCCCGGATGCAGCGGAATCTGAGCGGGAGGCCAGAGGCTACGGCAAACTGGAGTATTTTGGCGACAGTCATCATGCTGAATAGATTCAAGCAGGTGGTGGCAGCGCTCTCGGCCACGATTACCGCCGCTGACCATCATTATATCAGGAAAAATCTCAAGGCTGAAGAGCGGTCGCTATTTTATGGCATGAACCT
>Ga0316228_1000689_pt1 | contig 41953 bp, 38 predicted proteins | sample TBH18021metaG_FD_206005 | JGI IMG/M metagenome (GOLD analysis project Ga0316228, IMG submission 206005) | Freshwater microbial communities from Trout Bog Lake, Wisconsin, USA - TBH18021 | ecosystem: Environmental > Aquatic > Freshwater > Lake > Hypolimnion/Profundal zone | place: USA: Wisconsin... | reverse complement strand
TGTTCCGTGGCGGACCGTGGAGGCGATCCGGACCACCCGATTGAAGCTGCGCGTCGAGGGCCTGATGCCCAGGACGCCGCTCCCGCGCAGTCATTGATGGACCCCAGCATGTCTGGACAGGAAGCGTGCCTGGGCGAGCCTCGCACGCTCGTCAGCTGAGCAGAGCGTGACGGCATCGCCGCCCAGGAGCTCCTGCTTCGGTTTATCCTGCATGCGAACTGCGCGGAACGACAGGAGAAGGCAATCGACGGGCTGCTCGCGGTGGTTGAGGGGACCCATGAGATGGCAGGATCGACGAAGGGGTGACGTCCGCAGCGGGAGGGACCTCTTGGAAGCCGCGCCTTGGCCGGCCTAGGACGACTGGCGGTCCTGACGGGCTCACCACATCTCTTCGCTGACGAGCGCGCCGCTCTCGTCGAAGATGCCGCGCCAGCCCCTGTCATGCAGCCGGACGGTCACGCGGGTCAGACAGATGCCGTCGCCATCACTGGACGCGACGCGGGCATCGAGCCGTCCCTGCCGGTCCATGCGCTTCAGGTCTGCGGTGCTCACACCGAGTCGAGGCGCCAATTCGCGGGGATCGACAAGCCAATCACCCATGCGGCCGAATGCGAGCTTCACGGAGCAGGTCTCCATCAGCGCGGCAGCAGCTTGCGGGGCTGAGACCGACCATAGCACCCTTCCTTCTCGTCCATGCGCCCGCATCGAGCGCGGATGCGGCGGAGCCGGCGCTCCCGCGTCTCGGTCAGATGCCGATGCTGGCTGCCCCCGCCGTGGCGGCCTGTTGAACGGTGGCACCGTTCCGCAGCGCCATGGCTATGGCGATCGACATGGTGTCGATGGCGAGGGCACGATCCTGTCCGTAATCGCACGAGCTGTTCCGGCCGGAGCTGAGCCGCGCATAGTAGGCATCCGGAAACTCCTGATCGATCCGAGTCCTGAGGAGCCGTGCAGCCGCGGCGTAGTTTTCCTCGAAGTTCCGATCCTTGCTTGCAGACGCGCCCTCGAACGTCCCCTCTTCCTTTCTCTTTGCGGTCGCATCGGACCTGCGCTCCTGCGCGCTGCCCAGGAAAAACTGGATCGTTTTGGAGATCAGCCACCGAATGACGGGCATCGAAATCTCCTGATCGGGTCGCGACGGACGCACCCTCACGCTTTCCATAGCACAATCTATTGGTCCCTGCGGGCTTCGCGATGTCATGCGGTCAGCCTGCGCCGGTTTGTCCTTCTGCGCGGGATATCCGTGAAACGGAGTCTGGCTGGCCGCGTCACGGTCCAGCCCCGCAGCGGTCAACAGAGGCATCGCGACGGGGGGCAGCCCGTGTCGCCCGGAGGCCAGCGTCGGGCCTGTCGAACAGGCGACGGCGCCTCGCCTCACGGAACTTGACGATCCCCGCGATACCGCGCCGCCGGCGGTCACGACGGCGCGGTCTGCGGGCCCAGATGCGCCAGAATCGCACCGCGTTCGGATGCCTTCCACACCGGCAAGGATCCCTCGCGAAGGAACATGGCGAAGCCTTCGACCGCATCCGGTCGGTCGAAGTCTTTGACGTCGTGCACGGCGCGACCGACGATGCAGGCTGAATCCGGCGCATCGGCCACAGGAGATCGGCTATCCAGCGAGAACATCACGCCGGATCGACCGGGCCGAAGCGCGTCCGGCCGCGCGCCGATCCTGCGCCACAGGCGATGCCACCGGGCGCAGGCGTCCGGCCGGTCGGGATAGATCCCGCATCCCGTTCCGGTGTTGTGCCGGCACAGGAGGCCCGCGGGCTTGTCGAGGGCCTGGATCTCCAGAACACGATAACACAGCGTGCAGGAGCCGCAGGATCGATCCAGGACGGAAGCTGCGGGAGGTCTCGGCGCCACCTCTCGTCTACCGCAGCAGAGGCGTGTTCTGCTTGCGATGAGCCTGACCTCGCTGTCCCGTCCCTGCCGTTATGGGGCGCCGCTCCCCGCCCGGAGCGGCAGCATCCCGGCAGGAGGCTTTTCACAGCCATCACCCCGCGACCGAGCAGGCCCCGGGCACGATCAGACCGGGACGGGTTGACGCCCGCGATCCAGCGACCGCCAGCCGGAACGCGACCTCAAGTCTTCTGCGGGGGCCTGCCAGTCCTGAAGTTTCGGGTCTTCGGTTCGGCCTTGAGCAGCTCAGGCTTGTTGGCCAGGAGTCGCTTCACCCGCTCGTTGAAGTCTTCGGGCGTCACTGCCTGCGCTTTGCCGGTCGTGAATTCGCGAGCCATCTCGGCCTCCGCTTCGTCGCCCAGGGCACGGGATTGCGCGGAGGGATACGTGGCTATGCGCCTTCTCGAACCATAGCGCCACCGCCATTTCTTAGATCGGACGGCGGGGTGCTGGACGCCACCGGCTCATGCCGGGCGGCTGGGGCAATCGTCGACGGCGCGCTTCCGATGATGGGGCTGATCCGGCGGAAGGACGACTCGGACCGCGCACAGGCTGCGAACGATGGGCCTTCCATGCGATCGGCTCAAGCCGCCGGACGCCGTACGTGCCGCCACGCTGCGATCGCGCTTCGTCTCGCCTCGAAGGCCGTGCGCAGCCGCGTGCCGGGCGCACCCTGACGCTCCGCACCGAAGCCGTGGAGCAGAACCCCATCCGACCCGAAGACCTTCCGCATCTCGGCGCGCCAGAGGCGGTCTGTGATGGAGAGCGTGCTCTCGGTCTCCGCTAAGCGTTCGATGTCCATAGCAGATGTCCTCAGCTCGTCACCTGTCGGCACAACGCCTCGCGCCTTTTGAAGGTCCAGCTCGACCATGGAATCGGCCCTGATCGTGGATGGGCCCCGAGGGTAAGTCGTCGCGCGATCCGGCAGCCCCTCCCGGGCGGTGTCACCGCAGCACCGAGCCCCGTCACCGAACCCGGTTTTGCCGCCGCGTGTCAGAGGGCCCGTGCGAGGCCCGCTTCCAGAACGAGGGCACTCGCCGTCTGCTGAGACAGGCGGACGCCCGTCGGCTCGACAGCGGCATCCGCCTTGACGGCGCGGCGCACGATGGCGAGCGCTTCCTCCTCGGAGCAGGTGATCGCAGCGTAGAAGATGACCAGTTGCCCGGATAGTTCCGCTTCATCGGGCCGCGTCACCTTGAGGATGAAGGCCGTCTGATTGGGCTCGATCATCGCCGCGTCCGGCGAATGGGCATTGGTGTTGATTGTCACGGGGTTCTACAGCCTCAACCGCTCGGTATTCGCAGCGACATGTTCGCGGTAGCGCGCGATGACGGCCTCGGGCGAGCCGCCGAACATCAGCGTCGTCAGGGCTTCGGCCGCGGCGTTGACCTTCTCCACGACCATCGATCGTGCTTCCGAAACGCCTTCGGGACCGCCCCAGGCCAAGCGGACCAGCCTCAGTTCGATGACCCGCTGTGACTCGATCATCAGCATCAGCGACGAGAAGAATGGATTGTACACGGTCGACTCCGCGCCGCAGGACATGCAGCTCTTGTCAAACGTACCGTGCCGCAAAACGATCCGGTCCAGAAAAGCGGACCAGTCCTTCGCGTTGATCCGGCCCGCATGAAGATCCGCGAGATCGTTACTCGACGGGAATGCCGAGGCGCGTTCACCAAGCCGACGACGTCTGCATCGAACCGCGGGACAGGCCGTCGGAGCAGTGGGCTCGGAACCTGCGACTCCAGGCCTTCACGCTGAAGTCCGCCGCGGCGTCGAAGCCGGCCGACGGGCTACACAGTCTCGAAGCGGGACGGGGCAGTCCGGAGCGCCCTGAGATTCAAACGTTGGACTGCCGTGTCCGACGATCCGGACGAGCCCCGCCGGTACTAGAGCCGCGGCCGATTCCGTGCCCCCCATCCGGAGGTGCCCGGGTCAGCGGGCCTCGAAGCAGGACTCCAGGGATCGCGCGGCGGGCCGGGGACCTCCTTCGACGCCTCCGCTTCGCTTCGGCACCTCAGGATGAGGGCGAGGAGAGGATGAACCCAACTCCGCACCACGCGAGCGCCCCGTCGTCGACCGGCTCAACGTGACCGGGAACAGCTCTAGCTACAGGATACCGGCATCTATCCCGCAGCCCCGACCGGTCGAAACCGTTCAGGAGGCAAGTGTGAGTTCGCCCTCCCGCACGGCACGCTCGCCGCCCGCGGACCTGATCCGGTAGGTCGGCTCGCCGGAACGGTCGTCCGGTGTCAGGCGAACCACCTCGAAGAGGCCGTCGACGATGCTCTTATTGCCGGCATAGCTGAGCCCCAGCTGCCGGACGTGCTGACCGATCTTGAACTTGTGAGACATGGGGCGTCCTCCAGAATACGGGTGCGCGTCGGAGAGCCCGACCTACCGGCGGGCTCGCGCCTTGCGGGCAGCGAAACGCGCGTCGCGCGTGGCTTTCTGTTCGGCCGCGAGGTTCGCCTGCCGCTCCGCCTTCTCGGCAGCTTCGCGGACGAGTTCGGCCGCGGCATGCGCCATTGCGGCCTGGGCCTCAACCGCGCGCTCGGCCTCGGCGGCGAGACGAGCTGCGTCCCGCTCGGTCGCTCGGACGTCGCGCGCCTGAACGACGGCGCACCGTGCCGCCTCCCGTGCGAGGACAACCGGATCATCCGCGGCAGGACGTGCCCGGAACCGGGCGAGTGTCACCTGTCGCGCTTTGGCGATCGCGTCGAGACGATCAACGAGCTGATTGGTTCTGAATTGGCCCACGTATATTCCCTATGCGCACCACGGCACAGCCGCGGTTGCGAGAAGCAGATGAAGCCGCTCCCGAGGGAACGGCTCCGAAACTCGTCAGAGGCAGATGAGCGAGGCTCAAGCGGCCTGAAGGCTGCCGGCCGACTGCTTGCCGGTACGCCGGTCGGTCTCCATCTCGTAGGAGACCTTCTGGCCTTCGTTCAGGCCCTGCATTCCGGCGCGCTCGACGGCCGAGATGTGGACGAAGACGTCCTTGCCGCCGTCATCCGGCTGGATGAAGCCGAAGCCCTTGGTGTCGTTGAACCATTTAACGGTGCCGATGGTCATAGGTATTCCATATCAGTTTAGGCAAATAAAAGTGTCGGGCGCATGGTTGCTACGCGCCCGGTCGCTGATCGTCGAGAATGGGAGAAATGCAGGGCGCTCGCCCTGTTGAGGCGATGCGGCCGAATATCTGGCCAAAATTCGATGGATCATCTGTACGCTATCGGCGCGACAATCACAACCACAAAAGATAAACACGCATTTTACGCCAGGATATCCGCAGATTATTTGCCCCACAATTTCGCTTCAGGGATCTTGGCGAGCAATCGAGAGCGGCGCCGGGTCGGCTTCCGCCGCATCGTGGATTCGGCTGCTTCATCGCCGCCGGCACTAGCTGCGCGCGGCGACGTCTATCGGGCGATAAAGGCGTTCAGCCGGCTTGATGTCGGCGCGCGTGCTGATCATGCGCCGGAGTTCCTGATGCTCAGCCCGTTGCGGCCGGAGGTCCGGAAGAATGCAAGGCTGACATCCGTCCCGTGTCCGACCGACGAAGCGTTGCTGGTCTGACGGCCCAAGCTGTGAACGAGTCACGGTTAGCCAAGCCGTTGCGCGCACGTTTGCCGACAGAGCCGAGCGTGGCAAGCACCTCCGGGCCGCTTCGCTGCCTTTGAGCTCAGGTCATCGAGCGATGCGATCACCTGCGGTCTCTGACCCTGCGCGCTCGAAGCGAAGGGTCAACATCCGAGCCCGATTGAGAGAGAGCAGATTATCGGCGACCGAGCCCGACATCATCGTCGCGAATTCTTCCCTGGTCACCCCACGGCTCTTGAAGGACTCCACGACCGTGTCCGCATGCGCCATTTCCAGGAGATCGCGCCTGATTTCCATAGTCGATGGGATTGATATCTTGCGGCCAAAACGCTTTCGATCAAGCATAATAAATCTCGCTTCCTACGGTGGCCTGTGCTCAAGCAGCCGACAATCCGAAACTGGGATTTTGTGCCGACCGACGTAAGTTTCGTGCCTTCGAGAAAACGATATTCCATTCTGGATAAATTACCATATTTATATTTATCAGCCCTGGCAAAAAACTTTCGCGGCACCATCTACTGGAAGACGCCGCATCGTTCCGTTGTCAGCGGCGGCGCGTGCGCGCTGCGACTCGCGCATGTGTCACCGGACGGGCCCAGCCCCTCTTACGTGCTGACCTCGGCAAGCCGGTGAAGCGCTTAGCTGCCGGCATGCCGGATGCCGGGGAAGGCACTGGGTACGACGAACCGTCCGTGCGCCACCGGCCGATGGGACCACTCGAGCAGGCGGTGAGCTGACCCACCAACGCTCAAGCAGCGACGGCGGACGGTGGCCGCCGCTTGGCCACCTGCGCGTGAATGCGGTCTGTCCATGAAGGAGGGCGTGATGGTTCAACCCAGACTTACGGGCTTGGAGTTCAGCTGGTTCACCAAGTGCCAGATGATGGCTTCGAACTACGCGCAGCATTGGGAGATGGTTTTGGAGCCCGATCTCGAAAGCCTGGTTCAAGCCGTCGCCTCCGATGCGCGGACAAGCTTCACCGGGCCGCAATCCATGAGGCGCGTTGCCGAACGGCTGACACTTGCCGCAGACGCGATTGCCGCGGCAAGCGACGATCAAGCTCAGGATGCGGATGTCCGCCGCGAGGGCGCTCGTTGCACCGCTGCGCTGCAATACCTGGCCTCGCAATTGGAGAGCGCGGCGACGGGCGTCGAAGCATGGAAGCATCTGTCCGCCTCCGCGCCCGAAACAGATCAGGTACCGTCAGCGTGACCGCGAGAAACCAAAACATCTCGGCAGCTGCCAGCTCGAAACATTCTGCTTATCTAGGCATTGAATAGGTCACATGATCATCTTCAAGCCGAACCCTCATAAGCTGCAGGTCAAACCATCTCCGAAGGAGCCGGGCCGGTTCGACTGGGCGATCACGCGGGACGATGTGATCGTGCGCCGATCGGTTCGGTCATTCGGCTCGGAGGGCGCTTCGGAGGCGAATGGCGACGCGGCTCTTCGTGAGATCACGGCGCGTTGGCAGGACGCGCGATAATGCCGCAAACGGCCTGACTCTGTATCAAACCGGATCGTCGCTCCAGCGGGCATGCCAAGCCCTGCGGTCGGGTCAGGCGGGTCCGATCGGAGCCGGCGTCCGGACCCAGGCTCCCCAGCCTGCCGGACGGTGGCGCAGACCACGCGCCGTACCGGCGTCATCACACCCGCGTCACCCTCAAACCTCGCAGCGCCGAGTCCGAGACGGCTTGAGAGCGCCTCGTCCCGATAGCGGGAGAGGCACTTTCCGTCGGTCCGCACCCGCACTGCGCGTCCATTCTCGATGAACAGGATCAATCCCATGACCGGCCGACCAAGAACAGCGTGGCTGCTTTCGGCCCTGCTCGGCTCCGCGGCAGCGCTGGGAGCGTCCGCGCTCTATGCCGCCTCACGGGCCAAGCAGGCCGAGCGTCGGACGCCGCCGATCGGCGCTTTCCTGACCGTGGATGGCGTGCGCCTGCACTACGTCGAGCGCGGGCGCGGCGAGACACTGGTGCTCATCCACGGCAACGGCACCATGATCCAGGATTTCCTGAGCAGCGGCATCGTCGACGATCTTGCCAAGCGCTTCCGCGTGATCATCCTCGACCGGCCCGGCTACGGCTACAGCGATCGACCCCGCGGTGTCTGGACGCCGCGAGCCCACGCGACACTCTACCAGAAGGCCCTGCAGCAACTCGGCGTCACGCAGGCTGTGGTGCTCGGGCACTCCTGGGGGACGCTGGTTGCCATCGCCCTCGCCCTGCAGGCCCCCCGGCTCGTCCGCAGCCTCGTTCTGGCGTCGGGCTACTACTACCCGACCCTGCGCGCCGACGTGGTTCTCGCGTCCCCAAGCGCGATCCCGATCCTCGGCGACGTCCTGCGCCACACCCTCTCCCCGATCGCTGGCCGCGCTCTCCTTCCGGCGATGATCAAGGGCATGTTCGCCCCGGCCGCCATCCCCGCGCGCTTCGATCGGGAGTTTCCTACGGACATGATGCTGCGGCCGCTGCAACTGCGCGCGTCCGCAGAGGACGCGGCGCTGATGACGCCCGTCACGGTCGAGCTTCAGCGGCACTACCGTGAACTGAACCTCCCCGTCGTGATCATCGCCGGCGGTGCCGATCAGATCGCGGATGTCGATCGTCAATCGCGGCGGCTGCATGGCGAGGTGTCCGGCAGCACGCTCACCGTGGTTCCCGGATTGGGTCACATGATCCATCACCTCGCGCCCGATCAGGTCGTCGCAGCCGTGGAGCTTGCCGCGCAGCGCGCGCGTGCCGCGGCGGCCTGAGGAGTTCCGGCGCGCAGACCTGGGCAGCAGCGCGTGCTGCTCCGGGTCACCGGCAAGGTCGACTTGGCATCATGTCCATCGCCTGAACAGCCGCATCCCCGACGTCCGCCTCCCGGGGTGCCTCGACGACCCTAACACGCTCGGGCAGGTCGGCCCGCTGACGCCGCGCGACAGCCTGCGGTGCCACGGATTTGCGTCGCGATGAGAATCCGACGCGGCCAGGCGGCTCTTCCATGCCGGCCCCGCCCGGGCCCCTTCGCGCGGCGTCTCGGATCTGCCAGACAAGTCCGGATCCGCGGCCGGATACGCCTCCGAACGCACACCTGCCCGGCGTTCCGTGTTGCGATGCAACAAGACGATGATGCGCGGGTTGTCCCAGCGCTACCCTCGCATCGACCGGTGAGGGACGGCATCGGGGTACATGCTCGCCGAGCGAGTCCTGGATGCTGCCACCCCGCAGAAAGTCTGAACCCCGATGCGCTCCATCCCGGCCACCATCACGATCCTTGCTGCCGCCCTCGCGCCGTTGCCGGCCCTGGCATCGTCCTGCGCCGAGCAGATCGGCACGATCGAACGGCGTCTCGACAGCGCCGGCGCCGTTCAGGTGACCGGCCTGCAGGCGGGTCACACCCTGCGGACCGGATCGCTTCGGGGCGTGCAGGCCGCCCGCCGCGATGCCCCGAGCGACCCCGCCCTGGTCTCGACGGCCGGTGGCGTGGCGAACGCCAGGATCCTCATCGTCCGTGCCGTCGACGAGGACCGGCGCGGCGACAAGAGGGCGTGCGAGAACACCATGAGCGAGGTCAAGGGCATGATCGGCGCGTTGCCGTAGCCCGATCCGATCGCCGCCGGCAGAGCCTCCCGCGAGCGAGAGCGAAGCGATGAACCGGCACATCCGAGCCGGGAGATTATGGCCGTATTGGACGTCGACCCGTCGCGCGCCTCCGTCGTCGGCCTGTTCTCAGGGAGTGCGGCCGCGGCGGTGATGTAACCGCACCTCGACGCGGCCGCCGGCATCCACTCGGGATTAGCCTGCGGTTCCGCCGGCTCGATCGCGTGCGCCTTCCACGATGCGCCGGGGCGCCCTGCTCCAACCATGACAGGCCGCGCACCCGGTGCCGGCCATCGTCTTTCACAGCGACAGGGACACGACCGTCCCGCCGGTCAACGGCGGCCACGCCCTTGCCCAGTCGCAGACGGAGGGACACCTTTCCGTCGCCACCGTCGAGGAACGCTCAGTGGGCCGAAGGGCACGCGATCGATTTGACCGAAGCGAACAGCCTCTGGTCATCGGAACACTGGCTTCTGCACGGCGCCGGCCATGCCTGGGTCGGCGGCCATCCGTCCGGCCCGCACACCGACCGGCCCCGATGCCGCTCGGAGTTGGTACGCTTCGTCCTGTCCTACGCGAAGCGCCGCCGAGCGCGCCGACCCTGACGCCCTTCGCGGATGAGCCGGACCGGACCAGCCCTTGAGGAGCGCACCTTGGTCGATCTCCGCATCCATCACCGGACGACGTATCGCTACAGGCAGCCGGTCGGGCTGGGGCCGCACCGCCTGATGCTGCGGCCGCGGGAAGCACGGGACCTGAGGCTGATCTCGAACGACCTCAGGGTGACGCCGGACGCAACCGTGACCTGGGCCTACGACGTTGCCGGGAACGCCGTCGCGACGGCCAGCTTCGCATCGCCGTCCGACAGCCTCGTCATCGACAGCCAGGTTCACGTCGAACTGTCCGCGGCGGCCTATCCGGTCTTCGACATCGCCGCCGCGGCCATCGCGTTTCCCTTCCGGTACGCCGATGACGACTGGACGGACCTCGGAGCGCTGACGATGCGACAATGCCCCGACGGGGGGCACCTGCAGCACTGGGCCCAGGGGTTCGTGGCGGGCTGCCCGACCGACACTCTGTCGCTCCTCAAGGACATCAATGCCGGGGTGGGCAGCGGCATCACCTATCAGGCTCGGGAAGACGAGGGCACGCAGACGCCGGAGCAAACCTTGTCGTCGGGCCTGGGCTCCTGCCGGGATCTCGCCACGCTCTTCGTCGAGGCGGTCCGGAGTCTCGGTTTCGGCGCACGGATCGTGTCGGGCTATCTCTATGACCCCACGCGCAGCCTGCTCGGATCGGCGGATGCCGGATCCACCCACGCCTGGGCCGAGGTCTACCTCCCGGGCGCCGGCTGGGTGACCTTCGATCCGACCAACCGCAGCGTGGGCAGTGCGAACCTGATACCGGTCGCCGTGGCGCGCGACATCCGCCAAGCCATGCCGGTGACGGGTAGTTTCGTCGGTCCGGCCGAGGCCTTCCGCGACATGTCTGTCGCCGTTCAGGTCGCTGACTGACCTGTGCCCCGGGCCCGAGGAGCCGGCTGGCAGGTCGCGGTTTGGGCAGCCAAACCCTCGTTTCAATCCGGAAGGCCCTGGCGGACCGACCGTCGCGGACGCGCCGACACCAGGAACGCGCCGGGCTGGGCACAGTTCACCTTCTAATGGAAACCTATGTCCTCGTCGTCGCCGGGTTCGGTGTCCTGGTGCTTCTGACGGCATGGCTGCCGATGGTGCTCCGGGCGCTCCCCCTGTCCCTGCCCATCTGCTGCGTCGGCATCGGCGCCGCTCTCTCCGGCATCCCGGCTGTGGCCGACCTCACGCCCCATCCGGGCTTGCACCTGAAGCTTATCGAGCACGCCACCGAGGCCGTCGTCGTCATCGCGTTGATGGGCGCGGGCCTGAAGATCGACCGGCTCATCGGCTGGAAACGCTGGGCCGTGACGTGGCGGTTGCTCGGCATCGCGATGCCGCTGACGATCCTGGCCTTGACGGCCTTGGCCTCGACCCTGCTCGGACTCGGGGTCGCCGCGGCGCTGCTGCTGGGTTCGTCCCTGGCGCCCACGGATCCTGTGCTCGCGTCCGACGTCCAGGTCGGCCACCCGGCCGAGGACCACGAGGACGAGCCGCGCTTCGCCCTGACCTCCGAAGCCGGGCTCAACGACGGCCTCGCCTTCCCGTTCGTGAATCTGGCCATCGCGCTCGCCGGAGGCGGTGGCCTGGCCGGCCTGTCCTGGTCGCACTGGCTGGCGGTCGACGTCCTCTGGAAGATCGCCGTGGGTGCCGTGCTCGGGGCGGTTATCGGCCGGGTGCTCGGCTGGCTGACCTTTCACCTCCCGAACCTATCGAAGCTCTCCCGGACCGGCGACGGCTTCGTGGCCCTGGGCGTGACATGCCTTGCCTACGGTATCGTCCAGGCGGTCGACGGCTACGGCTTCATCGGCGTGTTCGCCGCAGCTTTGGCGCTCCGCTCCTCGAGCCGGGGGCACGCCTATCATCGCAAGATGCACGACTACGCCGAGGAGCTGGAACGCCTCCTGATGATGGTGCTGCTCGTCGGCTTCGGCGCCGTGCTCGTCGGCGGAGGCCTGCTCCAGGCTCTCACCTGGCAAGTCGTCACGTTTGCCCTGATCGCACTTCTGGTCGTTCGTCCCCTGAGCGGGTGGGTCGGCATGCTGGGCAGCGCCCGGGCGCTGGAAGAGCGCGCGGTCGTGAGTTTCTTCGGCATCCGGGGGCTCGGGACCGTCTACTATCTCGCCTATGCCTGCGGGCATGCCACGTTCGAGCGCGCGGACCTTCTCTGGGCCACGGCTGGTCTGACGGTTCTGATCTCGATCCTCATGCATGGCATCACGGTCACGCCGACGCTGCGTTTGGTCGACCGCCGGATGGGCCGGGAGACGGAGAATTCGCAACTCGGCCTGGTGCTGACCTCGCCATGACGAAGACGCCGCCACGGTATCGCGCCGTTTCCGTCAAGAACACGTAGGAACACGAGGGTTCAGGAGCTGCAAGCCGCCGTGCTTGCGACGGCACAGCGGTGTGGGTTGGCGGGAACGCGGTCGGTCGGGGGCCTACGTTCGGGCAGGCGTCAGGCGCCGTGGCCCTTGTCGGTGCGCCGGCCCGATGCCTCCGGATGACACTCCGACCGAGGTAATCCCGTTCGCCGGCGACGGCGATGTAGGCGTCGTTGACGTATTCGAACACGTGTTCCCGGCCGCGCAACACGGCCACGAACTCAGGCATCTGCTGGAGCAGGGCCTGCTGCCGCTGGCGCTCGGATGCAGCCTTGCGCTCCGTCAGGACCTGCCGGGTCGTCTCCGTGCAGGCGCAGAACAAGCCGATGACCGAACCGTCTTCCCCCGGCACCGGCGTGTAGGAGAATGCGAAGTGGGCCTCTTCCGGGTAGCCGTTCCGGTGCAGGGTGAGTTGCAGGTCGTCCATATGCACCGGGTCGCCCGCGAACACGCGGTTCATCAGCGACCCGACTTCGTCCCGGACCTCAGGCCAGGTCTCGAAGAACGGGCGGCCCAGGGCCGCCGGATGCCGGGCGCCCAGCATGGGCGCGTAGCTGTCGTTATAGACCAGGGTCCGGTCGGCGCCCCAGGCGATGAACATCGGCTGGCGCGAGCTGAGCATGACGCGCATCAGGACTATGAGCGAGTGCGGCCAGTGCTCCCGAGGTCCGAGGGACGTCGTCGACCAGTCACGGTCGCGCATCAACGCGCCCATGACGCCGCCGCCCGCGAACAGCGAAGGGTTCGACGTCATCGGCCCCGGCCGGTCTCAGGGCCCGCGGACAGTCGGGCCGTCGAGCCGGGCTGTCCCGATCCCTTCTTCTCCCTGACGCGAAGCGGCCGGGCGGCCATGCGGGTCAGGGCGCCGGCGAGGGCATCGTTCACCGCGGCCAATGGGCCGTGGATCCGAGCGGGCAGCGAGGCGATCTGGGCCACGTGGCGGGGGTGTTCGGCGGGCATCTGCAACTTCTAGCACATGCGGCCCTCGGGTATTCCCGTCCGCGACGCCATAGAAGCGTCCATCCGGTCGATTGAGGATGGCTCACGCCGCTATCCGGGCCGGGCGGGCACGCGGCGTTAGGGACGTTGCGGTTTAGAGCGCCTAACAGAACCGTCTGATCTGGTTGAGGGTGATAAGGCTTGCTGCGAGGCTGGTGTAGGGCAGAAGCGGGCGTGCCATCCCCACCAACGCCTGCCCAAACGATCCGTGCCCGTTCTGTTCGGCGCTCTCAGCCGAGGTCCGCTTCGGATTTGCCCAAGCATGCCACCGAGTGGAGATGGGCGCGTTCCAGAACGTCAGCTTGCGGGCGGCGGGTCAGCTTCTGCAGTCCATTCCGAGTCGAAACTCCTGGACGGCGAAAAGGTCGCGTTCGGAAGGCGCCAACGGCTGTCAGCACAGCTGACTTGGACGGGAAGCAGAGCAGCGGTGCCGGAACGGTCACGCCAGAGCGGCTTCCGATGGTGACGTCTGGAATACGGACCACGGTACTGACGGGCGGTTTCGACTGCTCTGCCATGCGCGCAATTTCAGGTGCCGTACCTACATCCGCAATGAGCGTGAGCGAGTGGGGCGATGACGTCCGCTCTCACGTGTGGCCGCTCGAAAGCCGGCCATCTGAAAAACCACCCATAGCAGCCGATCCAGGTGGTTCGGTTCAGATGTGAGTTTCGCGACCGGAGCGGCGACATCAGTCCCGGTTGCGCGTGGCGGGTCCTGTGGCCTCGGAATGCATGTCAGGGCCCGCCACCTCGAAGGCTCGTTGATTACGGCTTGTTGGCTGGAGCCGGATTTGTCGTCGTTGCCGGAGGCGCAGGGTTTGCCGGCGCAGTGCTCGCAGGAGGCGGAGGAGCCGGGGGGGTCTCGGCCTTCTTCTCGTCTTTGCAGGCCGTGAGCGCGAGCAAGCCGACGAGCGGCAGCAGATAGCGAATACGCATGAGCGTTCCTCCTGTTTGGCCAGAGTAGGCGGTGAGGAACGTCATCCGACCGCTGTTCGATCCAGCGCGCTGGGATCCCGGCCGCGATCCTGATGCCGGTTCATCATGGGTAGCGCTGACATGACCGGCTGGCTTTGGACCGGGCTGATTGAGAGGATCAGCCTGGACCGGAGGAGTTGGGGATGACGCGAGGACAACGGCCGCGCCATCGTTGCCCTGGCGTCCGAGTACGGGCGCTACGGCTATCGCCGCGTTACCGCGCTGCTGCAGCCAGCGGGCTGGCGAGAGGCAAGGACTAGGCCCATGGTTCGGCAAGCTCACCATGAGGACATCTGGCGTCGCGAGGGGCTGAAGGTCCCCCGGCCGACATGGGCCGCAGAGGCGCCTCTGGCCGAACGACGGCTCGGGCAAACGCGTGCGGCCGCTCCACCGCAACCACGTGTGGAGCTTCGACTTCGTGCAGGTCCGGACGCACCACGGACAATTCCTGCGCATCCTGACGCGGATCGACACGCACAGCCGGGCTTGCCTCTGCTCAAAGGTGGCGCGGCACATCCACAGCTTTGGCGTGATCGAGGCGCTGGTCGACGCGATGTGCCTTCACGGCGTCCCGGAGCACATCCGCTGCGACAATGGTCCCGAGATGATCGCGAAAGCGCTACGCAAATGGGTCGCCGAGGCGGGCCCACGGATCCAGTACATCGCGCCAGGACCGCCGTGGGAGAACGGTCACTGCGACGGCTTCAACGGCAAGCTCCGCCACGAGTGACTACGCCAGGAGATCTTCTCCGCGCTGGCCGAGGCGCAGATCGTGAGCGGTCTATGGCAATCCACCTACACCCGTGTCCGACCGCATTCGTCGCCGGGCTATCGGCCGCCCGCGCCTGCCAGCTACCAAGACTGGGCCTTGCGGCTACCCTTGGCCGGGACCATGCACCAGCCTCGCAACTGGCCCGATCCAAAATACCGGTCAGGTCAAGACTTGATGAGTTCACGCCCGCAGGGCGTCGGGTCGGTCTTCAGCTAAAGTTGAGCGCCCCTAACATGCATTAAGTCCAGAGCGCGCGGAAAAAGCTAGATAGCAATGTTCGGCTGCGCGTCGCCCCGTGTCCGGTCCAACGGTTGCTCATCAGGAAGTGCAACGTGCTGGCCCTCTTTCGCGGGTCGAACGATTGGACAACCATCCTCGCTGGGCCCTATTGCTGCTGTTCGTCGTCGGTTGTTCGTCGCTGCCGCGCGCGACCCAGACTGCTGCCTCGTTGGGCATATGCATCTACCCTAAAGGTGTATCCGAATGACGCCGACCACGTCGCAGTTGGAGCCGAAGCTCCTCCTGAAGAGTCTCCGCGCGTTTCGGAAGGGCGACTTCTCGACCCGCCTGCCGCTCGATTTGACAGGCATCGATGGCGAGATCGCGGAAGCGTTCAACGACATCGTCGAGCTGAACCAAGGGCTCGCGCGGGAACTGGACAAAGTCGCGCGGGCGGTGGGCAAGGACGGGCGCATCAATGAGCGCGGCAAGCTGCCGGCGGCAACCGGCGGCTGGAACGACTGCGTCGACTCGGTCAACACGATGATCGGCGACCTCGTTCAGCCGACCACCGAGGTCGCGCGGGTCATCGGGGCGGTGGCCAAGGGCGATCTCGGACAGACCATGCAGCTCGAGATCGAGGGCCGCCCGTTGAGGGGCGAGTTCCTGCGCATCGGCAAAGTGGTCAACACGATGGTGGACCAGCTGAACTCCTTCGCCTCCGAGGTCACCCGCGTCGCCCGCGAGGTCGGCTCAGAGGGCAAGCTCGGTGGTCAGGCCCAAGTCAAGGGAGTGGGCGGCACCTGGAAGGACCTCACGGACAACGTGAATCTGATGGCGGCCAACCTCACCGGGCAGGTGCGCAACATTGCGGAGGTCACGACAGCCGTCGCCAACGGCGACCTGTCCAAGAAAATCACCGTCGACGTGAAGGGCGAGATCCTCGACCTGAAATCGACCATCAACACGATGGTCGATCAGCTCAACTCCTTCGCCTCGGAGGTGACCCGCGTCGCCAAGGAAGTGGGCTCCGAAGGCAAGCTCGGCGGACAGGCGCAGGTCAAGGGCGTCGGGGGTGTTTGGAAGGACCTGACCGACAACGTCAACATGATGGCCGAGAACCTGACTGGCCAGGTGCGCAACATCGCCGAGGTCACGACAGCTGTCGCACGGGGTGATCTTTCCAAAAAGATCACGGTCGACGTCAAAGGCGAGATCCTGGCTTTGAAGTTGACCATCAACACGATGGTGGACCAGCTGAACTCCTTCGCCTCCGAGGTGACCCGCGTGGCCCGCGAGGTCGGCACGGAGGGCAAACTCGGTGGTCAGGCTCAGGTCGAAGGTGTCGGCGGAACCTGGAAGGACCTGACTGACAACGTCAACATGATGGCCGCCAACCTCACCGGTCAGGTCCGCAACATCGCCGACGTGACCACGGCGGTGGCCAACGGCGATCTGTCCAAGAAGATCACCGTCGACGTGCGCGGCGAGATTCTGGAACTCAAGAACACCATCAACACGATGGTGGATCAGCTCAACTCCTTCGCCTCCGAGGTCACCCGCGTGGCCCGCGAGGTCGGCTCGGAAGGCAAGCTCGGCGGTCAGGCGCAGGTCCGCGGAGTCGCCGGCACCTGGGCCGATCTGACCGACAACGTGAACCTGATGGCCGCCAATTTGACGGGCCAGGTGCGTAACATCGCCGACGTGACCACGGCGGTGGCCAACGGCGACCTCTCCAAAAAGATCACCGTCGACGTGCGCGGCGAGATTCTGGAGCTCAAGAACACCATCAACACGATGGTGGATCAGCTCAATTCCTTCGCTTCCGAGGTGACTCGCGTCGCGAAGGAAGTCGGCTCGGAGGGCAAGCTCGGCGGACAGGCCCGCGTCGAAGGCGTGGCGGGCACCTGGGCCGATCTGACCGACAACGTGAACCTGATGGCGGCCAATCTGACGGGTCAGGTGCGCAACATCGCCGACGTGACTACCGCGGTGGCCAACGGCGATCTGTCCAAGAAGATCACCGTCGACGTGAAGGGCGAGATCCTGGAGCTCAAGTCGACCATCAACACGATGGTGGACCAGCTCAATTCCTTCGCCTCCGAGGTCACCCGCGTGGCCCGCGAGGTCGGCACGGAGGGTAAGCTCGGCGGTCAGGCGCAGGTCAAGGGCGTCGGGGGCGTGTGGAAAGGCCTGACCGACAACGTCAACATGATGGCCGCCAACCTCACCGGTCAGGTCCGCAACATCGCGGAGGTCACGACAGCTGTCGCCAACGGCGATCTCTCCAAGAAGATCACCGTCGCTGTCGAGGGGGAGATCCTGGAGCTCAAGTCGACCATCAACACGATGGTCGACCAGCTGAACTCCTTCGCCTCGGAGGTGGTCCGCGTCGCCCGCGAAGTCGGCATTGAGGGCAAACTTGGTGGCCAAGCCCAGGTCCGCGGCGTCGGCGGGACCTGGAAGGACCTCACCGACAACGTCAACATGATGGCCGCTAACCTCACCGGTCAGGTCCGCAACATCGCGGACGTGACCACGGCGGTGGCCAATGGCGACCTGTCCAAGAAGATCACCGTCGACGTGAAGGGCGAGATCCTGGAGCTCAAGTCGACCATCAACACGATGGTGGATCAGCTCAATTCCTTCGCCTCCGAGGTGACCCGCGTCGCCCGCGAGGTCGGCTCGGAGGGCAAGCTCGGCGGACAGGCGCAGGTCCGCGGCGTCGGCGGAACCTGGAAGGACCTCACCGACAACGTCAACATGATGGCGGCCAACCTCACCGGGCAGGTGCGCGGCATCGCGGACGTCGTCACCGCGGTGGCGCAGGGCGACCTCAAGCGGAAGCTCTCGGTCGACGCGAAGGGCGAGATCGCCGCGCTAGCCGACACCGTCAACGAGATGATCGAGACGCTCGCCACCTTTGCCGATCAGGTCACCAACGTCGCCCGTGAGGTGGGTGTCGAGGGCAAGCTCGGCGGTCAGGCCCGGGTGCCGGGTGCCGCGGGCCTGTGGCGGGATCTAACGGACAACGTGAACCAGCTCGCGGCGAACCTGACGACCCAGGTGCGCGCCATCGCCGAAGTGGCGACCGCCGTGACGAAGGGCGATCTCGCGCGCTCGATCTCGGTCGAGGCCTCCGGCGAGGTCGCCTCGCTGAAGGACAACATCAACGAGATGATCCGCAACCTGCGGGACACGACCCTCAAGAACGCCGAGCAGGATTGGCTGAAGACCAACCTCGCCAAGTTCACCCGCATGCTGCAGGGCGAGCGCGACCTCGCCACCGTGTCGAACCTGATCCTGTCCGAGATCGCATCGCTCGTGAACGCCCAGCGTGGCGTGTTCTACATGGTGGAGGATGAGGGCGGAGAGCCCGTTCTGGATCTGATGGCGAGCTACGCCTTCACGGAGCGCAAGAACCTCTCGAACCGGTACCGCCTGCGCCAGGGTCTCGTGGGTCAATGCGCCTTCGAGAAGAAGCGCATCCTCCTCACCCATGTGCCCGGCGACTACATCACGATCGGCTCGGCCCTCGGCGAGGCGCCGCCGCTCAACATCATCGTGCTCCCCGTCCTGTTCGAGCAGGAAGTCCGGGCGGTCATCGAGTTGGCCTCGTTCAACCGGTTCAGCGAGACGCATCAATCCTTCCTCGACCAACTGACGGAGTCGATCGGCATCGTGCTGAACACGATCGCCGCCAACATGCGGACCGAAGGCCTGCTCAAGCAGTCGCAGTTGCTGACCGGCGAATTGCAGAGCCGGCAGGAGGAGCTGAAGAAGACCAACGACCGCCTGGAGCTCCAGGCCGCCTCGCTGCAGCAATCCGAAGATCTTCTGAAGAGCCAGCGCGAGCGTCTGCAGCAGACCAACGAGGAGCTGGAGGAGAAGGCCCGACTCCTTGAGATCCAGAAGCGCGAGGTCGAAGGCAAGAACCGCGAGGTTTCCGTCGCCAAGACAGCCCTGGAGGAGAAGGCCGAGCAGCTGAGCCTGACCTCGCGCTACAAGTCGCAGTTCCTGGCCAATATGAGTCACGAGTTGCGCACGCCGCTCAACAGCCTCTTGATCCTCTCGAAACTTCTCTCCGACAACCGGGACGGGAACCTCACCGACAAGCAGCGGGAATTCGCCAAGACCATCAATGCGGCCGGGACCGACCTCCTGTCGCTCATCAACGACATCCTCGATCTCTCCAAGATCGAGTCCGGCACCGTATCGCTCGAGATCGGCGACGTGGCGCTGCAGGACCTTGTCGAGAACCTCAACAGGACCTTCCGGCAGCTCGCCGAGGAGCGTCACCTCGCATTCGTCATCGATGTCGAGCCGAGCCTGCCGCGCGCGGTGCGCACGGATTCGAAACGCCTGCAGCAGGTTCTCCGGAACCTTCTCTCCAACGCCTTCAAGTTCACTGAGACGGGCAGCGTTTCCCTGAGGATCGGCTCCGCGGAGGGCTCACCGCTGCGCGCCGGGAGCCAGTGGATGGCCCTGTCCGTTACGGACACCGGCATCGGCATTGCCGAGGACAAGCAGCGGATCATCTTCGAGGCGTTTCAGCAGGCCGACGGAACCACGAGCCGCAAGTACGGTGGCACCGGCCTCGGCTTGGCGATCAGCCGCGAGATTGCCCGTCTGCTGGGCGGCGAGATCGTGGTCGAGAGCCGCGTCGGTTCGGGCAGCACCTTCACCCTGTTCCTGCCCTTCGAACCGCCTGTGCAGACGGTCCCCGCGCGTGGGGCGGAGACATCCGAGGGGAACGGAACGTCGGCGCTGATGGGCCGGCAGCCGAACGCCGCGATGGCGCTCTCGGCCTCAGCAGATGACCGCCACGCCGTACACCCGGGCGACCATATCGTGCTCATCGTGGAGGACGACGCGATGTTCGCCTCGGTGTTGCTGGAGCTTGCGCGCGAGCGCGGGTTCAAGGGCCTGATCGCGCAGGACGGCGCGGGGGCGCTGAGTCTCGCCCACCGCTTCAAGCCGCACGCCATTACCCTCGACATCGGCCTGCCCGACATGGACGGCTGGGCGTTGCTCGACCTCCTCAAGAACGATCCGCGCACCCGGCACATTCCGATCCACGTCATCTCGGTCAACGACGAGAAGAAGCGCGGCCTGCGCGCGGGTGCGTTCGGCTTCCTGGAGAAGCCGGTGGAGCGCGAGGGCCTGATGCGGGCCCTTGAGCGCTCGAAGGAGTTCATCACCCGGCCGGTGCGTAACCTCCTGCTCGTCGAGGACGACGAGAACCAGCGCGCCAGCATCACGGCGCTCCTCAGCGAGGAAGACGTCAAGATCTTCGGTGTCGGCACGGCCGCGGCCGCGTTGGAAGCTCTGACCGGCGGCCGGTTCGACTGCGCGATCATCGATCTCGGCTTGCCCGATATCGGTGGTTCCGAGCTGATCGAGCGGATCCGCGCTTCCCGGGACGGAGAGGAGCTGCCGATCATCGTCTATACAGGCCGAGAGCTCACGGCCGGCGAGGAGCAGCAGCTCAGGCACACCGCTTCGACGGTCATCCTCAAGGACACGCGCTCGTCCGAGCGGCTGCTCGACGAGACTGCGCTGTTCCTGCATCGCGCCATCGCCAACGTTCCGGCCGACGAGCAGATCCTCGTGGAGCGGAAGGACGTGGCGTCTCTCCAGGGGTGCCGCGTCATCCTGGTCGACGACGACCTGCGCAACATCTTCTCGCTCACGAGCGCCCTTGAGCAGCATGGGCTGGAGGTCCTGTTCGCGGAGAACGGGCAGGACGGCATCGCGCTGCTCAAGACCAACCCGAACATCGACGCGATGTTGATCGACATCATGATGCCCGGGATGGACGGCTACGAGACGATGCGCGCAATCCGGGCTCAGCCCGCCTTCCGAAGCTTGCCGCTCATCGCGGTGACCGCGAAGGCCATGAAAGGCGACCGCGAAAAGTGCCTTGAGGCGGGCGCGTCCGATTACGTCTCGAAGCCGATCGACATGGACCAGCTCCTCGCCGTGCTACGCGTGCAATTGGCGAGGCGTGGTGAGGTCTTAAACGGCGCCGCGCCGGTTCGCGGCGGCGCACAGGACCTTGAACGGCAAACACAATGACGGACCGACTGGATTTCCATCCGACTGGTACAGGTGCTGCCGCCGAACAGCTCGCCGCGCTCGCCGATCCGGATACAATCCGAACGAAGATCCTGGTTGTCGATGACGACCAACGCAATCTGCTGGCCGCCTCAGAGATCCTCGCCAATCCGACGGTGGATCTTGTCCTGGCAAACTCACCGGAGGAGGCCCTGCGCCGGGCCCTCCGGGATGACTTCGCCGTGATCCTGCTCGACGTGCAGATGCCGCGCATGGATGGCTATGAGGTGGCCGCGCTCATCCGCAGCCGCTCGCGCACGTCTCGTGTCCCGATCCTGTTTCTCACGGCGCACAACAAAGACGACATGCACATCTTCCGCGGCTACTCCGCGGGAGCGGTGGACTATGTGTTCAAGCCCATCCAGCCTCTCGTCCTGAAATCGAAGGTCGACGTCTTCGTCGACCTGTATCGCAAGACCGAGGAGATCAAGCGCAAGGCGGCGGCCGAGAAGCAGCTGCTCCTGGAGAACCTGCGCGTGCGCGGCGAGAAACTGGAAGCCGAACAGGCGCTGCGCAGGCAGGCGGAGCATCAGGCCGCCGTGCTGCGCGGCCTTCCCATCGCGCTCTACACCTCACCGCTCGGCTTGGAAGACCGGCGGCTTCACTTCACGAACGACAGCATCGAGCGCATCACGGGCTTTTCGCGCGAGGCCTTTGTCGAATCCAGCCTTTGGGAGTCTCGCCTCGAAGCGGACGACCGGGAGCGCGTTTTGGCAGATCTGCGGACCGTGTCGAAGGCCGGCGCAGTGGCTCTGGAGTATCGCTGGCGCAACGCAGACGGCACAGAGCGGCACATCCTCGACCAGATCGCCGTCAACCGCGATGACAGCGGCACAGCGATCGAACTTTTCGGGATGTGGTTCGACGTAACCGAGCGCAAGGAGCTTGAGCTCAGCTTGCAGCACGCCTCCAAGCTTGAGGCAGTCGGCCGCCTGACCGGCGGGATCGCCCACGATTTCAACAACATGTTGAGCATCGTGATCGGCAATCTCGACCTGATGAAAGGCTCGCTTCAGGGCAACGAGAAAGCGCTCCGCCGCGTCGAAAGTGCTATCGACGGGGCGCATCGCTGTGCAGAGCTCACCAGCCGGCTGCTGGCCTTCTCCCGGCGCTCTCCTCTGCAGCCGAGAGCGTTGGACTTCACGAGCTTCATCCCTGGTCTGATCAAGCTTCTTGAGCGGACGCTCGGCGAGCGGATCACGATCTCCGCGAACGTGGAGGAGAACCTGCCGGAGGTCTGTGTCGATCACGCGCAATTCGAGGCCGCCCTCATCAATCTTGCTGTGAATGCACGGGACGCGATGCCGGACGGAGGTACGTTGGACATCTGCATCCAGCGTCGCGACGCTCCTGCGCCGGGATACGTCGAAGGCTCGTGCTCCGTCGAGATTGCGGTTTCGGACTCGGGCACCGGGATGCCGCCCACGATCCTCGCCCGGGTATTCGAACCCTTCTTCACAACGAAGGAGGCTGGTAAGGGCACTGGCCTCGGTCTCAGCATGGTCTACGGCTTCGTGCAGCAGAGTGGTGGAACTATCTCTGTCGACAGCAGCCCTGACCACGGCACCCGATTTGTCATCACATTGCCTGCGCTTCTCAGGCGGAGTTCCACGTCGGAGGAAATCGATCCGGCGACGACTGCCGGAGCTCCGCATCCGGTGAACGGCGCCGGCAAGGCCGTGCTCGTCGTCGAGGATGACGCCGAAGTTCGATCTACCGTTGTCTCAACCTTTGAGGCGCTTGCGTTCCGGGTAATCAGTGCACGGGACGGAAGCGAGGCTTTGCGCCTCCTGCAGATGGAGACTGACATCGCCCTCGTCTTCAGCGACGTTAATATGCCAGGCGCAACGAACGGCATTGACCTCGGACACACCATCCGTCAGCGATGGCCGCAAATGCCAATCTTGCTGACCTCCGGCTATCTCCGGGAAGATCAGGACATCAATGGCTTCGAGTTGCTGCAGAAGCCGTACCGCGCGAGCGATTTGGTTGAGGTTTTGCGAAATCTGCTTCGAAGCTCTTGTGGGGGGACGACTCTGGATGGCCGATTGACCGCTATCGAGTGAATATGGAGGGATGCTGGATTGCGATGTCCTGTGTGGATGGCTCCCGTATTGCAAGTGGCGCATTGAGCTTCTGACGCGTCGGTCCTGTGCAGTCTTGTGTCCGGCCTGTTGATGCAGTCGTTCATGTTGACTGCTGGCCCTGATGGTGTCCGCGAACTGGGTCCCACTCTGCTTTGCGGGCTATGACGCCCTGGACATTACGCGGGGGACCCTCACAGATGGCGGTGCGCCGGCGATGCTCACGCCGATGTCCGCCTCTTCATGGGGGTGGCGCATGTGCCGCGTGCCGTCGCGCAGATAGAGGTTGATCGCTCCATTGGAGCCGAGGCCGATCCGGTCGAACAACCGATCGAAGTAATTCAGCTTCAGGCTGGCGAGAACGATGCCGCCGAAGGAGCCGTCCGACTTGTCGATGCGACGGCTGAGGACGACGATACGCGAACCGAGAAGCCGGGAGTACAGGGGCCTGCTGATATGCAGCCCGAGGTCGGCGCGCGCCTTGTGCGCTTGGAATTAATCCCGGTCGGCGTTGTTCAATCTGCGCGCCGGGACCGCGCCGGCATCGATGACGCTGTCGCCATTCTCGTCGAGCACCAGCATCACGCGGAGGTAGCGCGCCGTCGCCGCGCGGTCGAACAGGACGAGCTGGCGCATCGCGGGCTCGAGGTCGCGCACGCCGGCGACCTTGAGGTTGCCGACGACGGCCTGCGGGGAGAGGTCGATGATCTCGACGTTGCGGGCGATGTCGCGCTCGATGACCTGAAGCAGGTTGGCCGAGGTCTGCTCGGCCGTGTTCCAGGCGTCGCGCCGCAGGTCGAGCAGCATCAGGGTGGACACGAGGAGCATGCCGAGCGGCGCCAGCACGCCGAGCGCCATCTAGGCGCTCTTAGGCCTGATCACAGCTCAAGAACCACCGACTACGTCACCCCTGCCCATTCATCCCTTCACCGCAGCGTTTTCGTCTCGCGTTGCTGTTCTGTGACAGGCAGGCGCCCGTTTGCGCGTCTAGTCATCGTTGTGCGCATCAGTCGAGGAACGCCGCAGGGTGATGATCGGGCACGCTCAGCTGGCGAGATGCATCGCGCAATCCGCCATCGCCATGTTGCTGACCTCGAGCCTCGCGGCGGCCCCTGGGCTCGCCGAGGAGCCGAAGGAGGACAAGGCGAAATCCTCGTCGAACAGCGGCAGCTCGGGCGGGAAGCGCGGCAAAACCGACGGGCAGAAGGATGTCGATACGGAGCACCTGTTCGGCTTCACCGAAGGCTCTGACACTGGCGAGAAGGGGGAGCAGGAGGTCCTGGTCGACACCATCTCGCGCTTCAGCAAGCGCCGTGATGGTCCGGGCCCTTCCACCTACCGCGTACTCGACACGCGGTTCTCCTACCAGTTCAACCCCGCTGACCGGTTCAGCGTCGAGCTGAGCGCCTTCGGCAATCTCCGCCGGCAACGCAACATCGCGGACTTGGACGACAAGGCATTCGGCACCTTCGACGGTGCCTCGGCGGAGCTGAAGTACCAGTTCCTGAAAGGATCGGCCGAGCAGCCACTGGGCTTCGCTATCGAGCTGCGCCCGCGCTTCACGCGGATCCTGCCCGTCGAGGGCAATGGCGCGAACGTGTTCGACATGGAAAGCCTCATCCAGCTCGATGTGCAGCTTGTGCCCGGCAGCGTATGGTACGGCAGCAACATCAGCTTCGAGCCTGCGGCCGGGCGCCAGCGGGGCACCGCGGGCCGGGGCTACCGATCCTCGACCTTCCTCTGGTCAAACGCAGTGGTTGGGCAGGTGACGGAAGGGACTTTCGTGGGCCCGGAGGTGCGCTACTTGCGCGGCTACGACGGCGTTTTCCTAAATCGGCTGGAGAGCGCGGCAGTGCTCATCGGCCCTGTCCTGCATCACCGGTTCACCGAGAAGATCTGGCTGACCGTGGCCTACGCGGCTCAAGCGTGGGGGCGCGACGCCGATCCGGCCTATGCCCGGCGCGGCCTTGGCCTGACACAGTTCGAGCGCCAAAACTTACGCGTGAAGTTCGGCATGGAATTCTAAGCGGTAAGAACGACCTCGCCCGCGAACCGCTCTGAGCCCTCGCACCACAGTTGGTGCCGTCGTGGGGAGCAAACGCTCTAAACTCCGAACCGGTCGCCCCTGGCAGGCGGCGCGCGCTCCTCAGCGTTGAGTCCGAGAAATGCATCTTCCCAGAACCGCTCAAGCATTTTGGCTCCGGCCGCGACTTCTCGGTTCGGCTGCGCTTTGCTTGGCATTAAGCCTGATCCTGCCGGTCCCATCGGTTTGGACGAGGCTCCTAATCGGCTGGTGTGTCGGCGTAGTCAGCTATGTGGCGCTGGTCGTCTTTCAGCTGACGCGCGGATCGAGTGAAGCGCTCCGCCGCGAAGCATCCCGCCTCGATGATAGCGCGTTCACGATCTCCCTGTTTGCAGTTCTTGCCGCTGCTGCGAGCTGCGGGGCTGTGGCGATGTTGCTGTTCGGCCAGGATGAGCAGGATGTATATCGAATCCCTCATATTGTGCTCTCGGCCCTGACGCTGCTCTGCGCATGGGCCTTCGTGCAGGTGGTCTTCACCACCCACTACGCGCACGTCTACTATGGCGAAGAGGGCGGCAAGCCTCGCGGTGGCTTGGATTTCAACGGCGACGACCATCCGGATTTTTGGGATTTCTTCTATTTTTCCGTAACGATTGGAGCGACATCGCAGACATCCGACACTGACATCACTGCAAAGCAAATGCGTAGGATCGCAACCCTGCAGACGCTCTACGCCTACTTCTTCAACACGAGCCTCCTGGCGTTAGCGGTGAACATGGCCGCTGGCCTTGCTCAGCATTGAAATAGACGACGGATACACCGCACGAATTCTGCTCGGCCATACCAAGTTTGAGAGGACAGTTCGTTATCCCGGCGTCGACGATGCGCTTGTGCTGGCACAAGGCACTGCGATCTGAGTGTCCGGCGTCTCGGCTGCAGCGTCGAGAGGCTTCGGAACCAGCCTGACGGTAATGCGCCCGTCCCGGTCATTCGATGGGTGCAGGATAAGGTCTCAGAAGCGGCCATCAGGTTCCCGATCGCCATCGATAGCCCCATCTCGCGCGGGCGCCGCCAGGGAGGCCCTGCGCACCGAGAAACTCAAGAACTGCGACCACCTGCTCGCGCTGGCCGACAAGCTCCAGGCCGAGAGCGCCGCCTGCCTGGTCCGCGCGAAGTAGGTGGAGGCCGATTGCGGCCGCGACCCGGTCCAGCTGAACAAGGTCGAGGACCAACTCGATCGCTTTCGGGTCGAGGAATTCTTGGACCGCGCCATGCGCGAGATCTCCGAAATCGTACCCGAACTCCGGCCCTGGACCATACGCGGCGCAGAGCTCCGCACGGAGCCGCTCACCCGCGCCACTCCCAAGTAGAAGATGGACTTGCGCCCAGGTCGTCGCGCCACCGCGCGCGGGGGAACGCCGCACGGAACCGCTCCACGGTCATCCGGTCATACGGGAACGCCGCCCTTGCCCCAGGCACACCGTCGCTCCAGGTGGATGAAGCGCAAGTTCCGGCGAGAGCCACCAGTTCCCGCGTCGCCTGCCTCGATGTCCCGGGGACCGAATGGCGCGGGTTGCCCGTCAGGAGTGCGCATCCGCGGGTCCCGATGCCGGTCTACCACTTCGACTTATGCGCGCGAGGGCGCCTGGAGGCTGACGAAGACGGGCTCGAACCGGCGAGCGCCGAGGAGGCCTACCTGGAGGCATGCGCCGCCATCCCGCCACTGGCGGCCGAGCTGCCAAGCGTCGGCGACCATCCCAGGCGGTACAATTTCGTCGTGACGAACGAAGTAGGGCAGGTCCTGTTCGAGATCCCGTTCCGCGAGATCCTCGACCGGTAACGCCCGGGGAACCGCTTCGAACCCGGTGCCATCAGCCCTCGACGGCGGCGGAACGCTTACGGCCGGGTTCCGGCTCGGCCGCCCGCGCGTCGGACGCTTGGGGGAAGGTCACCGAGACGACGGTGCCGGGCCGACCCTCATCGGGCTTGACGGTGAGCTGCCCGCCGAGTTGCTGCGCCATCGATTGGACCAGGCGGCGGCCAATGCCTCCGGCGCGGGGCGCCCGCTCCGGGTCGAAGCCGATACCATCGTCCTTCACACGCAGCAGGAACTCCGGCCCTCGGCGCACAAAGGACACGCTCACGGTGCCAGAGCGCTCATCGGGGAAGGCGTACTTTAGCGCGTTGGTCACCGCCTCGTTGATGATCAGGCCGACGGCCACCGCTTGATCGTGCGGGAGCGGGTGGGGCTCGGCCCTGACCTCCACCGCGACGGGGCGCAGGTCCACGAGTGAGGCCTGCAGGTCGGCGCAGAGCTCTTCGATGAACTCCCGCGTGTTCACCTCCGCGGCGGCGCCGGGCCCGATGCGTAGCCGGTCGTGCACGCGGGCCATGACCTGGACCCGGTTGGTCGTGTTGACGAGCATGGTCTTGGCCGCACCGTCGCCAATCCGACGCTCCTGCGTTCGAAGCAGGGAGGCGACGATGGTGAGGTCGTTCTTGAAGCGGTGGACGGCCTCACGCAGGAACAGGTCCTTCTGCTCCTCCGCCGCGCACGCCCGCTGCTCGGCCGCACGGGCCTCGTGCTCGGCACACCGGGTCCGGTGGAGTGACCTGCGCAGCTCCTCGACCAGCGCCGCCAGGAAGAGGCTGAAGATCAAAAACGCCAACCAGGCGAACTGGTCGCGCGGTTGCGCGATCCAGAAGCTGTCCCAAGGCTCGAGGCGCAGCGTGACCAGGACGGCCGCGGCGACCGCCGCGACGTAGCCGGCCCGATGGTTGAACAGGACTGCCGACAGGAACACGGCCGGGAAATAGAAGAAGAACGGGTAGACCTGCATCGACGGCCATGTCCATCGGCCAGCGGCGTAGGCCACTCCGACAATGACAAGGGCGGCCAGATAGCCAACCCAGCGCGACCGCCGGTGCAGCATCTGCTCAGTGATGAGCCCCCACATCGGTTCCGCGCCATAGTCCCCGGCGGCGCAAGCGCAGCCGCCAAGCCAGAATACTGAGAGCTTGGGCGCATGGCCAGCACAGCAATCAAGGCGCAGGCCGGCAGATGCCTAAGCCGACATCACCGCGCCGTAGGACGCGTAGGCCCAGCGTACGAGAGTTCGGTCAGGACCAGGCGAAGAAGCGTGTCGTCACCGTGAGGCTTCGGCCGGTGCCAGACACTCGGAGGCAGCGCATGCGCGAAATCTCCGCGTAACCCGAAGGCGATGATGACTGGCACTGCCCGCCACCGTTCGTGAACGACGTGGGCGAGCGCCAGGCCATCCTTATCGCCCCGATTGCCCCTTCGGCGGAGCGTGCGCACCGCTGGGATCGTTCCGGCCGTCGCCTCGCTCATGCTGCTGCTCGGGCTCTGGCAGGTACACCCGGCGCTGCGGCGGCGCCACGGCAAAGCTGGGTGAGGAGTTCACCCGACGGCCGCTTGCCGCGCCCGACGTCGCGGTGCTTACCAAGGTCGAGGCCTTGCGGCACGCCGCCGCGTTGTGTGACCTGATCCTACAGGTCACAGCCCCTCATGCCCGTCCGCAAATCCGTCACCATCTCGCTCAGCCCGGAGCTGCTCGCCGTCGCCGAGCAGCTGCTCGCGTCGGGCCGTTACGGCAACATGAGCGAGGTGATGCGCACGGCCCTTCGGCTTCTCGAAGAACGCGAACTCGCTTTCAAGGCCCACCGCGAAACCAGATCTGCGCCGAGCGAGGCCTGAACCGGTGAGCGACAGCCTGGCTTTCTTAGCGGGTGGCGGCGAGGCCGCCCGCATGATCCGCGAGCGCGATTGGTCGAACCACCGGCTCGGGCAACCTCATACTTGGCCGGCAGAGCTTCGCACAGCACTCAGCCTGGTGCTGAACTCGCCGGAATCCATGCTCTTGGCCTGGGGCCCGGACCTCACATTCTTCTTCAACGACACCTATGCGCCCCTGCTCGGGCCGCGGCGGCCCTGGGCCATGGGCGAGCGCTTCGACGTGGTCTGGGCCGACGCGTGGGACCAAGCCAAGCCCATCATTGATGACGCCTTCGCGGGCCGAAGCTCGCGCTTCAACGACCTGCCGTGGAAGCTCGACACCGACCGCGGTCCGGCCGAGACCTGGTTCTCGTTCTCCTACTCGCGCGTGCTCGACGGCGAGGGCCGAATCGCGGGCCTCTTCGTCTTCACCAACGAGACCACCGCGCGGGTCCTGGCCGACCGGGCCCTCCGCGAGAGCGAAGAGCACTTCCGCCAGACGGTCGAGCTGAACCCGCAGGTGCCTTGGACCTGTGACCCGCAAGGCAACATCACCTCTCACTCGCACCGCTGGCTCGAGCTTACTGGCCAGGCACCGGGCGAGCCGGACGGCACCGGCTGGACCAAGGCGCTCCACCCCGAAGACCTGGGGCCGACGGCGGCCGTGTTCGCGGAACGCCTGGCGTCGGGCGAGCCCGTGGATGTCGATTACCGCATCCGCATCGCCGCCACCGGCGAGTACCGCTGGCAGCGTGCCCGCGCCTACCCGCGCCGTGACGAGGCCGGCGCGGTCATCCGTTGGTACGGCGTCGTCGAGGACGTGCACGACCGCAGGCTTGCCGAGGCGGCCCTGCGCGCGAGCGAGGCCGAGATGCGCCTCGTCGCCGACGCGTTGCCCCTGCTGGTCTCCTTCGTCGATCGCTCCCTGACCTACCGCTTCGCGAACCATGCCTACCGCGACTGGTTCGACCGCGCGCCTGAGGAAGTGGTCGGCCGAACCATCCCCGATCTGGTCGATGAGGCGGGCTTCCGGGCTCGCTTGCCCCACATCGAGCGGGCGCTCGCCGGTTCGCCGGTTCGCCTGGACCTAGCTTGGCCGTGGCCGGACGGAAGGCGCCGGATCGCCGACATCCGCTACGAGCCGCGCCGCGACGCCAGGGGCGCGGTCGACGGCTTCTACGTGTTCGTCCAGGACGTCACCGCCCAGCGCGACGCCGAGGCGGGGCTGGCCGCCGAGCGAGACCGCCTCTGGGATCTCAGCGAGGACCTGCTCGTCAACGCCGACTACGAGGGTCGGCTCCTTCGGGTGAGTCCGTCATGGACGGTTCTGCTCGGCCATGACGAGGAGACGCTGCTGACCCGGCCTTATGCCGAGATCGTCCACCCCGACGACTTTCCCGTCGTGATGGAGGCGCTGCTCGACATGCGGACGACGGGCCGGCCAGTCCGGTTCGAGGACCGGGTGAAGGCCGCCGACGGGACCTGGCGCTGGATCGCCTGGAAGCTGGCGCCGGAGCCTGGCGGCGAGCGGCTGACGGGCATCGGTCGCGATGTCACCGCCGAGAAGGAGGCTGCGGAGGAGCGCGCCCGCCTCGAAGAACAGCTGCGGCAGGCGCAGAAGATGGAGGCGGTCGGCCAGCTGACCGGCGGCCTGGCACATGACTTCAACAACCTGCTCGCCGGCATCTCCGGCTCGCTGGAGCTGATGCAGACCCGGATGAGCCAGGGCCGCCTGACCGACCTTGACCGCTACATGACGGCGGCGCAGGGTGCCTCGAAGCGCGCCGCAGCGCTCACCCACCGCCTGCTCGCCTTCTCGCGGCGCCAGACCCTCGACCCGAAGCCCACCGACGTGAACGCCCTCGTCCAGGGCATGGAGGAGCTGATCCGGCGCACGGTCGGTCCTGCCATCGAGGTCGAGGTGGTCGGCGCCTCCGGCCTGTGGCCGGCGCTGGTCGACCCGCACCAGCTTGAGAACGCGCTGCTGAACCTCTGCATCAACGCACGCGACGCGATGCCGGAGCTTGGCCGTATCACCGTCGAGACGGCCAACAGGTGGCTCGACACCTACGCGGCCAGGAAGCACGATATCCCGCCGGGACAGTACCTGTCGCTTTGCGTGACCGACACAGGGACCGGTATGACTCCGGACGTCATCGCCAAGGCGTTCGACCCGTTCTTCACGACCAAGCCCATCGGGCAGGGCACCGGCCTCGGGCTGAGCATGATCTACGGCTTTGCCAAGCAGTCGGGCGGGCAGGTGCGCATCTATTCCGAAATCGGCGAGGGCACGACCGTCTGCATCTACCTGCCGCGCCACCGCGGTGCATTGGACGAAGACGACTCGCTGGCGGGTTTTGGGGAGGTGCAGCGTGCCGAGCAGGGCGAGACGGTCCTGGTGGTCGACGACGAGCCGACCGTGCGCATGCTGGTGACCGAGGTGCTGGAGGATCTGGGCTACACGGCCATCGAAGCGGCCGACAGCGCCTCGGGACTGAAGGTGCTGCAATCGGACGTGCGTATCGACCTGCTGATCACCGACGTGGGGTTGCCCGGTGGCATGAACGGGCGGCAGATGGCCGATGCCGGCCGCGAGCGCCGTCCCGACCTGAAGGTGCTTTTCATCACCGGCTACGCCGAGAACGCGATGGTCGGCAACGGCCACCTGGAGCCCGGCATGGCCGTGCTGACCAAGCCCTTCGTGGTCGAGACACTGGGCGTGCGCATCCGCGAGATGATCGCGCATGGCTGACGCCGAACGGCCAAGCCTGCCCGAGGCGGCGCCCTCCCGGTCGATGAGGGCCGCGGCGCGAGCCCGGCGGATCGCGCGGGCCTGCGGCATCATCGGCGCGGGCGTGTCCCTGATCGTCCTCGCCGGCTGGTGGCTCGACGTGCCGGCGATGCGTCGCCTTATCCCCGGTCAGCCGCCGATGGTCGTGCTCACCGCGCTCGGCACCCTCCTGCTCGGGGGAGCCTTGCTGTTCGCGGCCCGGCGCGACGGCGCGCGGGCGAGCCGTCGCGCCGGTCGGGGCCTTGCCGGCGCGGCCGCGGCCGTCGCGCTCGGCGGGGGCCTGCAATACGCCCTGCAGGGAAGCTTCCGCCCAGACGACTTGGTCCAGCGGCTTGTGTTCGCGCCGCTGGCACCCGGCAGCGGCATGGCCCTGGCGACCGCCGTCGGCCTCGTCGGCGCCGCCTCGGGCCTCATCCTCCAGGATGCCCGGAGCCGTCGCCTCCGTCGCATCGGCACCGCCGCGGCCATGCTCGCCTTCGTCGTCGCGGCGGTTGGCGGCCTCGGCTACGCATACGGCCTCGGCGCCTTCCACCAGAGTGGCCCGTTCTCCCGCATGGCGCTTCTCACCGCGCTGACACTCGGCACGCTGTCACTCGGGGTGCTCCTCAGCCGCCCCAACCGGCCGTGGGTGGCGACCGCGCTCGGCGGGGGCGAGGCCGGGCCCATGACCCGCCACCTGCTGCCGGCGACCGTGGTCGCGCCGCTGGTGCTCGGCCTGCTGCAACTCCATGCCGTCCGTGCAGGCCTGCTGGAGGCCGAGACCGGGACGGCCCTCCTCGTCATCGTCCTGGCGCTCTGGCTTGCAGCCCTGACCACCCGGCTGGCCCGGAATGTCGAGCGACGCGCCGTGGCCGACCGGCATCTCCGCGACGCCCTGCAGGGCATGAAAGAGACCCTTGAGCGTCGGGTCGAGGAGAGGACCCGCGAACTCGCCGAGGCGCAGGACGCGCTGGTTCAGGCCCAGAAGATGGAGGCCATCGGGCAACTGACGGGAGGCGTGGCGCACGATTTCAACAACCTGCTCACCATCATCCGTTCGTCCATCGACTTCCTGCGCCGGCCCGAACTCTCGGCAGAGCGCCGCGCCCGCTACATGGATGCGGTCTCCGACACGGTGGAGCGGGCGGCGAAGCTGACCGCGCAGCTTCTCGCCTTCGCCCGGCGCCAGGCGCTCAGGCCGGAGGTGTTCGACGCCGGCGAGCGCCTCGCGGCCGTGGCCGCCATGCTCGATTCCCTCACGGGCGCGCGCATCCGCATCGTGACGGAGAAGCCCGAAACCCCCTGCTTCGTGCGGGCCGACGCCAGCCAATTCGAGACCGCGCTGGTGAACCTCGCGGTGAATGCGCGCGACGCCATGGGGGGCGAGGGCACGCTGACCATCGCGTTGACTTGCAACCGCCAGAAGCCGACGATCCGCGGCCACGCCGCCTCGGCGAACCGTTTCGTGGTGGTGGCAGTCACGGACACGGGTTCCGGCATCGCGCCGGACCAGCTCGGGCGGATCTTCGAGCCGTTCTTCACCACCAAGGAGGTGGGCAAGGGCACCGGGTTGGGGCTCAGCCAGGTCCTCGGCTTCGCCAAGCAGTCCGGCGGCGACGTCGACGTGGCGAGTGTCCTCGGGCGCGGTACCAGCTTCACGCTCTACCTGCCCCAGGCGGACGCGGACGAGGGCGCGGCGAGGGACGCAGTCGAGCCGGAGGGCGTGCCGGTCGAGGATGCCGACGAGTGCATCCTGGTGGTGGAGGACAACGTCGAGATCGGTCGCTTCTGCACGCAGATCCTGCACGATCTCGGCTACGGCACCGTCCTGACCCAGACCGCGGAGGCAGCGCTCGCCGAGATCGAGGCGGTGCCCTTCCGCTTCGACGCGGTCTTCTCGGACGTGGTGATGCCCGGCATGGGCGGGATTGAGCTCGCAAAGACGCTGCGGGAGCTGCATCCTGAGATGCCGGTGATCCTGACATCCGGCTACAGCCACGTGCTGGCGCAGGACGAAGTCCACGGGTTCGAGCTCGTGCGCAAGCCCTACTCAGCCGAGCAGGTCGGCAAGGTCCTGCGGACTGCCATCACGCGCATGCCGAAGGTTCGAGCAGCCCCCTCGGAGGCGTAGGCCCCGACAGTCGGCACAGGGGCGCCGCCGTCAGCTGCGCGGTGGTCTGATCCCGAGGGCCCGAATGATGCCGTAGGTCGCCACCGCCGAGACAAGGGACAAGCCGCCGACAGACAGGAAGCCGTGCGGATCCTCGGCAAACGGCAGACCCTTCACGTTCATGCCGAACAGCCCAGTGAGGAAGGTCGGAGGCAGGAACAGGGCCGAGAGGACCGACAGCACGTAGAGTTGGCGGTTGCTCTCCTCGGCCACGCGGGCGGCCACCTCCTCCTGCAGCAGCCGGGCGCGCTCGGCGAGCGCGGTCACGTCCCGATCGAGGGCATCCAGCCGCTGTGCCAGCCGCGCCGCCACCGCGACCGCCGGCCCGTGCAAATCCCGGGCGGCGTCGTCCTCTTCCAGCCGGTGGAAGACTGCGGCAAGCCCGAGCAGTTGCCTGTGCAGGCGCACGGTGCTCCGGCGGATCGGGCCCAAGCGCCTGCGGTCGTCGCGCACGCGCCCGTCGAGCACACGGTCCTCGATCCCGTCGACCTCGTCCGAGAGCCGCTGGCCCGTCGCCGCCATGGAAGCGACCACGTAGCTGACCATCGTCTCCAGGAGCAGCACGGGCGAAGGAATCGGATGCCCCTGCTCGGCGGTGGCGCGGGTGGCATCCGGGCTCTCCGCCGGGCTCCAGCGTCCGCTCACCAGCGAGCGCGGCCCCATCACAAAGTGCAGGCGACCCGAGGCGTCCGGCTTGGCTCCCGGCCGGGCCAGGTCGGCAACCACACCGCCGACGTGGCCGTCCGCGACGGTGACGCGCTGGTGCTCGTCAGGACGGAAGACAGCCTCGGCAAGGCGCTGCGGCCCGACATGCCCGGCGTCGATCAGCGGCTTGAGCTCGGCCACCTTCAGGTCGAAGTGGAGCCAGAGGAAGCCGGCACCGAAGGCACCCAGGTCAGGGAGCGCCTCGTCAGGTTGGAGGCGGTGGCCGCAGCCCCGCTCGTTGAAGGACATCGCCCAGAGCAGGCCGGGCGGCAAGGCGCCTTGCGAGATGGTCATCGCGGGTCGGACGGGCCGGCTCAGTCGGTCGCGAACCCTACACGCGCGAAGGTGCCGGCGACGGCGAGGCGGCGGGCGATGAGAAGGGCGAGAAGGGTCATCGTGAGCGTCCGCGACTGGGGTCTCCTCAACGGCGAGCGGCTGCGGTTCGTTGCGGTGGGGGGCGGACGCATCGGCTGTTGACGCGGAGGCGCGGCGAGTGCCGCCATGCGTCGGCGGCCGGAGGAACGCCCCTAGCCTGCGAGGGTTGTTGCTCCCGGACCCGTCATCGTTGCCGGGTCGCGTAAGGGGACGTGATGGCGGCTGATCCGAAGCCACTGAAGCTGTGGGACCGCGACAAGGGCAAAGCGGTCGAGGAGTTCATGCCCGACCACCAGACAACCTATGAGACGAGGCCGCTGCGCGCCCCAGGGCAGTGGCTGCGCGCGACACCTCTCTTCGACAAGCTCTACGCGCTCTACCAGGACGCGCCCTGGACGAGACGTAACATCGACCCGTTCGTGCGCGAGTACCACATCGACATGAGCGAATTCGAGGAGCGCCGTTACCGCTCCTACGCCGACTGGTTCGTGCGCGAGTTCAAGCCCGGCAAGCGCCGCTTTCCCGAGGACCCGGGCACGATGGGGGCGCCGGCCGAGGCGCGCTACTTCGGCTGGGAGCGGTTCGGCCCCGAGCAGCGCTTCCCGGTGAAGGGCCAGTCACTCGCCGCGGCGGACATCCTCGGCAATGCCGAGCGAGCCAAGCCCTTCCTCGGCGGCCCCGTCCTGCTGATGCGGCTCTCGCCGGTCGACTACCACCACGTTCACTACCCCGACGACGGGCGGACGCTGGACCACGAACGATTGGGGCATAGCATCTGGACGGTGTCGTGGACGGCCGTGCACAACAAGCCGGACATCTACATCCGCAACGAGCGCCAAGTGAACATCCTGGAGACCGAGCATTTCGGCCGGCTCGGCTTCGTCGAGTTCGGCGCACTCACGGTCGGACGCATCGTGCAGCGTCACCCGCTCGACCGGCCGTTCCGCCGCGGGGAGCAGAAGTCGGTGTTCAAGTTCGGCGGTTCGGCGGTGGCCATCTTCGGTGAGCCCGGCGCGTGGCGGCCAGCGGATGACATCCGGGAGCACACGCCGCAGGGCATGGAGACCATCGTGCGCCTGGGCGAACCCGTCGCCATAAGCCTCAGAAGTGCGTAGTACGCGCCCCGGGTTTGTCTTCGGAACCCGACGTGGCGGTGGTCGATTGCTGCATCCCGGCACCGTTGGACCTCGTTGCGTATGTCCCTGTCGAAGAAAGTGAAGGTTGGCCTCGACGAGACCCGCATCCTCATCCTCGGGTCGCAGATCCTGCTGGGCTTCCAGTTCCAAGGCGCCTTCCGCCCAACCTTCGAGCGCCTGCCGTTCCATGACCGCGTGGTCTGGGTCGCGGCGCTTGCCCTCATCACCCTGACCATCGCGCTGCTCATCACCCCCTCGATCCAGCACAGGATGGTGGAGGGCGGGCGGGACACCAAGCGCCTTCTCGGCGTGATCGGGCGCTATGCCGGCCTCGCGCTCGCACCCTTCGCGCTTGCGTTCGGGGCCGACCTGTTCCTGGCCGCGGAGCCGGTTCTGGGGCTCGGCCCCGGCGCCGCCGTCGGCCTCGTGGTCTGCGGGCTCGCTCTCCTCTTCTGGTACGGGCTGGAAGCGCTCAAGGCGCGGACTATCGGAGACAAGGAGCGCAACATGACGCGCCAGGAGCCCGAGCACGAGCACACCACGCTGGAGACCAAAATCGAGCAGATGCTGACCGAGGCGCGCGTGGTGCTCCCCGGCGCCCAGGCGCTCCTCGGCTTCCAGCTGGTGATCACCTTCTCCGAGGCGTTCGAGAAGCTGGCCTTCGCCGCGAAGCTTGTGCACTTGGCGGCGCTCGGCTTCCTGGTCCTGACGGTGGTCTGGCTGATGGCCCCGGCGGCCTTCCACCGCATCGTCTATGCGGGCGAGGACACGCCGGAGTTCCACGCGCTGGGCAGCCGTTTCCTGCTCGCGTCCAGCGCCACCCTGGCGCTCGGCATCTCGGCTGACCTCGGGGTGGTGGTTGCGAAGGTCGTCGCGTCGGACACGGCCGGAATCGTCGCGGCCGTCGCGTCACTCGCGCTCCTCGTCGGCCTCTGGCACGTGCACCCGGCCCTGCTGCAACGGAGGCGCGGCGTCACCGATTGAGTGGCAGCCACCGCATGCTCGCGGCCGCTGTGCCCGCGACAGGGCCACCTCCGGCCTGTGCAGAGTGAGCTCAAGCACCGCCCATGAGACGTTGAGTGTTGGCCGCGACGAGCTCCCGGTAGCGCGCGACGACCTGGCCGTGAGAGCCGCCGGTCAGGAGCGTGGTGCCGGCTCCGGCTCCCCCGCTCGAGCGGCGTGCCTGCCGGCGTAGCGGCGGCAGTGCTGCAGGTAGCCGACCTCGTGCCGGCTGGCGAGCTCGACCACAGCCAGGACGGCACCTCCTCGCCGCGCGTCCCAGGTCAGCAGCATTCGAAGCACGTGCCCCGCGGCAGCACGCTGGATACAGCGCCTTTCCTCGACGAGGATGCGGTGCATCACGGCGATCTGCCCGGCCGGCCCGCCGAAGGAGTGCGCCCCGATGCGCGCCGAGATCTGGACGGCCTCGGCCAGGGTTACGGGCAGCGGCGCTTCGGGGGCGGCGCCGGGGCAGATCGTTCAGTTCGGCCTGACCGGAGGGCTGATCCCGTGGCCGGCGGCCGTCACAGTCCTGCTGCTGTGCATCCAGCTCAAGCCGTTGGCCTGGGCTTGGCGTTGGTCGTCTGCTTCAGCGTCGAGCTGGCGCTGACGATGGTCTCGGCCGGCGTTACCGCGGCGCTCAGCGTCAGACATGTCGCCTCGCACTGGTCAAGACTCGGCGGCTTCGGACGGACGGCGCCCTACGGCTCGGCCGCCCTGGTCGTCCTCTGCACGGGCAGGCTCGGCTGGGAGGGCCTCCACCATCCTGCGGCGACACAGGTGAACAGCGTATCGAGCTTGGCTGGTTGACCGACATCCCTCCTCGACGGCGGGGTCCCCAGCATCGCCCGTCCAGCGCGCGGCGGAGAGCCTGCATAACCCGGTGCGCACGACCTTTTTCCTGTCATTGCGCCGGGTTATCCGCGACCTTGTTCACATGGAACACCAGGATCTACTGGCTGGCTTCGTCCGGCTGCACATCCTCCACCACGCTGCCGAGGGCGACCTCTACGGCCAGTGGATGATCGAGGAATTGGGCCGGCACGGCTACAAGCTCAGCGCCGGGACCCTCTACCCGATGCTGCACGCCATGGAACGCCGGGGATACCTGACCTCACGGACGGAACGGGCCGGCCGTAGCCAGCGGAGGATCTATCGCGCGACCCCGTTGGGCTGCGATGCCCTCGCCCTGGCGCGTGAGCGCATGCGCGAGTTGTTCCACGAGGTGCTGCCGCGCGAGGAACCCGACCACGGCAGCACCTCGCATCAATGACCGTCGCCGTCCCTCACGACGGGACAGCTTTCATCCTTCGCCCAGTCCGAGAAACTGAGGTAGTAGGCACCCACCCGGGTGAAGCCGGCCTGCACGGCGGCCAGGGCGGCCAGCGCCGCACGCCCGCCGCCGTCGCAGTGGGTGACGATCCGCTCCCCGGGTCGGAAGCCGGCGCGCTCCAGCATGGCGCGCAGTTCCCCGGCAGGTTTCATCCGGCCCTCGGCCGTCAGCAGGTCGGCATGGCCGACCCGCCGCGCCCCGGGCAGGTGGCCCCCGCGCGCGTTCTTGCGCAGGTCGTCGCCGGCGAACTCGGCGGCCGTGCGCGCGTCGAAGATCTGGGTGCTGCCGTCGAGCCGGTCCCGGAGCTCTTGGCGGGTGACCAAGCCGACGGAAGCGTGGCTGGCCGGCGCCGGATCGAGGGCCGCCGGAGTCGGCATCACCGGCATGCTGTCCATCCGGGCGCCGGGCCGGGCGGTGAGCGCAGGCCAGCCGCCATCGAGCACGGCGGCCGGCACCCGGAAATGCTGCAGGATGAACCACACGCGTGCGGCCTCGGTCATCCGGCCGTCGTCGTAGACCGCCACGGGCCGCCGACCGTCAACCCCGAGGTTGCCGATCAGCGTGCGCCAGTGCCCGTCCTCGGACAGGTCGGTGTTCGCCTGTTTGGCGGCCGCCTCCCAGTCGGAGACAGGCACGCGCGCCGCCCCCGGCCAATGGCCTTGCCCGTAATCCCCCTCGCTGCGGGCATCGAGCACCAGCCAGGACGGGTCGAGGGCGGCCGGGTCGAGCAAGGCTGACTGAGACATGGATACCGCTCCGGTCAGAGCAGGGCCAGGACGACACCGCCCAGAGCCGTGAGTGCGACGACAACCCACGGCGGCACCCGGCCGACCGTGAGCAGCACGAACGCCAGTACGGCCACCGCGAAATCGCGCGGGTTGCCGACGGCACTGGTCCAGACGGGATTGTAGAGAGCGGAACCGAGGATGCCGACCACGGCGGCGTTGGTGCCGCGCATGGCCGCCTGGGCGAGCGGACGTGTCCGGAAGGCGTCCCAGTAGGGCAACATGCCGTAGACCAGCAGCACCCCCGGCAGGAAGATCGCGACCAGCGCGATGGCCGAACCGATCACCCCGTGGGGCGCCGGTCCGGCGACGGCGCCGAGATAGGCCGCGAACGTGAACAGCGGTCCGGGGACGGCCTGGGCGGCCCCGTAGCCGGCGAGGAAGGTGCCGGGGCTGACCCAGCCCGGCGCGACCACCTCGGCCTGCAGCAGCGGCAGCACCACGTGGCCGCCGCCGAATACCAGGGCCCCGGAGCGGTAGAATGCGTCGAACAGCGCCAAGGCTTGGGATTGCAGGCCGGCGGCCAGCACTTGGGGGGCGACCAGGAGCAGGGCGAAGGCGCCCAGGGTCGCGGCGCCGGCCCGCCTGGAGACCGGGAAGGCGAGATGCCCGTCCTGCTCTTGCGCCGCCGCCCGGCAGAGCACGAGACCGGCGAGGGCGCCGAGGATGATGGACCCGAGCTGCCCGACCGAACCTCCGACGAACACGGTTAGGAACAGTGCCGCAACCGCGATGCCGGCGCGTGGCCGATCCGGCGCCAGCGAGCGGGCCATGCCCCAGACCGCCTGCGCGACCACCGCGACGGCGACGAGCTTGAGGCCGTGGATCGCACCCTCGGCCACCGGGCCAGAAAGCGCGCTGGCGCCGTAGGCGAAGGCCAGAAGCAGCAGGGCCGAGGGCAGGGTGAAGCCCGTCCATGCGGCGAGACCGCCGAGAAGCCCGCCGCCCCGCAGCATGCCGAGCGAGAAGCCGACCTGGCTGGAAGCAGGCCCGGGCAGGAACTGGCAGAGCGCCACCAGGTCGGCATAGGCGCGCTCGTCCAGCCAGCGCCGCCGGGTGACCAGCTCGTCGCGGAAGTAGCCAAGATGCGCAATCGGGCCACCGAACGAGGTCAAGCCGAGCTTGAGGAAGGCGAGGAACACCTCCCCGATGGAGCCGGGCGAGCTTGTGGAAGCCGTATCGGTCCGTCCGGGCTCCGTGGACGACGGGGCATAGGTCATGGGCGACCTCGGTCTGGGCGTGTCGAGAGGAAGCGGGCGAGCCGGGCATCCAGGGACCAGCGTCCGGCACCGACGATGAGCAGGAACAACAGCCCCAACGTCATCGTCAGGTCGGCGCGCGCCTCGTGCTGAGCGCTCCAGAACCCAACCCGCTTGATGTCGGCCGGGAGATGGAAGGATCCGAGGTCATGCCCGAGCAGAATCGGCACCTTCGTGGAGACGAGCGCCACCGCCATCACGACCAGAAGCGGGACCGTAGCCGCACGGGTTGCCAGACCTACGACGATCAGAAGCCCACAGAGGGTCTCGACGACGCCGACGAAGGGTCCCATCAGTTCGGGATAGGGGATGCCGATCCTGGCGAAGCGTCCAGCACCGAGCACCTCGGGGTGGAGCAGCTTCTGCAGGCCTTCCGGAAAGAACACCACGAGACCCACCAGCAGGCGCACAAGGATGACCCACCCCGTCTCCTTGGTTCGCAGAAGGGCGTGCCAAACGCTCATCCCGTCACTTCCTTGTGAGGAGGGCGGCCGGCCCAGGACCGCCATGGATTCTCGCCTCGGAATGCGGTCGCACCCATCCGGATCGAAGCGGGACCCTACGGTATCGGTTTTCGATATCGGGAGCGAAGGGTTGGAACAAGGCTCCCTCGCGGGCCTGTCCCGCCGCTGTCGCGATCAGCTTGCTCGGCGCGATCATGATCGGCAAGTCGCTCGCCGCGATGCGACAGGCCCCCGGCATCCTCGACGCGGCCAGCCTCAGCATGGTCCGCCTACTCGTCATCACCACGCCCGGTGCGCAGCAGGCCCGTCGGCTCGTCGAGGCCGCGCGCGCACTGAACCCGGGGGTCGACATGGTGGTCCGCACGCACAGCGATGCGGAATGGCGGCGTTTCGAGGACGACGGGGTCGGCCTCGTGGTGACGGGCGAGCGGGAACTGGCCCTTGGCATGACCTTCTATGCGTTGCGCAGTCTCGGCGTGCGAGAAGGCGAGGCGCGCGTCTTCATCGATACCGCACGTGCCGAGGGCCGGACCGATGCGGAGCGACATGTCGGTCCGGTGCAGGGGACTCCCGAGCTGCGACACCATCCCGATCGCGATGCGGCGGACCTGTCCTGAGGTGCGACCAGGTGGCCGCCGCGCCGGATGCTGCAGGCGGGGCTTCGTCGGCCTCGTCGCGGCATCCGCCGTCGGCTTCCGCGCGTGCCACGTCTGGATCGTCGTTCCTTCAACGTTCGGCGGATGCCGTCATGCAGGCGCCGTCATGGGCGTCGAGGGTCACACCGGCAAAGGCCCCGCCGTTCGTCTGCCCGGCGACGCGGAAGGTCTGGCCGGCGATCATCGGAGACACGCCACGGTAGCGAAAGATGCGGGGGACCCCGCCCAGGCTCTCGGCCGCGAGGTTGAACAGCAGGCTGGCCTG
>Ga0316228_1000682_pt1 | contig 42098 bp, 33 predicted proteins | sample TBH18021metaG_FD_206005 | JGI IMG/M metagenome (GOLD analysis project Ga0316228, IMG submission 206005) | Freshwater microbial communities from Trout Bog Lake, Wisconsin, USA - TBH18021 | ecosystem: Environmental > Aquatic > Freshwater > Lake > Hypolimnion/Profundal zone | place: USA: Wisconsin... | reverse complement strand
TGCTGGCTTTCAGCCCGTTCCTGTACAAGTACCGCAATCTGGTCGAGCGCTTCTTCAGCAAGATCAAGCACTTCCGAGTCGTCGCCACCCGCTACGACAAGGACCCCGACAACTTCCTGGCTAGCGTCAAGCTCGCAGCCCTGCGGGTCTGGCTGCGAGCTTTATGAGTCTACGGTTTAGTGATAAGTGACCGCTCAAACTGGACAGCGGCGGCGACCGGTGGATCGCGCGCATCCCAGGTTTGCAGGCAGTCGTAGCACTCTACCCAGCCGAACTTGTACGCCAGTTCGCGTGTGTTCTCATGGCTGCCTCCTGGGTTCTCAGCGTGCCTCAGAAGGCCCCGCAGCGCGAGCAGCAGTTCGGCGTTCGTTTTCTTCAGAGCCTCAAGTTTGTGCGCCTCCATACAGTCCTTTCATGATGCGCCGCGTCCAGTTCCTTGCGATGGAAAGGATTGTAGCGCAGGGCCATTCGCCCGTGTAGGCAAATTTCTACCTTTATGCTGTATTTCACTGAATGATATGAGGTATATCAGTGCATTTTACGCCTTCGATCATTTAATTGATTGAATATCCGGATAGTAAGATGGAGACATCATCAGTGAAAACTGCTACTCGTCCGTTGAGCTTGACCGAGCCTGGAGCGTCATCCAGCGCGACGCGCGATCAAGTCGCTGTACAGGGCAATCAAATCAGACCCCTGGTCTGAGGCCGTCCGCATCGATCGAGCGTCCGGCGGACTGCGCGAGAAATGATGGGGCTCGGTGTTCAACCGGGAGAGCACCTCGCGCAGATCCTGCAGCGACTCGACATCGATCCGGAAGCCATCGACGCCTTGGCGAATGTCCTGGCCGATCGCGCCACGATCGCTGGCCACCACCCAGAGACCCGCGGCGCGGGCTTCGCGGGTGACGAGTCCGAAACTCTCCGGCCAAATGGAAGGCGCCACCAGCACATCGAGTTCGGCGTAGAGGTCGGCGATGCGGTCCTGTGGCAGGCGGCCAATGATCCGGACAGGGGTTGCTCCCCAGACTTCCGCACTCGTGTAGTCGGGAGGATAGCTGTGATCGACAAGGGTCAGGTCGAGATTCTCATAGGCACCCGTGCGCAGGGCGACCTCCAGCAACGAGGCGCCTTTGTGCGCTGTACGGCCTCCCACATGGCCCAGGCGCACGCACCCGTCGCGTCCGAAGACGCGCGACCTAGGTATGAAGGATGACACGCCGTTCGGCACGGCGAGCGTCTGTGGGTGGCCTGCACGGCGGTACACCTCGGCGAAGGCATCCGACACGGCAAGGAGGGCGGTCGCCCCATCCAGCAAACGACCGAGCCGCCACCGCCGCGCGATCGAGCTGATGGGGCTGAGCTTGCGATCCGTTGCGTCGGCAAGCGCGTCGTCGGACGGCATCTGAAGGATGCCGTCGGCATCGGTCAGGAACTGGAAGTCGGAGATCCACCAAGCATCATGCAGGGTGATCAGGTAGGGCACGCCGCGCGCCCGCACGGCTTCCACGACGGAGCCCGTCAGGCGCTGCACGCAGTGGAAATGCACGAGGTCGGGTTCGAAGCGGTCGATCAGCGCCTCGAAGGGTCCCTCCATTTCGGGATCGAATGGGCGCCAGTCCATGTGCATTTCGGCCGGGACCGCGATCCGATAGACGGGCAGCCCGCGGTAGTTGTCGATCCGTGTCCGATAGGCCGGCTCCGCATCGAGGTCGGTCGCAGCGATCGCGATCTCGAATCTGTCGGCTCCGACCGCGATGAGGTGATCGACGTTGTCGCGCAGCACGCGCGTCGCACCGCCGATCGTCTGCGGTGGGAAGTACACGTGCACGAAGAGGAGGCGCGGTCGGCCCGCCTTCCGGGTGCGCGGGACCGGAGCGCTGCTGCGACCCACCGGGGCCTTGGGCGGGAGCGGCGGTAGAGCCTGAGCGAGGACCGCGCTCGCGGCGTTCAAGGTGTAGGCATTCCGCGCCTTGGCATGGGCGCCGAGGCCGATCCGTCGGCGCAAGCGCGCGTCCGAGATCAGGCGCCCAAGCGCCGTCGCCCACTCGTCCGGGGTCGTGGCAAAGAGGACATCCTCGCCGTCGACGAGCATCTCGCGGTAGGTGCGCGTCGGCGTCACGACCGACGGCAGGCCGCACATGGCCGCCTCAAGCCATTTGATCTCGCTCTTGGCATCCGTCATCGGATTGATCGCGAGCACCGCGATGTTGATGTCGGCGCTCGAGAGCACCTCCCAGTAGGCCCTCACATTCGGATCGAAGCCGAGCTGGTGGATCCGGTGAGCATAGGTCCGGAAGCGCTCATCGAGCTTGAGGTAGCCGGCGACGACCAGCCGGACGCCTGCATGTTTCTCGAAGATCTCGATCAGAGCCGAGGCGACGAGATCATTGAAATCCCGGTTGTGCGCTTTCGTCCCAGACCCGTAGAACAGCGTGACCGTATCGGTGGCGGCCGGCATTGGACCGCGCGCGATGAACGGCTCGTTGCGGCTGTCGAGCCCGTTGCGCAGGACGTAACAGACGCCCGATCGCACGAGCGGCTGCATGGCTTCCGCCAGGGCAGGCGTCGAGGCGAGGCCGGTCTCGCACAGGTGCATCGCGTAGCGGAATAGCGGCACGCCGTACTGCAGCCCGGCGTACTCGGCGGGGGTGATCTGACCCTCGAAGCTGTCGAACGGATCCGGGTAGAAGGCGGGGTCGAACAGCAGGTCATCGATCTCGTAGAGGGTCGGGACGCCGAGTGCGCGTGCGTACAGGATGGCGTGAACGACCTCGGGGAGGGCTGCCACGCGATAGAAGATCACGGCCGATGCCGCATCGATCGCCGGACGGCACCGGCCTGCCTCGCCATGGCGGAACACCTCGACGTGCCACCCGAGGTGCTCCAGCTGCTCGATCTTCTGGACCACGCGGTAATGATCGCATTGCGGAAGGTCCCGGTTGGCGACGAGGACGATGCGGGCGGACGAGGCGGGCGGCAGGGGAGCGGGCAGCGGATCGACGACCGGCAACAGCGCGGCGATCTCATCCAGACACGCCGTCAGCGCTGCATCTGCCTCGATACGCCGATGTGCCGCATAGAGCGTGTGCGCCCGCGCGCTCGCCGACTCGAAGGCACGCGCAATCACCCGATGACCTGCGGCGCGCCAGTGCGGCGAACCGCACCAGTGCGGCGCGGAGCGTCGCAGGCGATCGAACGCGGCCTCCAGCCCGTCGGGCTCGGCCGCGAGCCCTTCTGCCGCGTGAATGTGGCTCCAGACGATGGCGTCCGGCGCTTCGGCGGCCACCAGATAGTCCGCGGTTGCCTCGCGCGCGCGCCCCAAGGCCCGCAACGCGTCGCCGCGGCGATGATGGAAGCGCCCGATCCCCGGCTTGGCCGCGATCGCTCGGTTCAGCGCGTCGTGGGCAATGACGTTGTCGCCCCGCAGGATGTGGTACTCGCCGATCTGCTCCAGAAGGCGTGCGGAGCACTGGCGACGGACGCTCTCAAGGGCGGGAAGCTGAAACGTCTTCGTGACGAACTGCGCGAGCGCGGCGAAGCGCCCGGATCCGGGCTTCTCAACGGTTCGTGGCAGCTTGGCCCGGTAGGCTGCTTCGTCGAAGCAATCCGGGAAAGCCTCCTCCCGCAGGAGCGCGAGAAGCGCCTCACCCTCGGAGCCGGGTAGTCCCTCGGCAATACCGAGTCCGAGCCACTGTCGATACAGGTCTGTATCGCTCGCGGTCGCACGCGCGCCGACATGGCCGCGATAGAACGCGGGGTCGAAGCGCCTGCCGAGGGCAATCGGCGCGAGGCGCTCGATACCCTGCTCGAGAAACACGCACAGGCCATCGATTCGGGAGACCGGCTGCCGCGCCAGCCACGACGCGTTGAGGATGTTGAATTCGTGGAGGACGAAGCATTCGAGCCAAGCCCCCGGCAGCACGCCCGCGATCGACAGGCGTTCGGCGAACGTGTCGGTTGCAGGTGTCCCTTCAGAACAGCCAAGATCCTGGGCCTGGGCGGCGCGCATGCGCTCGAACGACCGCTCGTACGGCGCCAGGTCCAGCGACCGATAGGTGCGGCCCTCCGCACGGCCGAATTGCAGGTAATGGGCCTTGAGTTGCCAGGGGAGAGAAAACTCGACCAGATCGGCATGATTGAGCCGGTACTGGACCGGAACGAAATCGTCCGGCAGCGGGCCGTGACGTCGTTCCAGCGCGGCGATCAGGGCGTCCGCGTTCGGAAAGCGGGACTCCACGCACCCATGACGCTGGAAGTGAAGGGCCAGGGCCTCGTCGCTCGTCAGTCGGTGCAGGTCGGGGTAGCATCGCCGGTAGAAGACCGGATCGAAGCCGTCGATGCGGGCTTTGCTCCTGCCGAGACGACGCAGGTTGGCGAGGGCACGGGTCGGAAACAAACTGACCAAAACGCCGCCGAGCTACGAGAAATCGGACACCCTGACCCGGTCACTATGGCAGCAGTGGATCGGCACCGTCGAGGGGACGAGTGCACACTTTGGGGCTATCAGCAGGCCGCCCGCCTCGAACACGACCGACTTCGCGGAGCTTCGTGGGCCCAGCCCATGGCTCCCCCAGCCGATCCCAAATAGGATGATCGGAGATCGGCGGCGCGCGTGTCGCCCTCACGCGCAGCACAGACGGGCGAGCAGGGATCATGGCGTTCGTGGAGGTCAGCTTCGCCGGTCGCGTGTTTCAGCTCGAGAATCGGAACGACATGGACCTCGTGGCCCGGCAGATCGCCGGCGGTTCCTACGAGCCGCCCCTGCCGATGCTGATGATGGCGGCCCTGGTTCGTGCCGAGGGGATTTTCGTCGACGTCGGAGCCAATACGGGCGTCTACACAGTCATGGCCGGGGCGATCGCTCCCGATCGGTCCATCATCGCCTTCGAACCGTTGCCGCCCGTCGTCGAGATTCTGAAGCGCAACATCCTGGCCAACGGATTGGCGGAGCGCGTGCGTCTGATCGAGGTCGCGCTCAGCGAGAGGGCCGGAACGGCGACGCTCCACCTGCCCGACCCGGGTCACGGCCTCGTCGAAACGAGCGCGTCGCTGGAGCCCGATTTCCAGCCGGCCCATTCGGTCTGCGCGGTGCGGGTCGAACGGCTGGACGACATCGGGATCACCGATCAGATCGGGGTGATCAAGGTCGACATCGAGGGGCACGAGCACGCGTTCCTGCGGGGCGCGCGCGACACGATCCTGCGAGACCGACCCATCATCTTCGCGGAGGTGGTCGGTCCGGCCAAGCGCGCCGCCATCGGTGCGTTCCTGCACAGCGTCGATTACATGGATTTCCGCCTGCGGCCCGATATGGCGATCCACGACGGGGCGGTGATGTTCGACAATGCCGCCTGGAATCATGCCCTTGTACCCAGGGAGCGCCTGCCGGACTTCAAAGCAGCGTGCGATTCCTGCAATCTGACTCTGCTTCGCCGGTTTCAGCTGACTTGATCTGCATCATGAAGCATGGACGATGCTTCCCGACCTATTCCAAGCGGACAGCTTGCCGAAACCAAATGCAGTGCCGCACCTGAGGCTCGTTTTTCGCGCAGCTGCTTGCTCATGCAGAATGATGCGCTCGTTCTATCATTATAGAAGAACGACTCGTGCGGACTTGTTCTGACGGCTGGGAGTGCGCGCCGCTGCACCCCGGTGGACGATTGCGTGGGGGGAATCGGTTCGGGCCGCTGGCTCGGCTCCGTGGGACCGGCCGCTCGGCCTGGCGCTTGGGGCCTCGGCCATACGCATCCAGACACCGACGTGCTAGACGCTTTGGCGTATCAGCTCGGTTCCCGGCATCCTTTCGCCACCGTCATCGTCGGGGGAACCGCCAGGTCCATCCCAGACCGCACATCATCAAGCCACCAGGATCCCCATGGCCGGCCTCAAGGACAAGCGTGGCTTCATCGATAAGGACCGGCTCGACCTGTCGGAGCGCAAGGCTGTCGAGTTCTGGATGAAGCGATGGGGCGTCACGCAGGACCAGCTTACGGCAGCGCATCGGAAGGTTGGCCGGATGACGAAGGATATCGCCGCCGAGTTGGGTAAGAAGCGTTAGGCGCGTGCTCGCTGCGGCGGCACACCAGGTCGGCGGACCCGGGCGATGGTGAAGACGCCGTGGACGTCGGCCGGACCACGTTGCTGAACGCAAGGCGGGTCATCGCCCGCAAAGACTCCCCACGATCCGATCTCGGCATCGCGGGCGCGTGGCGGCCTGATGGATGGGTCCAGGGACGGAAGGGGCTGCGCGAATGCCGATCAGCAGGAAGGACCTCGCGGACGCGCGCTCACCGGAGGCGCTCGTCAAACGCATCTTCGAGGCCGAGCCGAACCTCTCAGTGCCCGTGCCGATCCAGGACTTGTGCGCGCGCCTCGGCATCATCGAGATCGAGGATCTCGACACCCCCGGGTTCGAGGGTGGCCTCGTGACCGATGCGAAGCGGTCAGACGGCACCATCCTCGTCAAGCGCGGAGGCGAACCGCGTCGCCGCTTCACCATCGCTCACGAACTCGGCCATTTCCTGATGGCGCACCACGTCCTGGATCAACCCGGCCGGTTCCTGTGCACGAGTGCGGACATGCTGCGCCCCACGGCCAGAGCGGGCGACGGGCGGCAGCAAAGGGAGGTCGAGGCCAACCGCTTCGCCACCCTCCTTCTGATGCCCCCACACCGGCTGCGGGGGGCCATGGCGGCCTTTCGCGAGCCCGACCTGCAGCACGTTCTCGCGCTCGCGCGCGACTTCGCGGTCGGCAAGGAGACGGCGGCTCGGGTCTACGTACAGTACCATCCCGCCCGGATCGCGATCGTCGTGGCGGGCAGAGGCCGGGTGCAGCGGTGCTACCGCAGCCTCTCCTTCCCGGAGATCATCCGCGCGGTCGGAGACCCCGTCTCGACCGGCTCGCTCTATCACGGCAGCCCGCATCGGCCGAACAGCGCGAGCGACATCGCCGCGTCCTCTCCCGATCTCTGGATCGATGTGAAGCGCGACCTCCGCGCGCCGGCCCTCTACGAGCAGGTGTATCTTCAGCCGAACGGCTTCGCGATGATCCTGCTGCGTCTGGACCCCGTCCCGGAGGAGAGCGCGGAGGAGCGCAGGCTGGATGAGGGCTGGCGTCACCGCTTCCACTCGGGGCGACGGTAGGCGGCACTCGGTCACGGTCGGATCCGGCAGCGCGCCGGTTCCAATTCTCTTCGCTTGGCATGACCCGCATCTCTGGCTTGTGGAGATCGATGGGGCGGAGGCTGTCGCCCGGGTCGAGGCGCGCAATGCCGAGACCCTGGCCCGCTCCGCCGACGCGGCCTTCGCCCGGAATCGCGAGACGGCTCGGGGGCTGCTCGGCCGGCCCGAGCGTATCCCGCACGCCCAGCGGTATGGCGGCTTCCTCTCGAACGTCTGGACGGGCGCCGAACAGCATGAACGAACCGGACGACACCGCGGTAGCCACCCGTTACGGCCTGCCGGGACCTGAGGTCAGTGCGTACGACTCGCCCCGGACACAGATTCAGGACTCGGGTCTCCCGTTCGTGCACAGAGGGGCGTAGCGTGCCGGTTGAGGCGCTTGAGCCCGCAGGATAAGCGGGATCGCTCTGGGCGGGTGGGGGAGCCGTGCCGACTTTGAAGGCGCCTGCCGACGCAGATCTTGCGCGGCTGATCAGGGCCGTGGCGGAGGGCGACCGCACAGCCCTGCGCGCACTCTATGACGCGACCGCCCCGAAACTTCTCGGGATCATCCTGCGTATCCTGCGGGATCGGGGCGCGGCCGAGGATGCGCTGCAGGAGGTCTTCGTGCGCGTCTGGCAGCGGGCAGCCACCTATGATGCGCAGGCTGCCCCATCGCTCGTCTGGCTCGGTGCGATCGCCCGGCACAAGGCGATCGATCGGCTCCGGCAGGACAAGGCCGCGCGTCTGACACAGGCCGACGAGAACTGGCTCGAGCGGCTCGCCGACACACGCGACGGCGAGGCAGACCTCGCCCGTCGAGACGCCCTCGCGCATTGCCTCGAAGCCGTCGAGCCCAGCCAACGCGACTGCCTCCTCCTGGCGTACTGCGAGGGCTGGTCACGCGAGGAGCTGGCGGCGCGGCACGATCGTCCGGTCAATACGATCAAGACGTGGCTGCGTCGTGGCCTCATCAGCCTGCGCGGTTGCCTGGAGGCGTCATGAGCGGCGAGACACGAACGGGCGCCGTGCCTTTCTGGGACGAAGATCGGGACGGGGCGGCGGGTGAGTACGTGCTCGGCACCCTGACCGCCGAGGAGCGCGCCGCCTTCGCCGAGGCGCTGGAGCGCGACGCGTCCCTGCGCGCAGCGGTAGCAGCGTGGGAGGTGCGGCTCTCACCGCTCGCGGCCGCGCCCCGGGCCGTCGAACCCGCCCCGGGCGTGTGGGACGCGATCGAGGCGCGGATCGCGCAGGCGCCCGCAGCCGTATCCGCCGATGGCGGGGCGCGCATTCGGAGGCTGGAGCGCAAGGTGCGAAACTGGCGCCTCGCGGCGGGGGCGGCGACCGCGCTCGCGGCCGGCCTGGCCCTCTGGCTGGCCCTCGGCCTGCGCCCCACGGCCACGGAGCGGCAGTATCTCGCCGTGGTGGATCGCGGCGGCGCTCTGCCCGCTCTGATCGTGCGGGTCGATCTCGACAGCGGCACCGTGCAGGTCCGCAGCCTCGCCGCGGAGACGCCGCCGGACCGCAACCTGGAGCTCTGGTACGTGGGGGCAGGCGCCGCGCCGCGCTCCCTGGGGCTCATCACGGAGGGCGTCGCCCGGCGGCCCATACCGGCTGCCCTGCGTGCGGACGCGGACGGTATGAGCCTAGCGGTCTCGGTGGAGCCGAAGGGCGGTTCGCCGACCGGCGTACCGACCGGTCCGGTCATCTATTCGGGCAAGCTCGTGCGCGAGTGAGGCGGGCTCCGACGTCTGCCGGAGCCCGCTCGGAGGGGATCAGGGCATCAGCACGCCGTTGATGACGTGGATCACGCCGTTCGACTGCATCACGTTGGCGATGGTGACACGGGCGGTGTTGCCCTTGGTGTCGGTCACGGTCAGGCCCTTGCCGCCGCGCGCCATCGCCACGGTGAGCGGCTCGCCCTGGGCGGTCTTCAGCGTGGCCTCGCCGCCGCCCTGTCGGACCAGCTTCATCAGCTCCTTCGACGTGTAGGTGCCCGGCACCACGTGGTAGGTCAGGATGCCGGTGAGCTGGGCCTTGTTCTGCGGCTGGACCAGCGTCTCGACCGTGCCCGGCGGCAGCTTGCCGAAGGCCGCGTTGGTCGGCGCGAACACGGTGAAGGGGCCGGGGCCCGACAGCGTGTCGACGAGGCCCGCGGCCTTCACGGCGGCGACCAGCGTGGTGTGGTCCTTCGAGTTGACCGCGTTCTCGACGATGGTCTTGCTCGCGAACATCGGCGCGCCGCCGACCATCGGGTTCTTGGCCAGAGCCGGGGTGGCGGCCACGAGGGCGAGGCCGAGAGCGAGGCGGAGAAGGGTCGTGGACATGGTGTCTCCCTGGAGGTGCGCCCTATGGGGGCGTCGCGAGCCTCTACGGAGGCCAGGGGTGGGAAAGTTTCAGCCTTGCGTGCCGGCGATGCTTGAAAAATCGAACGGCTCGCCGGCCGACAAGCCCAGTCGCCGCGACGTGCTCGGCCAGAGCGTCCGAATGGGGCGGGCTCTCGCGCCGCGCCCGGAACCGGGCGACCCGCTCCCAACCCCGTCCAGGGATGCGGGCGATCCCGGTTCGTCGAGCCGCCGACGCATCGCCGCCGATCCTCCCGGATATGCGCTGACCCTTCAGGATCGCCGTCCGATCGGCGCAGGCGCAGCCAGCGGGTCCGGGCGGCAAGGGCGGCGCGATGGCCGCCCAGCGCCTGTCGAAGGCGAGAGCGTCCGGACGAAGGCCAGCCCCCCGAAACGGCCTCGTTCGAGGCTCCGATCACATGGGAGGCGTCAAGCCGTCCCTGCCCACCGCGACGAGCTTTCCGTCGGTCTTGCCGCCATCCTTGGCCACCACGGCGAAGACCTTCGCGCCGGGGAGAAGCACCTGCTTGTGGGCCGGCTCGAAGGCGACGATCGGCGCATCCGAGGGCACGACGATCGTCTTCGCACCCCCGTCCTTGCCGTAGCTCACGGTGAGCGTGCGCGCGCCGCCCTCCGCCGAGACCTTGCCGGCCCGAACGGTGCCGTTCGTCATCGCGCTCTTCACCTTCGAGCCGCCGGCCGTGTGATCGGTGATGGCGTCCCAGGCAGGGTCGTCGTCCGCCGGGCCCCGCTACACGGACTGGTCTCGCAATCTCGCACGGCGCGAGCCTTCTGCGCGATCGCCGGGGGCGCCGCATCACAATCGCGTTGACGCCCTGCGGACGACGGGGCCTCCACGACCGCGACTGCCTGCGGCACCGCGTCGGGTGACACGCCCCCGCCTATGAGGTCGATGTCCGGACCTGCCGGTATCAGCCCTCGGCCGATGCGCCGCGGACGGTCGCAAGGTCGCAGGGCGTGAGCCCGGCTCTGCAGCGCTCTACCTGGGCGCCATGGATCGCGCCTTTCCCATGACCCGCGAGGCCGGCCTCGCTCGTCTCGCCGCCATCACCGACCGGCTCGGGCCACGCTACGCGGCCGAGCGCAACATCGCACCCGGTCCGGACGCGGAGACGACGACATCGGCGCTCTCGCCCTACCTGCGACGCCGGCTGACCACCGAGCAGGAGATCGTCGCCCGAGCCCGGGAGGCGCATGGCGGAGCCGCGGAGAAATTCATCTCGGAGGTGTTCTGGCGGACCTACTTCAAGGGCTATCTCGAGACGCACCCGGCTATCTGGGCCGACTATCTCCGCCTCGTCGCCGCGGGCGAGGAGCAGCTTGCCACCGCGTCCGGGTTGCGCCGCGCCTACGAGCGGGCGGTGGCGGGACGCACGGGCATCGAGGGCTTCGACGACTGGGCGCGCGAACTCGTCGAGACCGGCTGGCTGCACAACCACGCGCGGATGTGGTTCGCCTCGATCTGGATCTTCACCCTGCGCCTGCCCTGGGCGCTCGGTGCCGACTTCTTCCTGCGCCACCTGCTCGATGGCGATCCGGCCTCGAACACCCTGTCCTGGCGCTGGGTGGCGGGACTGCACACGCGCGGCAAGCACTACCTCGCCCGTGCCGAGAACATCCGCCGCCACACCGATGGCCGCTTCGATCCGGTCGGTCTCGATGAGCGGGCCGCCCCGCTGAGCGAGGTCGAGATCGCCCCGACAGTGCCGCTGGCACCGGCCGATCCGCTTCCTGCCGGCTCGGTCGCCTTGCTGATCCATCTCGACGACCTGCACCCGGAGAGCCTGCCGCTCGACCCCGCCCGCGTCGTACGCGTCAGCGGGCTGCTGGCCCACGCACCGGGCGCGAGCGAGGCGGTGCGGGCAGCCGACGCGGCGGCGATGGCGGACGCCCTGGCCCGAGCGGGGGCGCACTTCGCCTGCCCGGCCATGCCGGCGGATGCCGACTGGTCCAGCGACCTTCCGGTGGTTGGTGCTTGGGCACCGGTCGGGCCGAGCGCCTCGAATCTGCCGGCCGGGGTTCTGCGGCTGCGCCGAACCTGGGACGAGGCGAGTTGGCCGCACGCGACGCGCGGCTTCTTCAGGATGCGCACGGCGATCCCGCGCATCCTCGACGCCGTCGCGGCGTAGGGAGACCGATCATGGTGAGTCGCCGCGAGGTCGGTGCGGCCGCCCTCATGGCCGCGAGCCTTCTGCCCCGTCGGGCGCAGGCCCGCGACGCACCCCCTCCGCTCGCTGCAGGGCGGCCGATGCGCATCGCCATGCTGCTCTATCCGGGCATGACGGCCCTCGACGTGGTCGGCCCGCACGACTTGCTCGCGGGCCTCGCACCCGGCAGCCTCCATCTCGTCGCCCGGACTCCCGGCCCCGTACCGAGCGACACCGGCATCGGCCTGCTTGCCACGACGAGCTTTGCCGCCTGTCCCGCCGAACTCGACGTGCTGTTCGTGCCCGGCGGTGACGGTACCCCCGCCCAGATGCGCGACGCCGCCACGCTCGCCTTCCTGCGGGACCGGGCGGGTCGCGCGCGCTGGGTCACGAGCGTCTGTACCGGTTCGCTGATCCTCGGGGCCGCGGGGCTGCTCGACGGATACCGCGCGACCTCGCACTGGTGCGTGCGCGACACCGTGCTGCCCCTCCTCGGCGCGGTCCCGGTCGATGAGCGCGTGGTGTCCGACCGAAACCGGATCACCGCGGCGGGCATCTCGGCCGGGCTCGACTTCGCCCTCGCGCTCGCCGCCCGCCTGCGGGGTAACGACTATGCGCGAACGGCCCAGCTCGTCGCGGAATATGCGCCGCAGCCGCCCTTCGCGGCGGGTAGCCCGGCAAAGGCGGGACCAGCGATCACGCGCGGGGCGCTCGCGATCCTCGGCGATCTCGTCGCCGAGGCGCGAGCGGCCGCAACGGCAAGTCGCCCCCGTTAGCCGCACGCTTCGGGCGGATGCGAGAGGTCGCGCGGGGCGAGCGCAGAGGCTGACGCGGCCGCTCGCTTCACGCTATGAGCCGGAACCGTCGAAGATCCCATTCCGCATGTCACACCCCTCCGACCTGTCCGACGTCCACGACACCGAACGCCTGAACGCCCTCGCTTCCTACGGCATCCTCGATACGCCGGCGGAGGAGGGATTCGACGACGTCGTCCAGCTCGCCGCCGAGCTCTGCGCCGCCCCGGTGGCGCTGGTCAGCCTGGTTGCCGACAGTCGGCAGTGGTTCAAGGCCCGCCTGGGTTTCCCGGACTGCCAAACCGACCTCGACCGGTCGGTCTGCGTCCACGTCCTGTCCGCACCGGATCTGCTGGTCATACCCGACCTGACCCAGGATCCGCGGACTCGGGCCAATCCCCTCGTGGTCGAGGATCCGCACCTGCGCTTCTACGCGGGCGCGCCGCTGCGCAGCCCCGAGGGCCACGTGCTCGGCAGCCTGTGCGTGATCGACGGCGCGCCGCGGCCGGACGGCCTGACCGCCTCACAGGCCCGCGGCCTGCGGGCGCTGGCCCGGCAGGTGATGAGCCAGCTGGAGATCCGCCGCGCCGTCGCGGCCCGCGACGTGGCCCTGGCGGAGCAGGCGGCCACCATCGCGCAGCAGAACGCCCTGATCGCCACACAGGCCGACGTGCTGGCGGCCGGCGGCGACCTCGACCGCATCCTCGATGCGCTCCTGGCCGGCGCCATGCGCGCCGTCCCGCAGGCCGAGGGCGGGGTGATCGAACTCCTGGACGACGACACCCTGCTCTACCGCACGACCCGTGGCCGCCTGACGGACCGGCAGGGTTTGCGCGTCCCGCTCGACGGCAGCCTGTCGGGCGCCTGCTTCCGCGGCGGCGAGGCCCTGCGCCTGGACGACGTGCGGGCGGATGGCCGCGTCAACCAGGACCTGGCCGCGCGCATGGGCCTGCGCGCCTGCGTGATGGCGCCGATCAAGCGCGGATCCGACACGGTCGGGGTCCTCAAGCTCCAGTCGGACCGGGCCGGAGCGTTCGCCGAGCTCGACCTCCGGGCGGCGCGCCTGTTCGCCGGCATGATCTCGGCGGGGCTGGCCCAGGCCAGCGAAGCCGAGGCGCGCCGGGCCGGGCAGGTCAGCGAGGGCCGCTACCGCGCGCTGTTCGACAGCGCGACCGACTACGCCATCCTCCTGCTCGACCTCGCCGGCCGGATCGTCGATTGGAACGCGGGTGCTGCGCGCATCCTCGGCTGGTCGCCGGAGGAGGTGGCGGGGCTCACCACGGACCTGATCTTCACGCCCGAGGACCGGGAGGCGGGCATACCGGCCCAAGAACTGCTGACGGCGGCTCGCGAGGGGCGGGCGCTCGACGAGCGCTGGCATCTGCGCAAGGACGGCACGGCCTTGTGGGCGTCCGGCGAGCTGATGCGGCTGCAGGATCCGGCCGGGACCCATCAGGGATACGTCAAGTTCCTGCGCGACCGCACCGCGCAGCACGCGGCCGGCGAAGCCCTCCGCACGGCCGAGGCCAACCTGCGGCGCGCGCAGGCGGCCGGCGGGGTCGGCCTGTTCACCGTCAGCATCGCGGACGGCCTCCTCCACCCCACTCCGGAATTCTGCCGTCTCTACGGCCTGCCCGTGCGGGAGAGCTACCCGGCAGGCGATTTCGAGCGGCTGATCGTCGCCGAGGACCGGCACTTGATCTCGACGGCCGAGACCCGCCGCAGTGGCCGGCCGCCCCGCGACGTCGAGTACCGCATCCGCCGGCCGGATACCGGCGCCCTGCGCTGGATCGCCCGCCGGGGCGAGATCGAGCGCGACGCCCGGGGCCGGCCGGTCCGGTTCTCGGGCGTGGCGCGCGACATCACCGAGCAGCGGCGCGCCGTCGATGCCCTGGCACGCAGCGAGGAGCGCTTCAGGATGATCCTGGACACGATCGAGGCGGCCTTCGCCATCGTCGAGGTCAAGTTCGACGCCGACGACCGGCCGGTCGATTACCGCTTCCTCGAGGCCAACCCGGCCTTCGAGCGGGAATCCGGCGTCAACCTGCGCGGCAAGTGGGTGACGGAGTTCGCGCCGGACCTCGAACGATTCTGGTTCGAGACCTACGGGCGCGTCGCCAAGACCCGGGAGCCCGCGAATTTCGAGAGCTATGCCGAGGCCTTCAAGCGCTGGTTCGACGTGCGCGCGGTGCCCGTCGGGGAGCCGGCCGACCGCCAGATCGCGATCATCTTCAACGACGTGACCGCCCGGCGGGTCGCGGAGGAGCGCCTGCGCGCCAGCGAGGCGCTCGCGCGCGAGAACGTGGAGCGCGTCCAGCTCGCGCTGGCGGCCGGCGCGATCATCGGCACCTGGCACTGGGACCTGCCCACCGATCGGTTCGCGGTCGACGAGGCCTTCGCGCGCAGCTTCGGCCTCGACCCGGCGCTCGGGCGCGAGGGCATCCCGCTCGCCCAGATCGTCGCGACCGTGCACCCCGACGACCAGGCGGGGCTGGCCGAGGCGATCCGGGAGGCGATCGCCCGGGGAGGCGCCTACGCCCACCAGTACCGCACGCGCCGGACGGATGGGAAGTACTACTGGCTGGAGGCCAACGGCCGCGTGGACCACGCGCCGGACGGCACGCCGCTGAGCTTCCCCGGCGTCCTCATCGACGTTGAGGAGCGCCGCGCCGTCGAGGCCGAGCGCGACCGGGCCATCGCGGCGCTGCGCGCCCTCAACGAGACCCTCGAGCAGCGCGTGGCCGAACGGACCGACGAGCTGATGCAGACCGAGGAGAAGCTGCGCCAGTCGCAGAAGATGGAGGCGGTGGGCCAGCTCACCGGCGGCCTCGCGCACGACTTCAACAACCTGCTGGCGGGCATCTCCGGCTCCCTGGAACTGATGGGCACGCGGATCGCCCAGGGCCGCCTGTCGGACGTCGACAAGTACATGGCCGCCGCCCAGGGCGCGGCCAAGCGCGCCGCCGCCCTGACGCACCGGCTCCTCGCCTTCTCCCGGCGCCAGACCCTTGACCCGCGCCCGACCAACGTGAACGCGCTCGTGGAGGGCATGACCGACCTGATCCAGCGCACGGTCGGGCCGAGCATCCCGGTCGAGGCCGTGGGGGCGACGGGCCTCTGGCCGGCGCTGGTCGATCCGAGCCAGCTCGAGAACGCGCTCCTGAACCTCTGCATCAACGCCCGCGACGCCATGCCGGACGGCGGGCGCATCACGGTCGAGACCGCCAACCGCTGGATGGACCGCGAGGCCGCCCGCGCCCACGAGATCCCGGAGGGCCAGTACCTGTCCCTGTGCGTGACCGACACCGGCACCGGCATGCCGCCCGAGATCGTCGCGCGCGTCTTCGAGCCCTTCTTCACGACGAAGCCGATCGGCCAGGGCACGGGCCTCGGCCTCTCGATGATCTACGGCTTCGCCCAGCAATCGGGTGGGCAGGTCCGGATCTACTCGGAGGTCGGCCAGGGCACCACGGTGTGCATCTACCTGCCGCGCTACTACGGCGACGCCTCACCGGACGAGGGCGGCATCGAGCGCACGCCTGCCGCCTTCGCGGAGGCCGGCGAGACCGTGCTGGTCGTGGACGACGAGCCCTCCGTGCGCATGCTGGTGACGGACGTGCTCTGCGATCTCGGCTACGCGGTGATCGAGGCCGCCGACAGCGTCGCCGGCCTCAAGGTGCTGCGCTCGGACGTGCGCATCGACCTGCTGATCACCGATGTCGGCCTGCCCGGGGGCATGAACGGCCGGCAGATGGCCGATGCGGGCCAGGACGTCCGCCCGCAGCTCAAGACCCTGTTCATCACCGGCTATGCCGAGAACGCCGCCGTCGGCAACGGCCACCTGCGGCCGGGCACGCAGGTGCTGACCAAGCCGTTCGCGATCGATACGCTGGCCTCCCGGGTCCGCGCGCTGATGAGCCTTTAGGGCGTCCGGGCACGGCTGCCGGGCCGGGCCGCCGCCTCAGGGAGAGGCCGGCCCGGCGACCGGGAAATCGAGGCGCACCACAACGCCGCCCTCCGAGCTGTGCCGGAGGACGCCGCCGAGCTGGCTCGCCAGTCCCTGGCAGATGCGGAAGCCGAGACTCCTGCCGGCCTCCGGGTCGAACGCGGCGGGCAGACCCCGCCCGTCGTCGGCGATGGTCAGCATCAGGCGCTCCGGCGTTAGCTGGTCCAACCGGACCGTGATGGTGCCGCGCCCACCCGGGACGAAGGCGTGCTTGAGGGCGTTGGTGACCACCTCGACCACGAGGAGGGACAAGGTCGTCAGGCGTGGCAGGTCGAGCTGGACGTGGGAGGCATCGACCAGGCAGACGACGTTGCGTGCGCCGGTCGCGTCGAGCAGGTCGGAGCACAGCTCCTGCAGGTACCGGCCGACCGGCTGGCTCACCCGCTCCGGGTCGTAGAGGCGCCGGTGGATCCGGGAGATCGTCTCGAGGCGCACGCGCGCCTCGTCCAGGGCCGACAGCGCCGCCGACGGATCCGCGCCGACCTTCCTCTTCTGGAGGGTCAGCAGCGCGGCGACGAACTGCATGTTGTTGGCGACGCGGTGCTGAAGCTCCTGGAACATGGTCCGCTGCTGCTCGTACAGCGTCGCGGTGACGGCACGCTCGGCCTGCAGGCGCGTGCCGGCGCGCTGCATGAGGTGGATCAGCGCGATGTCGACCCCCACGATGCCGGCATAGAACAGCAGCGCGAGCGCGGTCGCCCCGTCCAGCGCGTAGGATCCGGTCGGCGGCAGGAAGAAGTACCAGGCGGAGAGGCCGCACAGCACCGCGCAGACGATGCCCGGCCGCAGGCCGCAGAAGAAGGTCGTGAGGATCACGGCCGGGAAGAAGGTCAGGTAGGGAAAGCCCGGCGGCAGCACGTCGTCGACCGCGAAGCGCAGCGCGAGCGCGATTCCGGTCGCCGCCACGGCCGCGACGTCGCCCATCCAGGGATGGGCGCGCAGCCGCCCCGTGAGGTGGGCCAGGACGCGGAGATCGGGTCGATGCCGTGACGTCGCGGTCGAGCTGATGAGGACACTCCCGTTCGGGTGAGGCCGGCCGGGCGGCCCGCCATGCGCACCCGCACCGTTACGGCGAACCCGGCCTTAACAGGTGCTTAACGGCCCGGCGGCGCCGGTGGCGAAGGTCTCGATCCGGCATTACGCGGGTCCCCGCGCGCGATCGGCGATTCGCGCGCGGCACACCCGGCCGCGGCGGCTACTTGTCGAAGATGGCCTGGAGGGCGGCCCGCTCTTTCGTCGCCGGCAGCGCGATGAGCGCCAGGATCCGGGCCTTGTCCGGCGTGAGGTCGCCCGCGAACACCGCGCCGGCCTTGAGCAGCGTGTTGCCGCCGCCCTTGAAGCCGTAGACCGGCAGGGCGCGCCCGTCGTAGACCTTGGTGGCCACGATGACCGGAACGCCCTTGGCGATCACCTCGGCGATGGCGTCGTGCATCTCCGCGTTCATGTTGCCCCAGCCATAGGCCTCGACCACGATCGCCTCGGCGCCGGTCTCGGCCGCGTGGCGGACCTGACTGCCGTCGGCGCCGGCATACATCGCGACCAGATCGATCCGCGGCATCCGCTCGGGCAGCGGCAGGGTCTGGCGCCGCAGCGACTTCCGGCTGAAGACGACCCGGTCCTCGTCCACGTAGCCGAGGATGCCCGCATCCCCCGAATTGAAGGTCTCGACGTTGCTCGTGTGGGTCTTGCGGACCTCGCGCGCCGCGTTGATGCGGTGGTTGAGGGTCACCGTGACCCCGAGGCCGGCCGATCCGTCCGCCAGGATCTGGCGCGCCGCGTTGAGGAGGTTGCGCGGGCCGTCGGCGTCCCAGTCGGAGGCGTTGCGCTGCGCGCCGACCAGCACCACCGGCTTGTCGCTCTTCAGCGTCAGGTCGAGGAAGTAGGCGGTCTGGTCGAGGGTGTCGGTGCCGTGCAGGACGATCGCGCCCCGAACGCCCGGGTCGGCCAGGATCTCATCGACCTTGCGCGACAGCGCCGGCCAGCGGTCCGGCCCCATGTAGTCGCTAGGGACGTTGCTGAACTCGGTGACCGCGATGGTGGCGATGTCCTTCAGCTTCGGCACGGCCGAGACGAGGTCCTCGCCCGAAAGCGCCGGCACCGGCGCATGGGTGGTGGGGTCGAGCTTCATCGCGATCGTGCCGCCGGTCGCGACCACGGCGATCTTCGGAAGCTCCGCGGCACCCGCCTGGGCCCCGAGCAAAGTCAAGCCGGCGAGGCCGAGCAGCGTTTGCCTCAGAAACTCTCCAGCCATACCCAAACCTCCGTCGCCAAGAATCGGCCATTCGAACACCCTGCACGACGCGAGGGTTCCTCACATCCGCGGTGATGCTTCGCGGGACTCGCGACGCCGACCGGGACGACTTCCGCTCGCGATCTAACGACCTTTGCGGGTATGGGATAGACGCACCGCGGCGCTACGGATCTGGTCGGTAACGATGCACCCACCTGTCGCCCTCGTCGGGAACCTCGGGACCGACGACGAGGTCCGGTACCTCGCGGCATTGTCCGCCGCGATGCCCGAGGAGTGCGTCCGGCCGTTTCGCGCGCTGACGGAGATGGAACGGACCACGGTCGAGGTCGCGGTCGTGGCCAACCCCGACCCCGCGGAGGTGGCGCGGCTGCCGCGCCTCGCCTGGATCCACTCCCTGTGGGCCGGTGTCGAGCGTCTCGTGCGGGATCTCGGCGCCGGGGCGCCGCCGATCGTGCGGCTGATCGATCCCGAACTCGCCCGCACCATGGCCGAGGCCGTCCTGGCCTGGACCTACTACCTGCAGCGCGACATGCCCGCCTATCGGCGCCAGCAGGAGGCGGCGATGTGGCGCCCGCGGGCCTACCGCGCGCCTTCCGACACGACGGTCGGGCTGCTCGGGCTCGGCGCCCTCGGCGCCGCGGCGGCGCATCGGCTGGTCGAGGCGGGCTTCCGCGTGGCGGCCTGGAGCCGGTCGGCTCCGTCCGCGACGGCCCGCGCGGCGCTGCCGCCGATCGTGACCTGCGCCGGTCCCGACGCGCTGCCGGATCTCCTCGCGCGCAGCGACATCGTGGTCTGCCTGCTCCCGCTGACGGCGGAGACCCGCGGCCTCCTCGATGCGCGGCGGCTTGCCGCGATGAAGCCGGGCGGCGCCCTCGTCAACCTCGCGCGTGGGCCGATCGTCGTCACCGATGACCTGCTCGCCGCCCTCGATGCCGGCCATCTCTCGCACGCGGTCCTCGACGTGTTCGAGGCCGAGCCGCTGCCCGCCGGTTCCCCGCTGTGGCGGCACCCGGACGTCACGGTCCTGCCGCACGTCGCGGCTCCGACGAACCCCGTGACCGCCGCGGCCGTGGTCGCGGGCAACCTGCGCGCCTATCGGGCGACCGGGCGGATACCCGCCTCCGTCGATACCGCGCGCGGCTACTGACGCGCCTGCGCATCGCGTCCTCCCCGGGCCGAGCGCCGAAGCCGGGCCGGCCGGTCCACCGCCGCGTCGCACCCGTTGTCCTGAATCAAGGCGGCCGGGATGCCCCTCGATAGAAGGAGCCCTCGGGCGCGCGGGCCCTCGCGGATCGGGCCTCCCCGTCCGGACGGGGGCCGGGCAGGCGCACCGGGCGAGGCATTCGGATGGCGAGCGAGCGAGCCCATCGGGTCCACGAGCCGGCGCGCGCGCGGAGCGCGGCGATCCGCGGGCCGGCGGCGCGCCCGCTCGCCCCTCCCGACGCGACGGCCGACGATGCCCCCCACGACACGCGGCAGATCCATGCCCTGCCGGTCCCCGAGGTCCTCGGACGCTTCGGGACCGTCCCGCATACGGGTCTGACAGAGGCGGAGGCCCGCGCACGGCTCGCACGGTTCGGTGGCAACGTGATCGCCGCCAGGGAGCGGGCCGGCGCGCTCGCCCTGCTCCTGCACCAGTTCGCGAGCCCCGTCGTGTACCTGCTCGCGGCGGCCGCCGCCCTGTCGCTCGCCTTCGGCGACTGGCGGGAGACGGCGGCGATCGTCGCGGTCCTGGCGGTCAATACAGGCCTCGGCCTCTTCACCGAACTGCGCGCGGCACGCTCCGTCGAGGGATTGCGGGCCCTGTGCACGCATGCGGCCCGCGTGCGCCGCGACGGGCACGCGCGGGTGCTCGCCGCGGAGCAGCTCGTCCCGGGCGACATCGTGCTGGTCGAAGGCGGCGACGCCGTGCCGGCCGACCTCCGGCTGATCGACGCGTCGAACCTCGGCGTGGACGAGTCCATGCTCACCGGCGAGGCTGTGCCGGTGGACAAGTCGACCGATCCGGTCGCCCCCGGCGCACGCTTGGCCGAGCGCGCCTCCATGATGTTCCGGGGCACGCTGGTGACCCGCGGCAGCGGCACGGGCGTCGTCGTCGCGACGGGGGCGGGAACCGAGCTCGGCCATGTGTCGCAGCTCGTCGAAGGCGCCGAGCCCGACGCCTCGCCGCTGGAGCGTCGCCTGGAGCGCCTGTCCGGCCAGATGGTCTGGGCGGTCCTGGCGACGGCCGCCCTCCTCGCCGGTCTCGGCGTGGCGGCCGGCAAGGACCTTTGCCTCATGGCCGAGGCGAGCATCGCGCTCGCCGTCGCGGCCATCCCGGAAGGCCTGCCGATCGTGGCGACCCTGGCGCTCGCGCGCGGCCTGTGGCGCATGGCGCGGAAGAACGCGCTGATCGAGCGCCTCGCGGCCGTCGAGACGCTCGGCGCCACCACCGTGATCCTGACCGACAAGACCGGCACCCTTACCGAGAACCGGATGACGGTGCGGCACCTGTCGCTGCCCTCGGGCGAGGTGGACCTGGCCGAGCCCGGCCGAGGCGCCGCCGGGGCCGAGCGTCTTCTCCGCGCGGCCGTGCTCTGCAACGATGCGGCGCTCGGGCAGGGCCCGGGCGGGGCCAGCGGCGACCCGATGGAGCAGGCGCTGCTGCGGGCGGGTCGGGCCGGCGGGCTCGACCGTGCTGCGCTCCTGCGCGACCGGCCTCTCGTCGGAAAGCACGCCTTCGACGCGGCCACGCGGATGATGGCGACGGTCCACGCCGCCGGGCAGGGGTACGTGGCGCTCGTCAAGGGCGCGCCGGAGGCGGTGCTCGCCGCCTCGCGCCGCGTCGGCGATGCGCAGTGCCCCGTCCCCCTCGACGGCGCCACCCGGGACCTGTGGCGCCGCCGCGTGGAGGCCATGGGCGCGCGGGGCCTGCGGGTCATCGCCTGCGCCGAGGCCCCCCTGGCGGATGCGCGGGCCCGCCCGTTCGAGGATCTCGCCGTCCTGGGATTGATCGGGCTGGAGGACCCGGCGCGCGCGGACGTCCCGGCCGCGCTGGCGGCTTGCCGCGCGGCCGGCATCCGCGTGGTCATGGTCACGGGCGATCACGCCGTCACGGCCCGGAGCGTCGCCGAGACGGTCGGGCTCGCGCGGCCGGGCGACCGGGTCGTGGAGGGCGTTCCGGGCGACGGGGATCCGGAGGGGCTCGCGGACGTCTCGGTCTTCGCCCGGGTAAGCCCCGCCGAGAAGCTGGCGCTGGTCCGGGCGTACCAGGAGAGAGGCGAGATCGTCGCCATGACCGGCGACGGCGTCAACGACGCCCCGGCCCTGAAACAGGCCGATATCGGCGTGGCGATGGGCCGGCGGGGAACCGACGTGGCGCGCGAGGCGGCCGCGATGGTCCTGCTGGACGACGCCTTCCCGACCATCGTCGGTGCGATCCGCGAGGGGCGGATCATCTTCGACAACATCCGCCGCTTCGTCGCCTACCTGCTGTGCTGCAACCTGAGCGAGGTGCTGGTCGTCGGGCTCGCGGTCCCGACGGAACTGCCGCTGCCCATCCTGCCGCTGCAGATCCTCTACCTGAACGTCGTGACCGACATGTTCCCGGCCTTCGCGCTCGCGCTGGGGGAGGGGCCGGACGACATCCTCGAACGCCCCCCGCGCGACCCGAAGGAGCCCATCCTCGGAAGCGCCCAATGGGTCCGGATCGCCGCCCACGCCGCCGCCATGACGGCCGCGACGTTCGGGGCCCTGGCGGTCGCCGCCCTGTGGCTCGGCCTCGACCGGGCCGGGATGGTGACCGTGACGTTCCTGACGCTCGCCTGCACGCAGCTCTGGCAGATCTTCAACATGCGGGCCCCGGGCTCGCATCCGCTCCGCAACGAGGTCACCCGCAACCCCTGGGTCTGGGCCGCCCTGCTGCTCTGTACGGTGCTGCTCGTCGGGCCGGCCTACCTGCCTCCGGTCGGCGCCGTGCTCGGCATCGTCCCGCCCGATCCGGCCATGTGGGGCGTGATCCTCGGCGCGAGCCTCGCGCCGCTCCTCCTCGTCGAGCTCCGGGCGATGATCGTCGGCGGGCCGAGGCGGCCGAGACCCGCATGACCGCCGCCGGCCTCGCGGCGCGGGCCGAGGGCCAGCCTCACCGCTGCTCGAAGCGGGCCTGGAGGCTGTGGCCGTGCAGCTTTGCCGAAAGCACGACCTTCGTGCCCACCGCCAGCGGCGCCTTCAGGTCGCCGACGAGCCTGTTCGGAGCTGCCGGCCTCAGCGTCACGGTCTCCGTCCTGCCCCCGGCCTGGATGAAGGCCTTGGCCGCCAGGCCGGCCGTATCGACCGGCTTCCCCGCCTCGTCGCTGAGGAAGAACGTGACGCCGCTCCCGGTGGCGACGAACTCGACCGGATGGCCGTCCGAGACCGTGGTCTGGCCGCCGTTCGGGCCGGCGCCGAGCGCCGGCGTGGCGCCGAGCGCCGGCGTGGCGCCGAGCGCCAGGACGAGGGCCGCGACGCGGAGTGCGGTGCGCATGGTGATGTCCCTTCTGGGTGGGTGAGGGCGGCCTCAGAACGCCTCGGCCGGGGTGGATCTCGGGGCATCGGGCGAGGCCTCCGGCCGGCGCCGGGCCTCCGCCCGCAGCCGCTCGAGCGGCCCGCGGCCGAAGGTCAGGAAGAGGACCGGCGTCAGGACCGTGTCGAGGAGCGTGGCGCTGATCAGGCCGCCGAAGATCGTCACCGCCACCGGGTGCAGGATCTCCTTGCCGGGCGCGTCCGCGCCGACCAGCAGCGGCACCAGGGCGACGCCGGCCGAGAGCGCCGTCATCAGCACCGGCGCCAGCCGCTCAAGGCTGCCGCGGATCACGAGGTCGCGCCCGAACGGCATGCCCTCGTGGATCGCGAGGTTCAGGTAGTGGCTGATCTTGAGGATGCCGTTGCGCGTGGCGATGCCCGTCAGCGTGATGAAGCCGATCATCGAGGCGACCGAGAGCGGCTGCCCGGCGAGCCACAGGGCCGCCACCGAGCCGATCAGCGCCAGCGGGATGCTGCCGAGGATGATCAGCGTGAACACGACGGAGCGGTAGCGGCTGTAGAGCAGCGCGAAGACCAGCGCGAGCGAGAGGAGCGAGAGCAGGCCGATGGTCCGGCTCGCCTCCGCCTGCGCCTGGAACGAGCCCTCCAGACTGGTGGCGTAGCCGTCGGGCAGGTGCGTCGCGGCGACCTTTTCCCGGATGGCCTGGACGATCCGGCCCATGTCGGCGCCGGCCTGCGTGTTGGCCTGGACCACGATGCGGCGGCGGGCGTTCTCGCGCAGGATCTGGTTCGGCCCGTCGGTCTCGCGGATGTCGGCGATCTGCCGCGCCGGCACCCAGCCCGAGGGCGTCTCGACCAGCATGTCGCCGAGGCGCTGGGTGGTGCGCATCGTGTCGGACAGCCGCATCACCACGTCGAAGCGGCGGTAGCCGTCGACCACGCGCGAGACGACCTGGCCGTTCGAGAGGCGGCTCAGCTGCTCCACCAGGGCCGCCGGCTGCACCCCGTAGAGGGCGGCCCGGGCGTAGTCGACGCGGATCTCGAGTTGCGGGATCAGCACCTGCTTCTCGACCTGCAGGTCGGCGATGCCCGGGATGTCGGCCACGCGCCGCCGGATGTCCTCGGCCAGCCCCCGCAGGGTGTCGAGATCCTCGCCGAAGATCTTCAGCGCGATCTCGGCGCGCACGCCCGACAGCATGTGGTCGAGCCGGTGCGAGATCGGCTGGCCGACGTTCACGCTGACCGGCAGCACCGCGAGGCGCCCGCGGATGTCGGCCACGAGCTCGGGCTTGGGCCGGGCCCCGGGCTTCAGGTCGATCTCCAGGTCGGAGGCGTGCACGCCTTCCGCGTGCTCGTCGAGTTCGGCCCGCCCGGTGCGGCGGCCGATGGAGCGCACGTCCGGCATGTCGAGGAGCAGGCGCTCGGCCACGAGGCCGATCCGGTTGCTCTCGGCGAGCGAGATGCCGGGGTTGAAGCTCATGTTGACCGTGAACGAGCCCTCGTTGAACGGCGGCAGGAAGGTGCGCGGCAGGAAGGCCGCGGCCAAGCCCGCGCCCGCCACCGCGAGGGCCGCCGCGACCATCACCGGGCGGGCGTGCCCGAGCAGGGCGCGCAGCAGCGCGGCGTTGCCGCGCTTGAGGACGCGCACCAGCCCGCTCTCGTGCTCCTCCAGGCGCTTCAGGCCCGGCAGCAGGTAGTAGGCCAGCACCGGCGTCAGGGTGATCGAGACGAGGAGGCTTGCCAGGATCGAGACGATGTAGGCCTGCCCCAGCGGCGCGAAGAGCCGGCCCTCGATGCCGGAGAGGGCGAAGAGCGGCACGAAGACGAGCACGATCACCATCGTGGCGTAGACGATGCCGGAGCGCACCTCGTTCGAGGCCGAGACCACGACCTCGAAGACCGAGCGCGGGTTGCCGGCCCGCCGGTTCTCGCCGAGGCGGCGGAAGATGTTCTCGACATCGACGACCGCGTCGTCGACGAGTTCGCCGATGGCGATCGCGAGGCCGCCGAGCGTCATCGTGTTGATGGACAGCCCGGCCGCGTGGAACACGATCGCGGTGGCCAGGATCGAGACGGGAATCGCGGTCAGCGAGATCGCGGTGGTGCGCACGTTCAGCAGGAAGGCGAACAGCACCACGGCGACGACGGCGACCGCCTCCATCAGCACGGTCTCGACGTTGCGGATCGAGGTCTCGATGAAGTTGGCCTGCCGGAAGATGAGCTGGTCGGCGCGCACCCCCTTGAAGGCGCAGGCCTCGCCCGCGGCCTCCGTCCGGGACGGGCCCCCGCGCTCCGGCGCCTTCCCGGCGCCGCAGGCGTTCAGGCCGGCGGTGATCTCCGCGAGCGCCGCCTCGACCTGACGGGTGAGCCGGACCGTGTCGACGCCCGGCTGCTTCTCCACCGAGACGACCACCGCGGGCGCGCCCATGTAGCCCGCATCGCCCCGCTTCACCCGGGCCGCGAACGAGACCTCGGCGACCTGCCGCAGGTAGATCGGCCGGCCCTGGACGTTGGCCACAACCAGGGTGCGCAGGTCGTCGAGGTCCATGGTCCGGCCGATGTTCCGGATCAGGTACTCGCGGGCGTACTGGTCGGTGAAGCCGCCGCCCGTGTTGGTGCCGAACTGCGCGAGCGCCGTCTCCAGCTGGGCGTGGGTGACGCCCAGCGCCCGCAGCGCCGTGGGCTGGGGCGCCACGCGGAACTGGCGCACCTCGCCGCCCATCGGGATCACCTGGGCGACGCCGGGGATCGAGAGCAGGCGCGGGCGGATGGTGAAGTCGGCGAGTTCCCGCAGCTGCATCGGCGAGACCGAGCCGCCGGAGAGCGCCACCATCACGATCTGGCCCATGATCGAGGAGACCGGACCCATCATCGGGTTCACGGTGGGGGGCAGCTGCGGCCGCACCATCGCCAGCCGCTCGGAGACCTGCTGGCGGTTGCGGTAGATGTCGGTGCCCCAGTCGAACTCGACATAGATCACCGAGAGCCCGACGCCCGAGACCGAGCGGACGCGGGCGACGCCGGGCAGCCCGTTCATCTGCGTCTCGACGGGAAAGCTGACGAGCTGCTCGACCTCCTGGGGCGCCAGCCCCTCGGCCTCGGTCATGATGGTGACGGTCGGCCGGTTGAGGTCGGGGAAGACGTCCACCGGCAGCTTCGTGACGACGAAGCCGCCGTAGAGGACGAGCACCGCCGCGAGCGCCAGGACGAGCAGGCGGTTGCGCAGGGACTGCGCGACGAGGAGCGTGAACATCGGGCGCGTCTCCTCAGCGGACCTGGTTGAGGAGTTCGGCGCCCTGGGTCACGATCCGCTTCCCCGGGGCCAGCCCGGACACGACCAGGACGTTGCCCGCGTCGAGGGGCTCGACCCGCACCTCGCGCGGCTGGAAGCGCTCGGGCGCGACGTGCTCGTACACGATGCTCTGGCCGTTGCCGCCGCGCACCACGCTCATGCGCGGCAGCGCCAACCCCGCCTGCTGGGCGTCCGTCGCGGCCAGCACGGTGACGAACTGGCCGGTGCGCAGTTCGGGCGGCGCGCCCTCCACCGCGAAGTGCATCGGCACCGCCTGGCTCCGGTCGGCAAGGCCGGCGCCCATGTAGGCCAGGCGCAGCATCCGGCCGTCCGCCAGGCGCGCCGTCGCGTCCTGCCCGCCCGCCAGCGCGTCGAAGCTCAGCGCCTCGACCCAGAGCCGGCTCGGATCGACGATCTGGAAGACCTGCACGCCGGGGCTCGCCATCTGGCCGGCCACCGCGCTCGCCTCCGCGACGACCCCGTCGACCGGGGCTCTCAGAGCCTCGGGCTGCTGGCGGATGTTGTCGAGGGCCGCGCGTCGGTCGTGCAGGCCCTTGAGTTCGGCCTGGGCATCCTCCAGCTGGACCTGCGAGACGGCGCCGCCCGGCGCGAGCTTGCGGTAGCGCTCGACCCGCCGCTCGGTGATCACGATCTGCTGGTCGAGTTCCCCCTGCCGCTGGCGCATGTCGGAGACGTCCACCGCCTGCACCGGGGGCGTCACGTAGGCGAGCACCTCGCCCTTGCGCACCCGCGCGCCCAGGCGCGGGAAGATCCCGGATTCCGGCGGCGAGAGGCGGCCGCCGACCGAGGATTGCACGACGCCGCTGGCGCTCGGATCGGGGACGATGCGACCGGGCAGCTCGACCGTGCGCCGCAGGGTGTCGGAGGCGGTCACCACGGTCCGGACCGCGAGGACGCGCTGGGTGGGCTTGGGCACGAAGACCGAGCCGTCCGGCTGGCGTCGCGCGAGGTCCTGGGCGGAGGGCGCGGCCATCGGCGCGAGGGGGGGCGCGGACCCGCCTTCGCCGTGGCCCTCGTGCGCGAAGGCCCGGGGCGCGAAGGCGAGGGCGACGACGAGCACGACCAGGGCGGTGGCCGGCAGGTAGCGGCGGCCCCGCATCAGCAGCGTGACCGCGCTGCCCAGGAGGAAGCCGAGGCCGCCGACGGCGAGCGGCAAGGGATCCGCCTCCTTCAGGTGGCGCTGGAAATCGTGGGCCGCGGCGAGGCCGGCCGCCCAGGCCGAGGCACCCGCCGCCTCCGGTGCCGGCGGCGCCTCCGGAACGGTGAGCGAGACGGGGAACATGTCTGTCGTGCCCGATGCCGTCACCGTGAACAGCACCTCGTAGGCGCCGGGATGCTGGCTCCAATGGGCATCGAGCCCGTAGCTGCCGTCGGGCATCGGCAAGACCGGGACGGAGCCCTCCGGCGTCTCGGCCTGCACGACGGCGTCCGTCACCGGTTCGTTGGTGCCCGCGCGGTCGAGGAACACGGACAGACGACCGTCGCGGGCGATGGCGACCAGCTCGAGCGCCTCCGTGCTCGATGAGCCGCGCGGTGCGGTCGCCGTCGGCGGCGCCTGCGCCTCGCTGCCGTGATCGTGCCCCTCGTGGGCACGGGACGTCGGCGGCGCAGCGGCGCAGAGGCCGAGAGCCAGGACAGCCGTCCGCAGGGCGGCGGCGGAGAGGACACGCATGGGGAAACCGAGCCTTCGCGACAGGGAGGCTGGCGGCAGCCCTCAGGGGCCGCCGCTCAGGACGCGCATCGATGCGCGGACCTCAGGCGAAGGTTCGAGGGGGCTCGGGAAGGCTTTCGGGGGCGAGGCTGTCGAACAAGACCTCGTGGATGCCGGCCAGCATCCGACCGGGCCTCCAGCCGACCGCCACGGCCGGGAAGTCCCGGCGCAGGAAGGTCGCGTGGCAGCAGCAGTTCAGGCCGCAGGGGCTCGTCGGCGTCTCGTCGCCGGCAAGCTCGGCGCAGCCCGACAGGCCGAGGGTGCGCTCCGGGCCCGCCGCGTCCGGGTGAACCGCCGCGGCATGCTGCAGGACGCCGCTATGCCGCGCCCCGGCATGCGCATGTCCGGCACCCAGCACCGAGACGGCGACGAGCGACACGGCCAGGAGGACCGTAAGAAGCGAGCGCCAAAGGGAGCGGGTGGCCGACATGACGCCGCACGCTTAGCACGACGCGGGCCGTGCGGCCACGCGGTTTCTGGTGCCGATCGACACGCACGGATCGACACCTGCGGGCCAGCTAGGGCCGGCAGGCCCGCTCTCACCGGATGTTCGGCGCGTCGTACCCCGATACGGGCGGCAGCGCGTCCGAGGACGGACCGAACAGGTCCTGATCCGCATCCCACGCGAAGTCCGGTGTCGGGCCCAGCTCGGCGTGATCGCCGAGGACCCGGCGTGCCGAGACGATCTTCTGGAACGCCTGCCGGCTGGTTCCGGCGTTGCGGGCCAGATCCTCCAGGCGGCGCAGCTTCTCGATCGTCAGGACTGTCGCCGCATCACGGCGTTCCGGTCCCTCCTGGGCGAGCTGCTGCACCAGCCAAGCGGTCTCACCATCGACGTCCGCAGCGTGCCCGTGCATGGCGATCCCTCCCCGTAACAGAGGCCTGGATCATGCTTTAGGCCCGGCGCGTCCGCCCCTCCTTAACCCTGGTGAAGATCGCGTGGATCGGCTCCGGAAGCGTGCGGGGCCGGAACGCGGCCGGGATCCGGCGGCACGTCGGGACGTGCCGCCGGCGCGGAGGCTCGGGGGCCGGCCGGCGTTCACTCCGCGGCGACGGGCATCGCGTGGAGGGGCGTCACCCGCGCGGCGCAGAACTTGAACTCCGGGATCTTGCCCATCGGGTCGAGCGCCGGGTTGGTCAGCAGGTTGGCCGCGGCCTCCGCGTAGCAGAAGGGCATGAAGATCATGCCCTCCGGCACGTCGCGGTCGGAGCGCACCTTCAGCTCGACGGCGCCGCGGCGCGTCTCGAGCCGCATCGTGTCGCCCGGCTCCAGGCCGAGCCGGTAGAGCTCCTTGGGCGCCATGAAGGCCACGGCCTCCGGTTCGAGCGCGTCGAGCACGCCCGCCCGGCGGGTCATCGAGCCGGTGTGCCAGTGTTCCAGCACGCGCCCCGTCGAGAGCACCATCGGGAACTCCGCGTCCGGCACCTCGTCCGGCGGCACGATGGCGGCCGGCACGATCTTGGCGCGGCCGCTCTCGGTCGGGAAGCCGGCGTAGAAGATGATCTCGTTGCCGGGCTGGTCGGGCGCATCGACCGGGTAGGTCACCGCTCCCTCGCGCTCCAGCCGCTCCCAGGTGATGTTGTTCAGCGAGGGCATCACCTGCGCCATCTCGGCGAAGATGTCGGCCGGCCCCCCGTAGCTCCACGGCAGGCCCATGCGCCGGGCCAGCTCCTGGATGATCCACCAGTCCTGGCGCGCGTCGCCGGGCGGGCTGACGACGGGCTGGGCGATCTGCACGCGTCGGTCCGTGTTGGTGAAGCTGCCCGCCTTCTCGGCGAAGGCCGAGGCCGGCAGCACCACGTCGGCGTGGAAGGCCGTCTCGGTGAGGAAGAGGTCCTGCACCACGAGATGGTCGAGCATCGCGAGCGCGTGCCGGGCATGGTTGAGGTCGGGATCGGACATCGCCGGGTTCTCGCCCTCGACGAACATGCCGCGGATCTCGCCCGCGTGGATCGCCCGCATGATCTCGACGACGGTCAGGCCCCGCTGCGGATCGAGGGACTGGCCCCAGAACTCCTCGAAGAGCTCGCGCACCGCCGCCTTCTCGACGGACTGGTAGTCCGGGTAGACCATCGGGATCAGGCCGGCGTCGGAGGCGCCCTGCACGTTGTTCTGGCCGCGCAGCGGGTGCAGCCCCGTGCCCGGACGCCCGATCTGCCCGGTGATCAGCGCGAGCGCGATCAGGCAGCGGGAATTGTCGGTGCCGTGGACGTGCTGGCTGACGCCCATGCCCCAGAAGATGATCGAGGACTTGGCCCGGGCGTAGAGGCGTGCGACCTCCCGCAGGGTCTCGGCGTCGATGCCGCAGACCGGCGCCATCTTCTCCGGCGTGAAATCGACGATCTTCTCCTTCAGCGCCTCGAAGTTCTCCGTGTAGCCGGCGATGTACTGCTCGTCGTAGAGCTTCTCCTCCACGATGACGTTGAGCATCGCGTTGAGCATCGCCACGTCGGTGCCGTTGCGGAAGGCAAGGTGCTTGTAGGCGTGCCGCGACAGGCTCTGGCGCCGCGGATCCATGATGATCAGCTTGGCGCCGCGCTGCTTCACCGCGTTCTTCAGGAAGGTCGCGGCGACGGGGTGGTTCACGGTCGGGTTGGCGCCGATGACGATGATCACCTCGGCATCGAGCGCGGCCGAGAAGGGCGCGGAGACGGCGCCCGAGTTCAGCCCCTCCATCAGGGCCGCCACCGACGAGGCGTGGCAGAGGCGCGTGCAGTGATCGACGTTGTTCGAGCCGAAGCCCAGCCGCACCAGCTTCTGGAAGAGGTAGGCCTCCTCGTTCGAGCCCTTGGCCGAGCCGAAGCCCGCGAGCGCCTTCGGCCCGCTGGTGTCACGGATCCGGACGAGCCCGGCGGCGGCGCGGTCGAGCGCCTCCTCCCAGCTGGCCTCGCGGAAATGGGTCCAGGGATTGGCCGGATCGACCTGATCGTTGGCGTCCTTGCCCACGTTGTCGAGGCGGATGAGGGGCTTCGTCAGCCGGTGGGGGTGGTGGACGTAGTCGAAGCCGAAGCGGCCCTTGACGCAGAGGCGGTTGTGGTTGGCCGGGCCGTTCAGGCCCTCGGCGTAGACGATCTTCTCGTCCTTGACCTTGTAGGAGATCTGGCAGCCGACACCGCAATAGGGGCAGAGCGAGGCGACCTCGCGGTCGGGATAGACCGTGCGGGTGTTGTGCTCGGCGTCGAGATAGGCCGAGGGCATCAGCGCGCCGGTGGGGCAGGCCTGCACGCACTCGCCGCAGGCGACGCAGGTCGAGCCGCCCATCGGGTCGTCGAAATCGAACACGACCTTCGCGTCGGCCGCCCGGTAGGCCATGCCGATCACGTCGTTGACCTGGACCTCGCGGCAGGCGCGGACGCAGAGGTTGCACTGGATGCAGGCGTCGAGGTTGACGCTCATGGCCGGGTGGCTGAAGTCGCCGGTCCAGCGCTCGGCCGCCGGGAAGCGGCTCTCCGTGATCTCGACGTGGTCGGCCTGGATCCAGAAATGCGAGGCCGGGTCGTGCGAGGTCGCCCGCTCCGGCTGGTCTGCGACCAGGAGTTCCAGCACCATGGCGCGGGCCTTCTCGGCCCGCTCGGTGGCGGACTTCACCTTCATGCCGACCGCCGGCGTGCGCTTGCACGAGGCCGCGAGCACCCGCTCGCCCTCGATCTCGACCATGCAGGCGCGGCAATTGCCGTCCGGCCGGTAGCCGGGCTCGGGCTTGTGGCAGAGATGCGGGATGTGGGTGCCGAGCCGCTTGGCGACGGCCCAGATCGTCTCGCCGGGCTGCGCCTCGACTTGGCGGCCGTCGAACTCGAACTGGATCGTCGGGGGCGCGCTCGGGCGCTCCGCGAGGCCGTAGAGGCCGGTGGGTTCGGGCGCGGCCTGGCCGCCGGCCTTCACGCCCTGCGTGTAGCTATTGGCTGCGGCAGGCCCCGCGCCGGGGGCGGGGCCACCGGCGTCCTGGGGCTCGGCGGCCCGGATCTCGGCCCGCTCGGTCTTGTCGCCGTGCGTTTCGGGTGCGTTGCTCATGCGTCCGCTCCAGTCTGGGGCGTCTGTGTCGGGCTTTCGGTCGGGCGCGCGATCGTCATTCGGCCGCGACCGCGCGCGGGGCCGGGAAGAGGTCCGGGAAATACTTGATCACGGAGCTGACCGGGTTCGAGGCCGCCTGACCCAGGCCGCATATCGAGGCGTCGCGCATGCACTGCGCGAGTTCGCCGAGGAGGTCCGTGTCCCAGACGCCGCCCTCCATCAGCATGCGGGCCTTCTGCGTGCCGGAGCGGCAGGGCGTGCACTGCCCGCAGCTCTCGTCCTCGAAGAAGCGCATCAGGTTGAGCGCGGCGCCGCGCACGTCGTCCTGGTCCGACAGCACCACGACCGCGGCCGAGCCGATGAAGCAGCCGTACTTCTCGAGCGTGCCGAAATCGAGCGGGATGTCGTTCATCGAGGCGGGCAGGATGCCGCCCGAGGCGCCGCCCGGCAGGTAGGCCGCGAAGGTGTGGCCCTCGCTGAGGCCGCCGCAATACTCGTCGATCAGCTCCTGGATGGTGAGGCCGGCGGGCGCGAGCTTCACGCCCGGCTGCCGCACGCGCCCCGACACCGAGTAGGAGCGCAGGCCCACGCGGCCGTTGCGGCCGTGGCTCTTCCACCAGCCGGCGCCGCGCTCGAGGAGATCGCGCACCCAGAACAGGGTCTCGACGTTGTTGATCAGCGTCGGGCGGTTGAAGAGGCCGACCTGGAACGGAAAGGGCGGCTTGTGCCGCGGCAGCCCGCGCTTGCCCTCGAGCGACTCGATGAGCGAGGATTCCTCGCCGCAGATATAGGCGCCGGCCCCGCGGCGCAGATGGATGCGCGGGCCGCCCTCGGGCAGCTTGGCGATCTCGCGGGCCAGGATCTCCCGGGCGATCGGGTACTCGTCGCGCAGGTAGATGTAGACGTCCGCGGCCTCGACCACGTGGGCGCCGATCAGCATGCCCTCCAGGAAGCGGTGCGGGTCGGTGTTCAGGTAGAGCTGGTCCTTGAACGTGCCGGGCTCGCCCTCGTCGCCGTTCACCGCCATCAGGCGCGGGCCCGGCTCGCCGCGCACCGAGCGCCACTTGCGGCCCGTGGGGAAGCCCGCCCCGCCCAGCCCCCGCAGGCCGCCGTCGTCGAGCACCGCGAGCACGTCGTCGACCGTGAGCGCCCCGCTGCGGATCCGCTCCAGCGTGGCGTAGCCGCCCTCGGCCCGGTAGGCGTCGTAATCGGTGTAGGCCGGGATATGGGCGTGCGTGTCCTGCGCCTTCACCGCCGCCTTCACGGCCGCCACGTCGGCGCGGTGCAGGAAGTTGTGCCCCACCTCGACGGCGGGCGCGTGGTCGCAGAGCCCGACGCAGGGCGCGCGCACGACGCGCACGTCGCCGCCGAGTTCCGCCTGCAGGGTCTCCAGGAGCTTCTCGGCGCCGAACATCGCGCAGGTGATGCTGTCGCAGACCCGAACCGTGAGCCGGGGGATGGCGGCCTCGCCTTCCTTCACCACGTCGAAATGCGCGTAGAACGTCGCGGTCTCGAACACCTCCGCGAAGGCGAGGCGCATCTCGTCGGCCAGAGCCGCCAGATGGGCGGCGCTGATCTGGCCGTAGGTGTCCTGGATCAGGTGCAGGTGCTCGATCAGGAGGTCGCGCTGGCGCGGGCGGTCGCCGAGCAGCGCCTCGATCTCCACCTTCGCGCGCGGCTCGACCTGCCGCCCCTTCGGCACCGGCCTCGCCCGCTCCCGGCCCCGGCCGGGATGCGCGAATTGCCTGACAGTCCCCGGAGCCTCACTCATGATGCGATCTGATTTCCAGCTGTTGAGACGGACGGTTGAGGTGGGGCGGCTACTGCCCGCCGAAGGCGCGCAGCGGCTGCCCGGCCTCGGACCGGTGCTCCATGACGACCGCGCCGCTTGTCTCGTCCAGCGACGCGATGCGGGGGCCGACGACCGCCCGAAGCTCGATCTCGAAGCCGTCGAGGGCGGCGTTCAACTGGTCTGCCTTGCCGGCCCGCGCGTCATCCCGCAACCCCGGCTCGAGAGGCTCGACGAGAGCCTCGAGCAGGGTCGCGCGGACCTGATCGACGAGGTCCCGGGTGAGCGGCGGCTTGGCGGCCGCCGCATACGCCTCGGCGACGGCGTCCGCCCAGAAGGCTGCATCGTGCTCGGCGTTCATGCTCAGGCCTGCTCGTTCACTCAAACTCGTTCGAGCCGCACATGAGGGTCCGGATCGGTCGCACGGACGGCGGTCGGCCTTTGGTATACCACATGGCAGCCGCGTTGGAATGATTGTTATATCGGTTTGGTGACTTTGCAAAATGCTGCAGCGCAGCGTCCGCGGCCGCGCCGCAGCTAGATCCGGATCGGAACGCCTGACGCGGGATCGCCGCGCGGACGGCCGCGACCGCCGGTGCGGGGGCGCTGGTCCGCCTCGGACGCTGTGGACGGGCCCGCCTGCCTTCGAAGCGTCAAGCTTTCAGCCCAAGCCCGACCCAATCGGGCGCGATCCGGTCGACCATGATCGCTGCTTCCCGCTCCCTCATCCGCGAGCATCGCGAGATCGCGGGCGTGCTCGCCTCCTCGGGCCTGTTCTTTGCCGGGCTTCTGACGCTCGCGACGCTCCTGTGACGGGGCCATCGGCCCGCGCCATCGGCCATCCGCTTGGGCCACGGCCGCGCATGTGCCATGGTGCCGAATGATTTCCAGAGACGAATGCGCCCGCGACCTCCGCTCCTTCATCCGAGCCGGGAAGCGCGAGGATCTCGGAGCGGCACAGGATCTGCTGCTCCACTACGCGCTGTGCCAGGCGGGAGCGGAAGCGCGCGCGGCCGCCCTGGATGACCTGCAGGTTGCGCTGACGGGCTACCGCGTGCCCGACATGACGAACGATCAGCGCGCCTTCGACATGGCCGTCGCGGGCATGATCGAGCAAACCAAGGTCGCGGTCGTGCGGCAGGCCCGGCCCGTTGGGTGAGCGCGGCCGCGTGCCGTCCCGTCGAACCGGCGGCACCCTTGCGCCTGGGCGCGGATGCGGCCCGTGCACCGCGTGCTGCAGCGTCCTGGCGATCGAAGCCCTCGGCAAACCCGCGGGCATCCTGTGCGGGCACAATACCGGCGCGGCCTGCGGTATCTACGCGCAGCGGCCGGACGCCTGTGCCCGGTGGCACTGCCTCTGGCGCAGGATCGACAGCTTGCCGGACGCGCTGAGGCCGGATCGGTCCGGGGTGATGTTCTCGATGGATAGCCGGCCGCCGGTCGCCGGGGCACCGGAGGGAGCCTGCATCGTGGGCCGCGCCGTGGCGGGCGTGCAGACCTTCGACGAAGGGCGGGTGAGCGAGGCGTTCGCCATGTTCGTCCGGGAAGGGTCCCTGCCGGTGTGGCGGGCCTGCGGTGATGCGGCGACCCTGCTCTATGCCGGGCCCGGGCGCCCGCCGGACGACGCGACGGCCTCCGGGACGCGCCGGTGAGGTGCGGCCCCGCGGGTGAACCCGACCCGGCGCGGCCTTACAGTGACACGATCGTGCTGGCCGCCAGGTAGAGGCCGAGCACGAGCATCGCGATCAGGAACCACCGTCTGAACCCCTCCGGGTCCATCCGCTGGCGGACCGCCTGGCCCGCGAACATCCCCGCGAAGGCCGTTCCCATGGCGACGAGTCCGGGCAGGGCCGTCGAGGCGTTGAGGAGGCCCACGCTCGTGAGGTTGAACGCCTGCGCCAGGGTCGCCACCGTGAAGAACACGCCGAGCGCCTGCACCAGCTCGTCCTTCTCCAACCCGATCGACTGCAGGTAGGGCATCGACGGGATCACCTGGATGCCCGTGGCGGCCGAGATCACGCCCGTGAGGAGGCCGACGACGCCCCCGACCCATTTCTCGTTCCGGGGTGGCGTCCGGAACTGCAGGCGCGTCAGTCCGAGCCAGGCATAGACCACCAGGAGGAACCCGAGCACGATCGTGGCGTAGCGCGCGTAGGGACCCGCCATCAGCGCGCCCGCGCCCCAGATCGCGAAGCCCGTGCCGAGAAGCAGCGGCCACAGCCTGCGCAGGATGCCGGGCAGGTACGGGCCGGCGAAGGTCTGCCAGAGATTGGTGACGATGGCGGGCACGATGACGATGGTCAGGGCCTGCAGCGGAGTCATCGCCACCGCGAGCAGGCCCATCGAGACGGTGGGCAGACCGAGGCCGATCACGCCCTTCACGAAGCCGGCGATGCCGAAGACGGCGGCGATGAGGACGAGCATGGCGGGGGATCTGGCTGACGGTCTCGACGGACGACCCGGATCGCGCGTCCTGCCGCGGGAGGCGCCGGAGCGTCCCCGAGATCAGGCGCGCGAGGCCGTCACTTCCTCAGCGGCACGCCCTTCGTGGTGAAGCGCGGCCCGCCACCCGCGCGGCGCACGGGCCGTTGCGGTCCGCCCGCCTTGCCCGCGCCCGCGCCCGATCCCGGCGGCTGCGAGAACGGGACCAGCTGGTCCGGCCTCGGCCCGATCAGGTCCGCGCGGCCCATCTCCCGCAGCGCCTCGCGAAGCAGGGGCCAGTTCTCGGGGTCGTGGTAGCGCAGGAACGCCTTGTGGAGGCGCCGCTGCCGCAGGCCCTTGATCGCCTCGACCGGCTCGGCTCCGCCGCGCCGCACGCCCCGCAGGGGGTTGATCTCGGTGTGATACATCGCCGTGGCGGTGGCCATGGGCGAGGGCAGGAACGTCTGGACCTGGTCGGCCCGGTAGTCGTTCTTCTTGAGCCAGAGCGCGAGGTGCATCATGTCCTCGTCCGTCGTGCCCGGATGGGCGGCGATGAAGTACGGGATCAGGTAGTACTTCTTGCCCGCTTCCTTCGCGGCGGCGTCGAACATCTCCTTGAAGCGGTCGTAGGTGCCGATCCCCGGCTTCATCATCTTGTCGAGGGGCCCGCGCTCGGTGTGCTCGGGCGCGATCTTGAGGCGGCCGCCGACGTGATGGGTCACGAGCTCCTTGACGTATTCGGGACTCCGGACCGCGAGGTCGTAGCGCACGCCCGAGGCCACCATCACCTTCTTGACGCCCTTCACCTCGCGGACCTTGCGGTAGAGCCGGATCAGGTCGTCGTGCGAGGTGTTCAGGTTCGGGCAGATGTCCGGGAAGACGCAGGACGGCAGCCGGCAGGCCGCCTCGATCTTCGGGTCCTTGCAGGCCATCCGGTACATGTTGGCGGTCGGCCCCCCGACATCCGAGATCACGCCCGTGAAGCCCGGCGTCTTGTCGCGGATCCGCTCGATCTCGCGCAGGATCGAGCCCTCCGAGCGGTTCTGGATGACCCGGCCCTCGTGCTCGGTGATGGAGCAGAAGGTGCAGCCGCCGAAGCAGCCGCGCATGATCGTGACCGAGAACTTGATCATGTCCCAGGCGGGGATCTTCGCGTCGCCGTAGGACGGGTGCGGCGCGCGGGCGTAGGGCAGGTCGTAGACCGCGTCCATCTCGTCGCTGGAGAGCGGGATCGGCGGCGGGTTCAGCCACAGGTCGCGGTCGCCGTGGCGCTGGACGAGCGGGCGCGCGTTGCCGGGGTTGGCTTCCCGGTGCAGCACGCGCGAGGCGCGGGCATAGGCCTCCTTGTCGTCCTTGACCTCGTCGTAGGCGGGCAGCCGGATCACGGTGTCGCCGGGCCGGCGGGCCGCGGCCTCGTCGGCCGAATCGAGGTCGTCGGCGGGCAGCTCGGTGTAGTGGCCGGGCACGCGGCGGAACAGGGCGACGCCCCGGACGGAGTCGATCTCCTGCGGCGCCTCGCCGGCCGCGAGGCGGTTCGCCACCTCGACCACGGCGCGCTCGGCGTTGCCGTAGATCAGCAGGTCGGCCTTGGCGTCCGCCAGGATCGAGCGGCGCACCTTGTCGGACCAGTAATCGTAGTGGGCGATGCGGCGCAGCGACGCCTCGATGCCGCCGAGCACGATCGGCACGTCCTTGAAGGCCTCGCGGCAGCGCTGCGTGTAGACGATGGTGCAGCGGTCCGGACGCCGTCCGCCTTCGCCGCCGGCCGTGTAGGCGTCGTCGTGGCGCAGCCGGCGGTCCGCCGTGTAGCGGTTCACCATCGAGTCGAGGTTGCCGCCGGTGACGCCGAAGAAGAGCCTGGGCTTGCCGAGCGCCCGGAACGGCTCAGCCGACTGCCAGTCGGGCTGCGCGATGATGCCGACCCTGAACCCCTGCGATTCGAGCAGCCGGCCGATGATCGCCATGCCGAAGCTGGGATGATCTACATAGGCGTCGCCCGTGACCAGGACGACGTCGCAGGCGTCCCACCCGAGTACCGCCATCTCGGCGCGGCTCATCGGCAGGAACGGCGCCGCCCTGCCGGTCGGCGGCGGTTTGTGGGCGAAGGGCGCCGGGGGTCGCTCGGTCGAAGCTCGGAGTTCCATGGCGGCATCCATAGTCCGCCGCGACCGCGATCTCAACGAATGGCGGGCGGGACGCTGGGCCGGACCTGCCCGTCCTGTCGGCGCCCGCATTGCCTCAATGACTGCCTCGAGGAATGCCTCGATGGCAGGCATCCTGCCTTTCCAGGTTGCAATTTCGACCGCCGCCCGTAAACCGGACTCTGGTATACCAGAATGACGTGCCGACCGTCCGAGCGTCTGCCCGCCGAGCGGGCAGCTCCGGCATCGGTGACGGCGAGCGAGGGACGCGCGCGGATGTCCAAGACGGTCAGCACCGGAGAGGCCGGCACCGCGTCCGGGTTTCGCTTGTTCAGACCGATCCTGGCCGGGGCGACCCTGAGAGAGCGGCTCGTCGCGTGCCTGGGGGCGCTGGTGGGCATCACGCTGACCGGCCTGATCTGCGGTCTGGTCTTCGGCCAGGGACCACACATCCCGCTCATCGTCGCCCCAATGGGCGCCTCGGCCGTGCTGCTGTTCGCCGTGCCGGCCAGTCCCCTCGCGCAGCCCTGGTCGATCATCGGCGGCAACACGATCTCGGCCTTCATGGGGGTGCTTGCCGCCCACTTCATCCCGGACCCGGTCATCGCCATCGGCGTCGGCGTCTCGCTGGCCATCGCGGCGATGTCGCTCACCCGCTCCCTGCACCCGCCCGGCGGCGCGGCCGCGCTGACGGCGCTGATCGGCGGCCCGGCCGTCACCTCCGCGGGCTTCCTGTTCCCGCTGTTCCCGGTCTGCGTGAACTCGGTCATCCTGGTCGCGCTCGGCGTCGCCTTCCACAAGGTGTCGCGCCGCAACTACCCGCACGTTCCCGTCGCGGCGCCGGTCAACACCCACGGGACGGCGGACCTGCCCGCGCCCCTGCGGGTCGGCTTCCGGCCGGAGGACGTGGACGCCGCCCTGCTCGAACTGCACGAGACGCTGGACATCGACCGCGCCGACCTCGACCGGCTTCTGCGTCAGGTCGAACTTCGCGCGCTCGTGCGGACGCAGGGCGATCTCACCTGCGGCGAGGTGATGTCGCGCGACGTGGTGACGGTGGGGCTGGATGGGCGTGCGGAGCGGGCGCGCGAACTCCTGATCGCCCACAACATCCGCACGCTGCCCGTCGTGGACCGGGCCGGCCGGCTCGCGGGCACGCTCGGCCTGCGCGAGCTGACGCTGCACGGCGATGTCGGCATCGCGCAGGTGATGTCGGAGGCCCGGACGACCGGGCCGGACGAGCCGGTGGTCTCGCTGGCCCCCTCGCTCACGGACGGCCGCACGCACGCGGTGGTCGTCATCGACGGCGACCGGCGGGTCCTCGGGATCATCACCCAGACCGACCTGCTCGCGACCCTGACGCGCCTCCTCTCGGCCAGGGCGGTGGCACCCGCGGAATCGGTTCCGGCCTAGGCGCGCGCGCCGGTTCGAGCGAGGGCGCGCCGCCGCGGCGGAGCCGTTGGCCCGGTTGTTGCCAGAGACCCCGCAATCCTGGCACGGCCAGGTCCGCGGGATCGAGCCGATGCAAGACGGGGCGCTTCTCCTCCACCTCCTGCACGCCGCCCTGATGGCGGCGAGCATGATGCTGACCTGGCAGGTCCATCGCCTCCGCAAGCCCGCGGCGAAATAGGGTCGATCTCCGCGGGCGGTGCGACGCAAGGCAAACGTCCTGCCGAGGTGCGGGCAGAGGGCGGATTCCGGTGACGGGCCCGCCCTCCGGTTCCGCCACGGCCCCCGCCGCCGACGTTCAGCCCTTCCGGCCCTGCTTGTAGCTCTGGATGGCGTTCTGGCATCCGGGTGAGAGCTTCGACAGGTTCTTCTCGAAGCAGGCCTGCGTCTCCGGGCCGTCCTCGGGCGGCATGTCCCCGCAGAACGTCGTGAAATCCCCCATGCATTGCTGCTGGAGGAGCGCCTTGTCGTCCGCGGACATCGGCGCTGCCAGGGCGGCGTTCGCCACGCCCGCCAGAAGTGCAACAGACGTCACGATGCGTACCAGCATGGTGTGCTTCCGATCCGTTCAGTGAAACCGGGACGAAAGTCGCGACGGCGCGAAAACGTTGCATGCGACGCCGCCGTATTCGACCGCTTGCGGCGCTCGGGGCGCGAGGCCGGCCCGTGGTCCGCGAGATCGACGGCTGCGAGGTCAGCCCGGCCTCGCTCCGGCGCATGCCCGACAGGCCATCGTCCGGGGCAGGCGGCCGAACGGCCGGCGCGACCTCGATCGGCGAGCCGGCGCCGGGGCGCCCGCGCGTGGCGCTCAGGCGAGCGCGAGTTCGAGGGCCAGGTCGGTCAGGTAGAAGGCGATGCGGTGGCTCGCCTCGCGGTCCGCGCAATCGATGCTGAACCCCACCCTGAGGGTCTCTCCCTCGTAGCGGCGCATCACCGACTCGGCCATGAGGGCGGCCTCGCGCTCGGCCGGCGCGTGCAGGACGCGTCGGCCGTCTTGCGTTTCCAGTGTCACCCGGAAGAACGTCTGGGGCATCATGGAACGCTCCCCTCGGGCCCAGGGCCGGCCGACCCGCAACTCCCTATGAACGACCGGGCGGATGAAACCGATCCCGGATCGTACAGCAAAATAAATACTCTTGCGGCGGACCGGCGCAGGAACCCCGGTCCCGGCGATTCCCGGCCCGCGGAGTACGCGCTCCGTGCGCTCGAGGATCCGGGCCGGGACCTGCGCCTATTGCGACAGCAGGAGCTTGCCCGAGATCGGCCCGACGCCCTTGGGCACCGGCACGCTCGTCTGGTCGTAGTTGGCGTTCAGGTAGAGGTTCGGTCCCTCGTAGAGGTTGACCTGCTGGGCCACCACGACCGTGTAGGCGGATTGGTCCGCCACCGGGCGCTTCGCATCGATCACCACGCGCCCGGCCGGCAGGTAGATCGTGCCCAGCATGGTGCGGGCGTTGTCGCTGATGATGCGGTAGGTCCGCATCGCCTTGCTCTGGCCGAGCGGCGGCGGTGTCGGCGCGATGGTGTCGCCGTAATCGACATCCACCACGTCGCTCGGATCGAGGGGCGTCTCGACCGCACGCTCCTCCATCATCAGGAGGCCGGCCATCGTGCCGGTGGTCGGTGCCGTGAGGCTGATGGTCGTCTTCTTGTCGAAGACGAGCCCGCTCGTGTTCCCGGTGAAGTAGAAGGCCACGTCCCTGCCGGTCATCGTCGCGGACTTGTCCACGATCAGGGGGCCATCCTTCATCACGTAGATCCCAGGCCGCAGCGTCACGACCGCGTTATTGGTGATCTGCAGGCCGCCGCAATAGGTGCCGGGCTCGAGCGTGACGCTCTGATCGATCTGGTTCGCCGGCGTATTGGGCTTCTGCTTCGGCGGCTTCTTCGCGGACGAGGGAAGCGTCATGCACGCGCCGATGCCGGGCGCGGGCCGGTCCTTGAGCGGATCCTCGATCACCGGGCATCCGGTCTGGGGCGGGGGGGCGAAGTTGGCCCGCAGGCCGAGATAGCCGCCGGCCGAGCAGATCGTGTCG
>Ga0316228_1000679_pt1 | contig 42142 bp, 36 predicted proteins | sample TBH18021metaG_FD_206005 | JGI IMG/M metagenome (GOLD analysis project Ga0316228, IMG submission 206005) | Freshwater microbial communities from Trout Bog Lake, Wisconsin, USA - TBH18021 | ecosystem: Environmental > Aquatic > Freshwater > Lake > Hypolimnion/Profundal zone | place: USA: Wisconsin... | reverse complement strand
ACGTCCCACCTGAGACGGCGAGACCTTCCAGACCAAGCACTTACGAGCTTGGAAAAGTTTGGTGCGGACGGCGGGACTCGAACCCGCACGGCCTTGCGGCCGCAAGATTTTAAGTCTCGTGCGTCTACCGGTTCCGCCACGTCCGCATGCGCCCTCGGTAGCGGGGGCGACGGGTCCGATCAAGCGGGAGGCGTCCAGCCGTAGAGCCAGGCGTAGCGGTCGCGCATCCCGTCCGGGCCGAGGCGGGCCATCACCGCGTTGCGCAGGAGCGCCACCAGCCCGCCGGCATGATAGGTTCGGCCGTTGCTCCGCGCCGCCTTCTGGACCCGTCGCGCCCGGGCCGTCCGCGCATCCGAGAACGCGGCGAGCGCCGCCGGCACATCCGCGTGGTCGGCGAGGGTGCGCGTCAGAATCGCGGCATCCTCGATCGCCAGGGCTGCCCCCTGAGCGAGGTAGGGCAGCACCGGATGGCCGGCATCGCCGATCAGCGCGAGCCGGTCTCGGGCGAGCGGGCGTGCGACGGCCCGGTCCGCGAGCGACCAGACCAGCCAGGAATCCGGCAGGCTCAGGAGGTCGCGCAGAGGGCCGGCGCAGCCGCGCAGATGGCCGCGCAGCACGGCCGGATCCCCGAGGCGGCCCCAATCCTCGTCGCCCACCGCCTCGGGAACCACGGCCACGACGTTGAGGAACTGGCTGTCCCGAACCGGGTAATGCACCACGTGCCGGCCGCGGCCGAGCCACAGCCCGGTCGCGGCGCCGCGCAGATCCGGCGACACCGCCTCCATGGGGATCAGCGCCCGCCACGCCGCGGCCTGACCGGGGCGCAGCGGCGCTGAATCGAGATGGGTGCGCAGGCGCGACCGCAGCCCATCCGCCCCGATCGCGAGGTCGAAACCGACAGGCTGGGCCCCGCTCGCGCCCTCGACGGTGAGGACGGCCTCGGAGGCCGTCTGGGCGACGGCCGTCACGGTGCGGCCCATCATCAGGCGGATCGCCGAGCGACTCCGGAATGCGTCGAGCAGCAGCGTCTGCAGATCGGCGCGGTGGATGACGTAGTAGGGCGCGCCGAAGCGGCTCTGCGCCTGCGCCCCGAGCGCCACGCCGCCGATGCGGCGGCCGCTGTCGAGAGCCCGCACCTCCACCGAGGGCGGCTCGCTCGCCGCGCGGCGCAGGGCTGCCGAGAGCCCGAGGCCAGCCAGAACCCGGCTGGCATTGGGCGAGATCTGGATCCCGGCTCCGACCTCGCTGAAGCCGGTCCGCCGCTCGATCATCGTGACGGAATGGCCGGCATCCGACAGCGCCAAGGCTGCCGTGAGGCCGCCGATCCCGGCCCCGACGATCCCGATCCGCAGAGATGGATTGCCAGAGGGCACGGTGGGCCGCGCCTACTCCGCCGCGAGCTTGGCGTCGTCCCGCCACACGCAGGCCTGCGGCTCCGCCTCGTCGGCCTTGAGGCCGGCGCGGTAGCGATAGAGCGTTGAGCAATACTGGCAGATGATCTCGCTGTCGGCGCCCATGTCGAGGAACACGTGCGGGTGGTCGAACGGCGGCAAAGCGCCGATGCACATGAACTCCTTCACGCCCACGGTGATCACCGGCACGCCCGGCTCGTTGTGGAAGTGCGGTACCGCCTTGCCTGCCATCCGGCCCTCGCCTGCCCCGCGACGGAGTGCGCGGCGAATCTGCCTGCGCGCTCCCGGGCGTCTCGTGGCCGCTTATGCCGCCAGCCCCGCGGCCGGCGCAAGCCTCGCCCGACCGTCCGCCGACGCGGCTTGGCCTCCCGCGCCCCGCACCGTACATAGAGCGACGCCCGATAGACGCCGCCGCGAAAAAAAGTCCCGACCATGCAGCAGGAACAAGCCAGTGCGCAGGGTGCGCGCCGCGCTCCGGAACCGCCGATCCACGGTCCCGAGGGTTTCGAAGGCATGCGCCGGGCGGGGCGGCTCACGGCCGAGGCCCTCGACTTGCTGATGGAGGCGACGCAGCCCGGCGTCACGACCGAGGAACTCGATAAGCTCGCCTACACCTTCGCGATGGATCACGGCGCCTATCCGGCCTCGCTGCTCTATCGCGGCTATCCGAAGTCGATCTGCACCTCGATCAACCACGTGGTCTGCCACGGCATCCCCAACGACAAGCCGCTCCGCGAGGGCGACATCGTCAATCTCGACATCTGCCTGATCCTCGACGGCTGGCACGGTGATTCGAGTCGGATGGCCTATGTCGGCGAAGTGCCGCGGAAGGCTCAGCGCCTGTGCGAGATCACCTACGAGGCACTGATGCGCGGCGTCGCGGCGGTGAAGCCTGGCGGCTCGACCAACGACATCGGCCGGGCGATCCAATCCTTCGCCGAGGGCGAGCGCTGCTCGGTGGTGCGCGATTTCTGCGGCCACGGGCTCGGGCGCACCTATCACGATGCCCCTACGATCCTGCACTACGTCGAGGCGAGCTACGACGTCCCGTTCAAGCCCGGCCAGTTCTTCACGATCGAGCCGATGATCAATCTCGGGCGGCCCGCCGTGAAGGTGCTGGGCGACGGCTGGACCGCCGTGACCCGGGACCGGTCGCTCTCCGCCCAGTTCGAGCACACCGTGGGCGTCACCGAGACCGGCGTCGAGATCTTCACGATCTCGCCGAAGGGGCTTCATCAGCCCGTCAATCCGGCGGCCTGAGCGGCCGTGACGGGGGCGCCGGACGACGGCGAGGCGGGGCTGTTCGCCGACAGCGCCGTTTCGTCCTCGGTCGAGAAGGAGACGCCGCATTATCACGGCCACCGCGACCGCCTGCGGGAGAAGCTCTCCGCGGCAGGCCCCGACGCGCTGCCCGATTATGAATTGCTGGAACTGGTCCTGTTCCGGGCGATCCCGCGGCGCGACGTGAAGCCCCTCGCCAAGGCGCTGGTCGCTCGGTTCGGCAGCTTCGCCGAGGTGGTGAGCGCCGAACCGGCACGGCTCATGGAGGTGGAGGGCGTGAGTGCGGGGGTTGCATCGGACCTCAAGGTGATCGAGGCCGCAGCCCGGCGCGTCGCCCGCGGCGCGATCCGCGAGCGGGCGCTGCTGGCCTCGTGGAGCGCGCTGCACGAGTACCTGCGTGCCACCATGGCGTTCGCCCCGCGCGAGGAATTTCGCGTCCTGTTCCTCGACAAGCGCAACCACCTCATCGCCGACGAGGTGCAGGGGCGCGGCACCGTCGATCACACGCCGGTCTATCCCCGTGAGGTCGCCCGGCGGGCGCTGGAGCTGTCGGCGACCGCGATCATCCTGGCCCACAACCACCCGTCCGGCGATCCGGCCCCCTCCGCCGCCGACGTGGCGATGACCCGCGAAATCGTGACGGTGCTGGCGCCGCTGAAGATCGTCGTGCACGACCACGTGATTCTCGGCCGAAACGGCCATGCCAGCCTGAAAGGTTTGAAGCTGATCTGATCCTCCGGCCGCCTTGAGCGTTATCGCCCGTGGCTATAGCCATGAACGCGTGGCGCGCCTCTTGCCTCAAGAGCGGGAGCGCACGGGAGGAGCGAGATGGCGGTGACGGCCTTCGACGAGATGAACGGGATCGGCGCTGCCGATCCGGCTGCCGTCCGTGACGCCTACGGCCAGCTGAAGGCCTGGCTGGACGCGACGCCGCCCGAGCATTTCAACACCCGCCGCAGCCAGGCCGAGCTGCTGTTCCGCCGGATCGGCATCACCTTCGCGGTCTACGGCGACAACGAGTCGACCGAGCGGCTGATCCCATTCGACATCATCCCGCGGGTGATCACCAAGCCGGAATGGGCCTTCCTGGAACGCGGGCTGAAGCAGCGGGTCACCGCCATCAACCTGTTCCTGAAGGACATCTACGGCGCGCAGGAATGCATCAAGGCCGGCATCATCCCGGCCGACCTCGTCTACCGGAACGCCCATTACCGCATGGAGATGCGCTCCTTCCGCGTGCCGCACGACCTCTACGTCCACATCGCCGGCATCGACATCGTCCGGACCGGCGAGAACGACTTCTTCGTGCTGGAAGACAATGCCCGCATCCCGTCCGGCGTCTCATACATGCTGGAGAACCGGGAGGTGATGTTGCGCCTGTTCCCGGACCTGTTCTCCAAGCATCGGGTCGCGCCGGTGGAGAACTACCCGGACGCGCTGCTCGCCACCCTGCGCAGCCTCGCACCGGGCTCGGCGGCGCGGGACCCGACCGTCGTGCTGCTCACCCCCGGGCGCTACAATTCGGCGTTCTACGAGCACTCGTTCCTGGCCGACAAGCTCGGCGTCGAGCTGGTGGAAGCGTCCGATCTCTTCACCAAGGACGACGTGGTTTACATGCGCACCACCGAGGGGCCGCGGCGGGTCGACGTGATTTACCGCCGCCTCGACGACGATTTCCTGGATCCCCTCGTCTTCCGCCCGGATTCGGTCCTCGGCGTACCGGGCCTGATGAATGCCTACGAGCGCGGCTCCGTGACCTTGGCCAACGCGGTCGGGACCGGCATCTCGGACGACAAGGCGGTCTACAGCTACATGCCGGAGATCGTGAAGTTCTTCACCGGCGAGGAGCCGATCCTGCACAATGTGCCGACCTACCGGTGTCGCGAGAAGGATTCCTTCGCCTACGTGATGGATAACCTCTCCGAGCTGGTGGTGAAGGAGGTGAACGGCTCCGGCGGATACGGCATGCTGGTCGGCCCACATGCCAGCAAGCGCGAGATCGACGACTTCGCCAAGAAGCTCAAGCACGCACCGGACGGCTTCATCGCGCAGCCGACCCTGTCGCTCTCCACCTGCCCGACCTTCGTGGCCTCGGGTGTCGCTCCGCGCCACGTCGACCTGCGGCCCTTCGTGCTGTGCGGCGCCGACCAGATTCGCATCGTGCCGGGCGGCCTGACCCGGGTGGCGCTGAAGGAGGGCTCCCTGGTGGTCAATTCCAGCCAGGGCGGTGGCACGAAGGACACCTGGGTGCTCGACGCCTGAGGTCCACAACGTCCGGACGTTCCGAGGCGCGGACATCGTGGTCCGCACGACTTGGCTGAAGACCGATGCTCTCCAGGACTGCCGACAACCTCTTCTGGCTCTCGCGCTACGTCGAGCGGGCCGACTTCGTCGCCCGCATCCTCGACGCGGCGCACCGCTTCGCCTCGCTGCCGACGAGCTACGGCGGCGGCGGCGGCAACGAGTGGGAGTCGGCCCTCGCCTCGGCCGGCGATCCGGACGCCTTCAAGACCCATTACAGCGCGGTGAACGCCGACACGGTCTGCGACTTCCTGGCCTTCAGCCCGCACAACCCGTCCTCGATCCGCTCCTGCATCGAGGCGGCCCGCGAGAATGCCCGCTCGGTGCGCACCGCCCTCACCACCGAGATGTGGGACGCGATCAACGGCGCGTGGCTGGAGCTGCGCAACTATGCCGGCAAGGACCTCAACCGCGACGAGTTCGGCCGTTTCCTCGACTGGGTGAAGACCGTCTCGCTGACCTTCGACGGCTCGGCCTTCCGGACGATGCTGCGCAATGACGCCTTCTGGTTCACCCGGCTCGGCACCGCGATCGAGCGCGCCGACAACACCGCCCGCATCCTCGACGTGAAGTACCAGATCCTGCTGCCGCACGACGAGACGGTGGGCGGCAGCCTTGATTACTTCCAGTGGACCACGATCCTGCGCGAAGTGTCGGCGTTCAACGCCTATCACTGGGTCTACCGGGAGAGCATCAAGCCGGTGCTGGTGGCCGACCTCCTGATGCTCAACAAGCAGATGCCGCGGTCCTTCGCGAACTGCTACGGCGTCATCGTCGAGTATCTCGACCTGATCGCCGACGCGTACGGCCGCCGGGGTCCGAGCCAGCGGCTCGCCGGCAACATGCTCGCGAAGCTCGACGGCGAGGACATCAACCGGGTATTCGCCGGGGGGCTGCACGAGTTCGTGGAGGCGTTCATCGCCGAGAACAACAGCGTAGGCGAAGCGATCGCCAAGCAGTATCTGGTCGGCTGAACGAGACGGACGGGACAGCGCATGCGCATCCGCGTGGTTCACGAGACCATCTACACCTACGAGCAGCCGGCCCGCGGGCTGGTGCAGGTCCTGCGCCTGACGCCGCGCGATCATGACGGGCAGTACGTCCGCACGTGGCGGATCGACACCACCGTCGACGGGCGCCTGACCGCCCGCGAGGACGGGTTCGGCAACGTCGTCCACTGGTTCACCCCGGACGAACCGGCCGACGCGCTGACCATCCGGGTCACCGGCGAGGTCGATACCGACGACACGAACGGCATCGTCCGCGGTACGGTGGAGCGACTGCCGGATCAGTTCTACCTGCGCGACACGGACCTGTGCGCGGCGAGCCCGGAGCTGCAAGCCTTCGCCGAGCGCGTCGCCACGGAAGGAGACGGTGCTGTCCTGGCCCTGCTTCACCGGCTGATGGGTGCGGTCCAGAACGCCGTCGCCTACGAGCCCGGTCCCGCCACCAGTGCCGTCCCGGCCGGCAAGGCTTTCGCGGCCGGGCGCGGCGTCTGCCAGGATCTCGCCCACGTCTTCATCGCCGCCGCGCGCCACATCGGCATCCCGGTCCGCTACGTGGCCGGCTACCGGGCGCGGGATGACGGGCAGGCGGATGTCGAGGCGCCCCACGGCTGGGTCGAGGCCCTGGTCCCGGTTCTCGGCTGGGTGGCCTTCGACCCGTGCTACGACGTCAGTCCGGCGGACAATTACATCCGTGTTGCCACGGGTCTCGACTACCTCGGCGCGGCGCCGATCCGCGGCAGCCGCACCGGGGGTGGTACCGAGACACTGGACGTGAAGCTTCGGGTCGAGCAAGGCAGGGCTTCCGCTCAATCCTGATCGTTCAGACATCGGTCCGCCGACCGCACGAGGGCCCGAAGACGATGACCTACTGCGTCGGTGTCCTGGTCGAGGAAGGGCTGGTCATGGTCGCCGATACCCGCACCAATGCGGGGCTCGACGACATCTCGACCTATCGCAAGCTCCACCATTTCAACGTGCCGGGCGAGCGGGTGATGATGCTCGCCTCCGCGGGCAATCTCTCGATCACCCAGTCGGTGCTCAGCCTGCTCCAGGAGGGCGTGCCCGGCGAGGAGGACGGCGAGCCGCCGCAGAAGCTCGTCGAGGCGCCGACCATGTTCCAGGCGGCGCAGCTCATCGGCCGGGCGATCCGGCGGGTGCGATCGATCGAGAAGGATGGGTTCGAGGCCGCCAATATCCGGTTCTCGATCTCGCTGCTGTTCGGCGGCCAGATCGGAAACGGCGAGATGCGGCTGTACCTGATCTACTCGGCCGGCAACTTCATCGAGTGCAGCACCGATGCGCCGTTCCTCCAGATCGGCGAGCATAAATACGGCAAGCCGATCCTCGACCGGGCGGTGAAGTATACGACCGAGCTGTACGATGCCCTGAAGGTCAGCCTCGTCTCGATGGATTCGACCATGCGGTCCAATCTTGGGGTCGGCCTCCCGATCGACATCGCCCTGGCGCGCCGGAACGCGCTGACGCTGGAGGTGAACCACCGGATCGAGGCCGGCGAGGGCTATTTTCACGATCTGCGCGAACGCTGGTCGGCAGCGTTGCGGGCGGCCCACCGGGCGATTCCGCGACCGCCTTACGGGCCTTCCAGCTCCTAGAGCAGCCGCATTATCGGCCGTCCTTGCGCGCGGAACGAAGCGATCCAGGGTGGCGCATCATCGCCGGACGTGGCGCGTCGCTGGGTTGCTTCGCTATGCTCGCAAAGACGGCATCTGTTTCTTCACGTGGCGACGGAGACGGTCAGGTGGCCGTCCGCGCCGCTGAAGTCTCCGCCGCGCTCCAGGCCTCCAAGAGCGTCCGTGTCGCGTCGGCCGGATCCGCGGCTCGCATCAGGCCGCCCATGATGGCGATACCCGCCGCCCCTGCCGCGCGGCAGGACCTGACCGCCTCCGGACCGAGACCGCCGAGCGCCACCACGGGCAGGCCGGCGCCGAGGCTGTCCGCGAGTCCCGTCAGGCCCAGCGCCGGTCCGTAGCCGGGCTTGCTCGCGGTCGCGTAGATCGGGCTGAGGGTCACGTAGTCGGCGCCGGCTTGCGCGGCAGTCGCGACCTCCTGCGGCGTGTGCGCGGAAACGCCGATCAGCGCAGCCCCGCCCAAAGCGGCCCGCGCTGCCGCGATTGCCTCCGATCCCGAGCGACCGCCGAGATGCACGCCGTCGGCACCGAGGGCGCGCGCCAGCGCGACATCGCCTCCGACAGTCAGGACGGCGTTCGCGGCTTGCACGCATTCGGCCACGCGCGCGCCGAGGCGCAGGCGGGCATCCGCCTCAAGATCCCTGTCGCGGAACCAGATCCAGCGCCCGCCGCCGTCCAGGATCGCCTGAACGGTCTCGGCAAGCGGCCGCCGATGCCCGTGCCGGTCCGTCACCGCCAGCAGCGGCGACGGCAGCGCCCTCACGAGCCGACGAGGCCGAGCTGCGGGCTCGACGGCTCGGCACGGCCGCGGCGGGGGATGCGCCCGGCCAGATGCGCGTCGCGCCCCGCCTCCACCGCCCGGCCCATCGCGCGGGCCATCCGCACCGGATCGTCGGCCTTGGCGATTGCGGTGTTGATCAGGCAGGCGGAGGCGCCGAGTTCCATGGCGATCACCGCATCGGACGCAGTGCCGATCCCGGCGTCCACCACCACGGGCACCTTCGCGCGCCGGCAGATCAGCTCGAGATTGGCGGGGTTGGCGACGCCCATGCCCGAGCCGATCAGCGAGCCCATGGGCATCACGGCGGCGCAGCCGAGATCCTCCAGGCGCTGGCAGATGATCGGGTCGTCGTTGCAATAGGGCAGCACCACGAAGCCGTCATCCACGAGGTGGCGGCAGGCCTCCATCAGTTCGGTGACGTCCGGATAGAGCGTCTCCCGGTCGCCGATCACCTCGACCTTGATCCAGTTGGTATCGAGCGCCTCGCGGGCGAGCTCGGCGGTCATGATCGCGTCGCGGGCTGTCTCGCAGCCGGCAGTGTTCGGCAGGAAGCGCTTGCCCTTCAGGATCTTGACCGTGTCCGAACCGTGTCCCTGGAGCGAGACCCGGCGGATCGAGGCGGTGACGACCTCGGCGCCGCTCGTCTGGACGGCGTCGCGCATGATCGCCTGCGTCGGGTAGCCGGCCGTGCCGATGAACAGCCGGGACGACAGGCGCACCCCGGCGATGGTCAGGCTGTCATCCTCGCTCTCGGGGCGCAGCGGCGTAAGGCTCTGGTCCATGCTCAACCTCCCTGCATGGCGCGGACGATCTCGATGCGGTCGCCCTCCGCGACCGGGGTCTCGCCCCAGTCGCGGCGGCGCAGCACGCGGCCGTTCAGCGCGATGGCGACGCCCTGCGGGCTCTCGATCCCGCTCTCCTCCGCCTCGAGACGAAACACGGTCTCCACCGTCTCGGCCGCGCAGTCCCGCGGCTCCCCGTTGATGACGAGTTTCATGCCGAGGCCCTCACGGCTTCCGGCTGGCCGAAACGTGCGCGCGTGAAGGGACGGGCGACGTCCGGCAGCGCGCCGTGCAACACCAGTTCGGCGACGGCCTGGGCGGTGACGGGGGCGAGCAGGTAGCCGTTGCGGTGGTGGCCGGTGGCGGCGACGAGACCCGGGGCGAGTTCGTCAAGGATCGGCGCGTCGTCGTCCGAAGTCGGGCGGTAGCCGCTCCATACGGACTCGACCTCCATCTCCTCGATACCGGGCAGGACCCTGCGTGCACCCTCCAGCAGGGCGTAGAGCCCGCCCGCGGTGACACCTGGCCGGAAGCCGCAATCCTCCACGGTCGCGCCGACGATGAGCTGGCCGTCGCTCTTCGGCGCCATATGGACCTGCTCGGTCCAGACCATCCGGGCAAGCGTGCCGGTACGGGCGGTCGTGCGCAGCGCCACGGACTGGCCCTTCAGCGGCCGGACTGGCAGGGCGAGCGCGTCAGGCAGCAGGCCGCTCTCCCCACTCCAGGCGCCAGTGGCCAGGATGACGGTTTCGGCTGTCACGACGCGATCGCCGGCGCGGATGCCGGTCACGCGGCCACCGGACCAGTCGAGGGCGGTGACGGCTGTCCGCTCGGCCATTGCGACTCCGGCCCCACGGCAGGCCGCCGCGAGGGCGTCCATGACCAGACAGGGATCGACCTGATGGTCGAGCGGGCAGTGGATCCCGGCGGTGACGGAGGGGCGCAGGCCGGGCTCTAGACGCCGGACCTCGCTGCCCGGCAGCCAAGTGGCCTCGAGACCCGACCGACGCTGCAGATCGTAGCGGAAGCGGAGGCGCTCGACCTCGTCGCGGCCGACCGCCAGCACCAGAGTGCCATCGGGACGATAGTCGATGGACCGGCCGGATTCAGCCTCCAGTGCATGGCGGTATTCAGGCCAGAGACGGAGCGATTCGAGGGCGAGGGGCAGCAGCGGGTCCGAGCCCGGCTCGTGTTCGGCGGTCGGGGCCAGCATGCCGGTGGCCGCGAGGCTCGCGCCCGCCCCGATCGTGTCCCGCTCCAGCACGGTCACGGCGCGGCCCGCCCGGGCGAGCCGCCATGCGATCGACAGACCGATCAGACCGCCGCCGATGACGGCGACGTCGGTCCGCGCCGGCAGAACGGCGGGCGCGACGACGCCCTCGGGGTTGCGGCGGCGGCCAATCGGTGAGGCAGGTCTGTCGAGGGGCACAAGCATCTCCGCGGATTGACGTCGCGGGGAGCGGGCCGTGTGCTTCTGTGAGAAGCTGTGGCCTGCCTTTCGGGCGGCCGCGGTCCAATCCCTACGCCGGTATGAGCCGGATCAGGTTCGAAGGATTTCCGCGCCGCAGGTCCTGACGGACGTGCCAGCGGTTTCTCAGCCCCTTGCCGGGGATCTCCCTGGAACGAGAGGAGATTTGGTCGTCCGGGCTGCACCGGTCAACCCCGATGCTGGCCGACGGCCCCCGCAGGCCGGACATTCGCCGGTCGCAGTCACCGCTCGGATACCAAGCCGCGCGAAATCCGATCGACGCGGCAGAGTGAAGCCGCAGGCAGCACCGACCCTTCACAGATCCCCGGTCAAAGCAGGTACGATCCTTCGGGCGGAGTGGGACCCGTGCGCACATTCGTGGTCGTCTGCACGATCGGCTTCCTGTCTGCCACGGCATTCCAGAAGTTGCGGGAGCGGGCGCATCCGGAGACGGAGCCGCCCGTCCTGCCCGCGGCGTCGGTTCCGGTCGTCGACGGTGCCGTGGCGGGCGTCGCACTTCAGTCCGGCCGCAACGGCCACTTCTTCGTCAATGCCCTGATGGACGGCCGCACCCTGCCGATGATGGTCGATACCGGCGCGAGTTCCTGCGCGTTCTCGGAGGAGGATGCCGAGCGGATCGGGATCCGGCTCGCGCCCGGCGACTTCACACGCGTGTGGAACACCGCAAACGGGACCGTACAGGTTGCACCGATCCGGATCGCCGTGATGCAGGTCGGATCGATCACCGTGCGGGATGTCGAGGCCGTGGTAATCCCGCGGGGACGCCTGGCAACAAGCCTGCTCGGCATGTCGTTCCTGAAGCGCCTGCGCGATTTCAGCGTCAGCGGCGGGACGATGACGCTGCGGGGCTGAAAGCGCTCCGGGCCTGTTCGGACCGGCGATCCGACACCTCCCTGCCAAGCCGGCTTGAACCCGTTGGGCGGACCCGATCCGCTCTCCGGCCGCGGCCAATGCGCCGGTCCCATCGCCGATGCTGAAGGCTTCGAGATGCCGTCGATGATCGGCTATCGAATAAAGCGCGTCACTGGTCGATTGATATAAATTTCGAGCGTATATATTTCATAAGTGGCAAATTTAGAACAGGTCTATACAATTTTCCCAGCGTGCGCACCCTGCATTTATCTTCGCCTTTTGGTCGTGCCGACAATAAATGCTCCGTTTTGCGAGTGCCGTCTGTTTGCGATAAAGGAGGTATGAGACGTCATTCTGTATCGTCAACATGCGTCAAGGCGAATTTGATTATGAATAACTATGGTCAAAAGATCTGCTTGGCGATGATAGTCAAGAACGAGGCGCACATTATTCGGCGGTGTCTGGAATCTGTTCGGCCGGTTATCGATCATTGGATTGTCGTCGATACGGGATCAACCGATGGGACGCAGGATCTCGTCCGTGCGGTGATGGCAGATCTGCCCGGTCAACTGGTGGAGCGGCCATGGGTCGACTTCGCATTCAATCGGACCGAGGCGTTGCGACTCGCGCGGCCGCACGCACACTATTCGCTCATCATCGACGCCGATGACGAGCTCATCATTCCGGATCAATTCGCGATGCCGCACCTTCGCCATGCGGCTTATGCCTTTACGATAATCGATACGGAGAATAACTATACGCGTCGACAGCTGATCGATAATTCCAGGGCGTGGGAATACGTCGGTGTGATCCACGAATTCCTGCACTGCACCGGGCAGGCCGATCAGTCGGTCATGCCGCTGTCGATCCGTCGCGGCCATGACGGGGCACGTCGACGCGACAAAGAAACGGCATCGCGTGACATCGCCCTCCTTGAAAAGGCGCTTTTGTCGGAGAAGCATCCATTCCTACGTGCCAGGTACACATTCTACTTGGCAGATTACTATCATAGTAATGAAAGAGAGCGGGAAGCGCTTGATCTTTATCTGAAGCGGGCTGACCTCGGGCATGGGGACGAGGAGATATACAAGAGTCTCATCAGTGCGGCCAGCATACGCGAAACCTTGGGTGCGCCACCGGATCGTGTCCTGGAGCTTTACGATCGGGCGATACGGATCCTCCCCGAACGGGCTGAAGCACGGCACAGAGCGAGCCGCTATTGCAGGCACAAAAAGGACTTTCGCACTGGATTTCGCTATGCCGAGGCCGGTCTCTCGCTTCAGCTGCCTGCTGAAGGGATCGATCTCGAGCCTTGGGTTTATGTCTTCGGATTACGGCAGGAATTCTCGATCCATGCCTACTATACAAACCAGCATCGAGCCTGTCTGTTCACATGCCTGGAGATACTCGCTCAGTCCGGGGTGCCCGACGAGGTCCGAACACAGACCGGCGACCTGGCCAAGGGAGCGCTCGGCAAGATGATCGAACCCGTCTGGGGTTGTCAGCAAGCCGCCTACAGCGCGGAGTTCGTTCTCGATTGGCTGCGCCGAGATTGTGCGCGTCATGCCGCCCTCTCGGCGCAGTTCCAGGCGGCTCCGACGAGATGACCCTGCATCCTTGGATGCAGCGGCGGGCCCAATCATCAGGCCACTGCAACCCTGCCTCAGTTTGACTTGCGCGGGCGCAGGAACTTCGGCCGGAACACCGCCATGGGTTCGTCGAAACCGTTGAGCAGGTGCTCGCCCAGCGGGATCGGATCCCCCCAGAGGAAATCCACGAACGGCTTCGACATCAGCAATGGCTCGCCGAGGGTGCGGTTGAGCTGTGCGATACGGCTCGCGAGGTTCACGTCGCGGCCGATCACCGTGAAGTCGAGCCGGGAACCGGAACCGACATTGCCGTAGGCAGCCTCGCCGTGGTGGAGGGCAATGCCGGCGGCGACCGGCACGGGAAACTGGTGGAGGGCGTTTGCCTCGTCGAGGGCCGCCAGGGCGAGCTGAGCCGCGGTCAGGGCACCTTTGGCGGCACCGCCGAGATCGTCGCCCGATTCGCGGAAGATCGCCAGCAGGCCGTCGCCGAGATATTTCAGGACCTCGCCGCCCTCCCGTTCGATCGGCGGCACGAGGCAGTCGAAGAACACGTTGAGGAGGCCCACGGCCTCCTCCGGGGTCATGTCGGCAGAGGTGCGGGTGTAGTCGCGCATGTCGGCGAACAGGATCGCCGATCGGATCCGGGTCACCTGTCCGCGGCGGATGTCCCCGGCCAGGATCGCCCGATGGGGCTCGTCGCCGACATAGAGCCGCAGCACGTGGTCGAGCTGTTTGTTGAGGACGCGCATCTCCATCACGGCGGCCAACGCCGGCATGACGAAGCGCAGGATCGCGATGTCGTCGTCCCGGAAGCCCGCGGGGGCCCGGGTGGCGAAGGTGATGCCGTTCTGGGTGCCGTTCGTGAAGAACAGGGGCGCCACCACGTAATGGGTGTAGCCGCCGGCCTTCAGGTCCGGAACGATCGCGTAGGCGTCGTCCGGGGTCTCCGACAGGTCGAGGATCAGCCACTCGCCGGTCTCGTGAACCGTATGGAACGGGCTGTTGAGATAGGCATCCGTCGAGCGCGCGCCGTGCGGGAACAGCCGCACGGTGGTGCCGCCGTCCCGGGTCCAGATGCGGCCGACGCCGGCATATTCCGAATGCAGGGTGTCGATCGCCGTCGATGCCCGGTCGACGGGAACGCCGACGGCGATCAGGCGCTCCGCGAGGCCCGCGAGCATCTCCTCGGCGTTGGGCATCCGGGCGCCCTCTCCGAGCAACCAGTCGCGGATGCCGACGGAGGGTTGGAGCGCGCCGAAGGGCACGTCGTCGGCCTCCGAGCCGTCCGCGAAGGCCGTCGGGGATCCGGGCGTTGGCGGGCGGCGTTCGAGCATGGCGCCAGATTGGATGCCGCGCAGCGCCGAGGCAACGCGGTCGGTGGGGAAGCGCCGCGTGATCCGCGGCGCAGGCTCAGTTGTCCAGGAAGCTTCTGAGCTTCCGGCTGCGCGAGGGGTGCTTCAGCTTCCGCAGTGCCTTCGCCTCGATCTGACGGATGCGCTCGCGGGTCACCGAGAATTGCTGGCCGACCTCCTCAAGGGTGTGATCGGTGTTCATGCCGATGCCGAAGCGCATCCGCAGAACGCGCTCCTCGCGGGGCGTCAGCGACGCAAGAACCCGCGTGGTGGTCTCGCGCAGGTTCGACTGGATCGCGGCGTCGATCGGCAGGACGACGTTCTTGTCCTCGATGAAGTCGCCCAGGTGACTGTCCTCCTCGTCGCCGATCGGCGTCTCGAGGGAGATCGGCTCCTTGGCGATCTTCAGGACCTTGCGGACCTTCTCCAGCGGCATGGCCAGCTTCTCGGCTAGCTCCTCCGGGGTCGGCTCGCGGCCGATCTCGTGCAGCATCTGGCGCGAGGTGCGGACGATCTTGTTGATCGTCTCGATCATGTGCACCGGGATGCGGATCGTGCGGGCCTGGTCGGCGATCGAGCGGGTGATCGCCTGCCGGATCCACCATGTGGCGTAGGTCGAGAACTTGTAGCCGCGCCGGTACTCGAACTTGTCCACGGCCTTCATCAGGCCGATGTTGCCCTCCTGGATCAGATCCAGGAACTGCAGGCCGCGGTTCGTGTACTTCTTGGCGATCGAGATCACGAGGCGCAGGTTCGCCTCGATCATCTCCTTCTTGGCCTGCCGAGCCTCGCGCTCGCCCTTCTGGACCATGTTGACGATGCGGCGGTACTCGCCGATCTCCAGGCCCGTCTCGGAAGCGAGATCGAGGATCTGCGCGCGCAGCTCCGCCACCTGCTTCGAGCCGCGCTCGACCAGGTTCTTCCAGCCCTTGCCGCCGAGCGTCCCGACGCGCTCCATCCAGTTCGGATCGAGCTCGTAGCCCTGGTAGTGGCGCAGGAACTCGTCGCGGGCCACGCCGTGGCTCTCGGCGAAACGCATCAGCCGACCCTCGTGGCCGATCAGCTGCTTGTTGATCGAGTAGAGCTGGCCGACCAGCGCCTCGATGCGGTTGTTGTTCAGCGACAGGGACTTCACGTCGGCGACGACGATGTCCTTCAGCTCGCCCTGCTTCTGGTTCTGAGCCGGGGTGTTCTGCTCGCCGGCCGCCTTGCGCTCGGTGCCCTCGATCTGGAACTTGCGCAGCTTGCGGTAATTCGCGGCGATCGCGTCGAAGGTCTCCAGAACCCGCGGCTTGATCTCCGCTTCCATGGCGGCGAGCGAGACGTTGTTCTCGAGGTCGTCCTCGTCGTCGCCGCCCTCGGGCGGCGCAGGCGGCTCGGCATCGTCGCCGCCATCCTCGCCCTCGGCGATTTGCGGCGCGTTCTTGCCGTCGGGGCCTGCGTAAGTCGCCTCGAGGTCGATGATGTCGCGCAGGAGGACCTTGCCCTCGACCAGCTCGTCCCGCCAGATAATGATGGCCTGGAAGGTCAGCGGGCTCTCGCAGAGACCCGCGATCATCGCCTCGCGTCCGGCCTCGATGCGCTTGGCGATGGCGATCTCGCCCTCGCGGGACAGGAGCTCCACCGAGCCCATCTCGCGCAGGTACATCCGCACCGGATCGTCGGTCCGGTCGGTCGGCTCCTTGGTGGTCGTGGCGACCGTGACGGCGCGGGCCGGAGCGACCTCGGCGACCTCGCCGCCCTCGGCCTCCTCTTCCTCGCCCTCTGCGGCCTTCTCGCCGGCGGCTTCGTCAGTCTCCTCGGCCTCGACGACGTTGATGCCCATCTCGGAGAGCTGCGACAGCACGTCCTCGAGCTGATCCGGATCGGACTGGCCCTCGGGCAGAACCTCGTTGACCTCTTCATAGGTCACGTAGCCGCGCTTCTTGGCGAGCTTGACCATCCGCTTGACCGAAGCATCCGTCAGGTCGAGGAGCGGCCCGTCGGTCTGCTGCTCGGGGGCAGCGTCCGTCTCGTCCCGTTCCGTTGCCTTCGTCGCCATGATCAGCCTATTGTTTCGCATGCGGCGCGTTGCGGAGGCCCCGATGAGGCCGGTCTACGCCGTCGGCGCCGCTGTATGAGATCGGCGCCGGATCGCTCCGGTCGCCTTGAGTCGTCGGTTTCCGTATGCAAGCCCGAGGCTTGACCGATTGTTAACTATGGCGGGACACCGCCCCCCGCCACCGCCATGACACAGGGATCACGCGGCCGTCGAGTCACTCGACACCGGTGCATCGGCCTCCGCCTCGGCGGCGATGACGGTTTCAAGCCTCGCCTTCACTTCGCAGAGCCATGCCCACCCGGCATCGGTCGGATCGTCCTCAAACGCCTGCCGTGCTTCGCGAAGTTCGCTATGTAGCGCTCCTGCCTGCCGGTGCAAGATCATCGCTTGTCGGAGCGCGTCTGCGCGGTGAGCGGGATCGGCATGCGGAGCCAGGGTTGTACGGTCCCGCGAGCGGGCCAGCGCGAGGATTCTCTCGGCTGCCGTAGCGAGTCCGGCGCGGTTGATGCGGTTCTGCAACACTTCCGGCGCCGTGTGCTCGTCCTCGGCCGCGCAGGCCAGCAGGACCGACAACAGCGCCCGGGCATCCGGATCCTCGAAATCCAGATCGGCGATCTCCTCGCCGAACTCCGCGAGCATTTCGGGATGGGCCAGCAGGCTGCCGACGATCACTGCCTCGCGCACCGAGGCGGCGCCGGTGAACCCTGCGGAGGCCGTGACCGACGGACTGGGGCTGCCGGTGATGCGCGGCGAGACGGGCTCGCCGGGCCGGGTGAAGCGCTGGCGACCGCGCTGGCCCCCCCCGGCGGCGCGGGCGCCGCGGGGCGACAGGCCGCGCAGGCGCTCCTCGATGTCGTCGCGATAGTAGCGGCGCACGGTCTCGTCGCGGATCGTCGCGACGGTCGTGCGCAGCGTCTGCGTCAGGCCGGCGCGCCGCTCAGGCGTGTCGACCGGTCCTGATTCGAGGGCGCGCCGCCATAGCAGTTCCGAGAGGGGAAGCGCCGCCGTCAGGACCTGATCGATGGCCGTGGGGCCTCCCGAACGCAGGAGGTCGTCGGGATCCTGGCCGCCCGGCAGCAGCGCGATTCGGAGCGAGCGACCCGGTTCCAGGAGCGGCAGCGCGATGTCCAGGGCGCGAAAAGCCGCCCGCTGGCCGGCCTTGTCGCCGTCGAAGCACAGGATCGGCTCGTCGGCATGGCGCCAGAGCAGGCCGAGCTGGTCCTCCGTCAGGGCGGTGCCGAGGGGCGCGACCGTCTCGGGATGGCCTGCCAGCGTCATGGCGATGACGTCGACATAACCCTCGACCGCGATGATCGAACCGCGGTCGTGGGCGGCCTTGCGGGCGCCGTGCAGATTGTAGAGCGTGCGGCCCTTGTGGAAGAGCGGCGTCTCGGGGGAGTTCAGGTACTTGGCACGCACCTCCTTGGCGAGCGCCCGCCCGCCGAAGGCCACGACCCGGCCGCGGGTGTCGGTGATGGGGAACATCACCCGGTCGCGGAAATAGTCGTACGGGACCGAAACGCCCTCCCCGGCCGCGAGCAGGCCGAGTTCGACCATCAGCGCCTTGTCGACCCCCTGCCCGGCGAGGTGGTCGCGCAGGGCGTAGCGCTCATTCGGCGCGTAGCCCAGGCGGAAGGCCCGCTGCGTCTCGTCCTTGAGCCCACGGCGTTCGAGATAGGCGCGGGCTTCGCCGCCCTGGCCCGCCCGCAGCCGATCCTCGAACCAACGGGCCGCCATCTCCATGACCTCGATGGCCCCGGCGCGCTTCTGCTCGCTGGCGCGGTTGTCCTCGGTAGGCGCCGGAAGGCTGACGCCGGCCTCGCTCGCCAGCCGCTCGACTGCCTCGGGAAAGCTGAGGCCCTCCGTCTCCATGAGGAAGGTGAAGATGTCGCCGTGCTTGGAGGATGAGAAGCAATGGTAGAACTGCTTCTGGTCGTTCACGTAGAAGGACGGCGTCTTCTCGGCGTTGAACGGCGACAGGCCGCGCCATTCGCGGCCGGCCTTCTTGAGCTGAACGCGCCGCCCGACCACGGAGGAGGCCGGCAGCCGGGCACGGATCTCTTCCAGAATGTGGGGCGGATAGCGCACGGGGCCTGGGAGGGTTTGCGGGGCCGCCGATTATAGCGCGCCGAACACCGCAGAGTCCTGATCGTTGTCCCCGCCGCATCCCGGATCGGGGATTGCGGGGACAGCGTCAGCGCGTTTGCTCACCCCTTCGCGGCGAGCGCCGCCTTCACCAGCCCGCTCGCCTTGCCGAAATCCATCCGGCCGGCATAGGCGCCCTTCAAGGCGGCGATCACCTTGCCCATGTCCTTCGGCCCGGCGGCGCCGGTCTCCGCGACCGCCGCATCGATCGCCGCCTGCGTCTCGGCCTCGTCCATCTGCTGCGGCAGGAAGCTCTCGATGATGGCGATCTCGGCGCGCTCGTTGGCGGCGAGTTCCGGGCGGCCGCCCTGCTCGTAGACGTTGGCCGATTCGGTGCGCTGTTTGATCATCTTCTGGAGCAGCGACAGGATCTCGTCGTCGGAGATCGGGTCCTTGCCGTTGCCCCGGGCCTCGATGTCCCGGTCCTTCAGGGCGGCCTGGATCATCCGGACGGTCGCGAGCCGGTCCTTGTCGCCGGCCTTCATGGCCTCCTTCATCTCGGTGGTGAGGCGCGCGCGCAGCATGGGATGAACCTTCTCTCGGTCGAAACGGGGGGCTGGCCTGCGAATTGCGGATCTGCCCTGTGATAAGCAGACGTTGAGCGCTGCGGGAGGCGGAGCCACATTGACCCCATCGCGGGCCGCTCGCTAAGAGCGCCGCACACGATCATGCCGCAAGCCGAGAGCGCCGCAATCCGGCGCCCGCCTTCGGCCGGACATAAGCGAGACTCAGCCCATGCTGCAAGACGCCACCGCGCACGCCCCCGAGATCCGGGCGCCCGAGCCCTGGGCCGAGCCGGTCGCGACGGCCCTGCTGGTTCTGGCCGATGGCACCATCCTGGAGGGCTTCGGAATCGGCCAGACTGGGGTGGCCGACGGCGAGGTCTGCTTCAACACGGCGATGACCGGCTATCAGGAGATCCTGACCGATCCGTCCTATGCAGGCCAGATCGTCACCTTCACCTTCCCGCATATCGGCAATGTCGGCACCAACGACGAGGATCTGGAGAGCCTGGAGGCGGCGCCGGCCTCGGGTGTCCGCGGTGCCGTCCTCGCCTCGGCGGTGACGAAGCCGTCGAACTGGCGCTCGTCGTCGCATCTCGACGGCTGGCTCAAGGCCCGCGGCATCGTCGGCATCACGGGCGTCGACACGCGGGCGCTGACCGCCCGCATCCGCGATCAGGGCATGCCGAACGCGGTGATCGCCAACGATCCCGAGGGCCAGTTCGACCGCGAGGCCCTGAAGGCCCGCGCGGCCGCGCTCGCGCCCATGGAGGGGCTCGACTTGGTGCCGCCGGTGACCAGCCGGGCGCCGTCGGAATGGTCGGAGACCGTATGGGCGCTCGGCGACGGCTACGGCAAGCGCGCGCCCGGCGGAGGCCTGAAGGTCGTGGCCATCGATTACGGCGTGAAGCGCAACATCCTGCGGCTGCTCGCCCAGGCGGGCTGCGACGTCACCGTGGTGCCGGCCACCACGACGGCCGAGGAGATCCTGGCGCTGAAGCCGGACGGCGTGTTCCTGTCCAACGGCCCCGGTGATCCGGCCGCCACCGGCACCTATGCGGTCCCGGTGATCCGCAAGCTGCTGGACGAGAAGGTGCCGACTTTCGGTATCTGCCTCGGCCACCAGCTCATGGGTCTCGCCCTCGGGGGACGGACCGTGAAGATGGGCCAGGGCCATCACGGCGCGAACCATCCGGTGAAGGACAAGACCACCGGAAAGGTCGAGATCGTCTCGATGAATCACGGCTTCGCGGTGGATCCCGATAGCCTGCCGGAGACGGCCGTGGAGACCCACGTCTCCCTGTTCGACGGCTCGAATTGCGGCCTGACCCTGACCGACCGCCCGGCCTTCTCGGTGCAGCACCATCCGGAGGCCTCTCCCGGTCCGCGCGACAGCCACTACCTGTTCGAGCGTTTCGTGACGCTGATGCGTTCAGGGGAGCCGGAGGCGACCAAGGACGCCTGATTGCGCTGCAGGTCGAGGCGCCCGTGGTCGATACGGCACTCCGTGATCACGAGCGCAGCGAAGTGACCCAGGGCAGCTCACGGTCGTGAGGCCTGATGCCGCTCTGGTTTGATTCGCTGCGCTGGCAGGAACGGTCGGGTTCCGATCCCAATCGAGCCCCGCCAGGGCCATAAAATCCGCAGAATCTGACGGCTAATGGCCACCCACGACGGCCCGTGAACGGCAGCGCATCCGCGCTCTTCGGCGGCGGCCCGTCGCAGGGGATTGCCGGATGACCATCGACGAGGCGCGCGACGATTTCTCCCGCCTGCACCGCAGCTTTACCTTCCATCTCGGCGTCGCCGCGAGCCTGTCCTGGCTGACCGCCCTCTATGCCTCCGTTCATGCCCCCTGGGTGCGCAACATCCGGGCTCTGATCGATCCGACCGATGGCCTCGACCGCGTCGAAAGCACGGTGTCCTACCTGTTCGCCATGCCGGCGGTCCTGGCCCTCGCCTGGGTCTCCGTCTATTTCGGCCGCGAGGCGCTGCGCCGCGCGCAGACGCTCTCGAACGTCGCCGTCGAGTTCGCGGCCGCCGCCGTCGTCGCCTTCGGCATGTTCTACCTGTCGATCGACCGGGCGGTCGCGGCGCTCTACGCCGGATTCTGAGACGGGGCGGCCCGCGACCACCCAGCCGGCGTTACTGCACCTTCTCGAACAGCGGCTCGAATCGCTTGGCGGCCAGCTTGTTCTGCTGGACCGCCTTCGCCGTCTCCAGGTTGTCGGGCTTGTCACCTACCTGGACGAGACCGACCATGCCCATGATGTAATGCGGCGCGCACTTGATGCCGTAGAGGCCGGGCTTGTCGAAGGTTACGGTCTCCTCCTTGCCGACCACCGTCTTGAACGGCGCCGCCCCGTCGGGAGCCATGCCCTTGATCAGCTCGGCATTGTGCCCCTTGTCGGTCGGCACGAACCGGATCGTGTCGCCGGGCTGAATTTTCACGTAGGAAGGATCGAAGACCATCATCCCGCCCGGACCGCTGTTCAGGGTCTTGATGGCAATTTCTGCGGCGTTCACGTCGATGATCGAGCCGATCAGAAGCATTGCGGCGAGTGATGCAAACTTGATCATCTTCAGTCTCGAATAAGTATGAGGTCAATCGACGGATCTGCCGATCGCCGGAGCCTTATGGGCTGCCCTGTCGTGCGGCAAGATATCGATCGACTTCTACGAGACTTTATAAATACTCCAGTTTGACGAGCCGGCACCGCATCCATGCGTCGGGCGCGCGGCCAGGTTGCACGGTTGTCCCGGCCTTCCAATGCGCTCGTCGCCCGTGTAAACGCGGGGCTCAACGACAATCCCGCCACGCGCGTCCGGGAGCAGGGCTTCGATTGAGCCGTGCCCGATCGGGCGCGCTTGGCCTGAGAAGGCCGCAGATGCCCAAGCGCACCGACATCTCCTCCATCCTGATCATTGGTGCGGGTCCGATCATCATCGGACAGGCCTGCGAGTTCGACTATTCCGGCACCCAGGCCTGCAAGGCGCTCCGCGAGGAGGGTTACCGGATCGTTCTGGTGAACTCGAACCCCGCGACCATCATGACCGACCCGGACATGGCGGACGCGACCTATGTCGAGCCGATCACCCCCGAGATCGTCGCCAAGATCATCGAGAAGGAGCGTCCCGACGCGATCCTCCCCACGATGGGCGGCCAGACGGCGCTGAACTGCGCCCTGTCGCTGCAGAAGATGGGCGTGCTGGCCAAGTACGGTGTGCAGATGATCGGCGCGACGGCCGAGGCCATCGACAAGGCCGAGGACCGGAGCCTGTTCCGCGACGCCATGACCAAGATCGGGCTCGACACCCCGAAATCGGCCCTGGCCAACGCCTCGGCGGCCAAGAAGGCCGACCGTCAGGCCTATCTGGCCGAGATCGCCAGGATCGAGGCGGCCAACGCCGATCCGGCGGCGCGCCAGGCGGCGCTGGCGGCGTACGAGAAGAGCTGGGCCGCGGGCGAGACCGAGCGGCGCAAGCGCTATGGCGAGCACGCGATCGGTCAGGCCCTGATGGCGCTGGCCGAGGTCGGCCTGCCGGCGATCATCCGCCCGTCCTTCACCATGGGCGGCACCGGCGGCGGCATTGCCTACAACCGCGAGGAGTTCCTCGACATCGTCGAGCGCGGTATCGACGCGTCCCCGACCAACGAGGTGCTGATCGAGGAGAGCGTGCTCGGTTGGAAAGAGTACGAGATGGAGGTCGTCCGCGACAGGAACGACAACTGCATCATCGTCTGCTCCATCGAGAACATCGACCCGATGGGCGTGCACACGGGTGATTCGATCACCGTCGCCCCGGCGTTGACGCTGACCGACAAGGAATACCAGGTGATGCGCGACGCATCGCTGGCAGTGCTCCGCGAGATCGGCGTCGAGACCGGCGGCTCGAACGTGCAATTCGCGATCAACCCGGAGAACGGGCGCATGATCGTGATCGAGATGAACCCGCGCGTGTCGCGCTCCTCGGCGCTCGCCTCGAAGGCCACCGGCTTCCCGATCGCCAAGGTGGCGGCGAAGCTCGCGGTCGGCTACACGCTCGACGAGATCGCCAACGACATCACCGGCGGCGCGACGCCGGCCTCGTTCGAGCCGACGATCGACTATGTCGTCACGAAGATCCCCCGCTTCGCCTTCGAGAAATTCCCCGGCGCCGAGCCGACGCTGACCACCGCGATGAAGTCGGTGGGCGAGGCCATGGCGATCGGCCGCTGCTTCGCCGAGTCGCTGCAGAAGGCGCTCCGCTCTCTGGAGACCGGGCTGACTGGCCTCGACGACATCGAAATCGAGGGGCTCGGCAAGGGCGACGACCACAACGCCATCAAGGCCGCCATCGGCACCCCGACCCCGGACCGGCTCCTCAAGGTCGCGCAGGCCCTGCGCCTCGGAGTCAGCCACGAGCAGATCTACGCCTCCTGCAAGATCGATCCGTGGTTCCTGGAGCAGCTTCAGGCGATCATCGACTTGGAGAACCGGGTGAGGGCCCACGGCCTGCCGAAGACGGCAGGCGCCTTCCGCCAGCTGAAGGCCGCCGGATTTTCGGATGCCCGCCTCGCGGTGCTGGCCAAGACCGACGAGGCCGCCGTGAGCGCGGCCCGCCGGGTGCTCGCCGTGCGTCCGGTCTTCAAGCGGATCGACACCTGTGCGGCGGAGTTCAAGTCGCCGACCGCCTACATGTACTCCACCTACGTGGCGCCCTTCGCCGGCACGGTTGCCGACGAGGCGTTCCCGAGCGACCGCAAGAAGGTCATCATCCTCGGCGGCGGCCCGAACCGGATCGGTCAGGGCATCGAGTTCGACTATTGCTGCTGCCACGCCTGCTTCGCGCTGTCGGACGCGGGCTACGAGACCATCATGGTCAACTGCAACCCGGAGACGGTCTCAACCGACTACGACACCTCGGACCGGCTCTATTTCGAGCCGCTGACCGCCGAGGACGTGCTGGAGATCATCGAGACCGAGCGGCAGGCCGGCACCCTGCACGGGGTGATCGTGCAGTTCGGCGGCCAGACGCCGCTGAAGCTCGCCCGCGCCCTTGAGGCCGCCGGCGTGCCGATCCTCGGCACCTCGCCCGACGCCATCGACCTCGCCGAGGACCGCGACCAGTTCAAGCGGCTCCTCGACAAGCTCGCGATGAAGCAGCCGAAGAACGGCATCGCCTACTCGGTGGAGCAGAGCCGCTTGGTCGCGGCCGATCTCGGCCTGCCCTTCGTGGTGCGCCCGAGCTACGTGCTCGGCGGCCGCGCCATGGCGATCATCCGCGATGAGACGCAGTTCGCCGATTACCTCCTCGACACGCTGCCGAGCCTGATCCCCTCCGAGGTCAAGGCTCGCTACCCGAACGACAAGACCGGCCAGATCAACACGGTGCTGGGCAAGAACCCGCTCCTGTTCGACCGCTACCTCTCGGACGCCGTCGAGGTCGACGTCGACGCGGTTTGCGACGGCAAGGACGTGTTCATCGCCGGCATCATGGAGCACATCGAGGAGGCCGGCATCCATTCCGGCGACTCGGCCTGCTCGCTGCCGCCGCGCTCCCTGTCGCCCGAGACCGTGGACGATCTGGAGCGCCAGACCAAGGCCATGGCGCTGGCGCTGAACGTCGTCGGCCTGATGAACGTCCAGTACGCCATCAAGGACGGGGTCATCTACGTGCTGGAGGTGAACCCGCGGGCGTCGCGCACCGTGCCGTTCGTCGCCAAGGTCATCGGCGAGCCGATCGCCAAGATCGCGGCGCGGATCATGGCGGGCGAGCCGCTCTCGGCCTTCGGCTTGAAGCCGAAGACGCTGCCGCACATCGCCGTGAAGGAAGCGGTCTTCCCCTTCGCGCGCTTCCCCGGCGTCGACGTGCTGCTCGGCCCGGAGATGCGCTCCACCGGCGAGGTGATCGGGCTCGATACCAGCTTCGGCGTGGCCTTCGCCAAGAGCCAGCTCGGCTCGGGCACGCAGGTGCCGAAGGCGGGCGCCGTGTTCGTCTCCGTGCGGGACGCCGACAAGGCCCGCATCCTGCCGACCATGAAGCTGCTGTCCGATCTCGGCTTCACCATCCTGGCGACCGGCGGCACGCAGCGCTATCTCGTCGAGAACGGCGTTCCGGCCGAGCGGATCAACAAGGTTCTCGAAGGCCGGCCGCACGTGGTCGACGCGATCAAGAATGGCGGGATCCATCTCGTGCTGAACACCACCGAGGGGGCCGGCGCCCTGTCGGACTCGCGCTCGCTCCGGCGCGCGGCCCTCTTGCATAAGGTGCCGTATTACACCACTCTAGCCGGCGCGATGGCCGCGGCCGAGGGGATCAAGGCCTATCTAGAAGGCGATCTCAAGGTCCGTGCCTTGCAGGAATACTTCGCAGCCTGAACCTCAGGGTTCCGCTGACTTCATTTCGTGGCCCGGAGGGAGTGCTACACTCTCGGCCGGGCCTCTTCATTGTGGCGCGAGACGATGGCGATAGACAAGGTTCCGATCACGGTGCGCGGGCTCGCAGCCCTCGAAGAGGAGCTGAAGCACCGTCAGCAGGTGGAGCGCCAGCGCATCATCCAGGCCATCGCGGAAGCCCGCGCGCTGGGCGACCTGTCGGAGAACGCCGAGTATCACGCCGCCAAGGAAGCGCAGTCGCACAACGAGGGCCGCGTCCTCGAGCTGGAGAGCATGATCGCGCGGGCCGAAGTGATCGACGTCTCGAAGCTCTCGGGCGACAAGATCAAGTTCGGCGCCACCGTGAAGCTCGTTGACGAGGACACGGAGGAGACGAAGACCTACCAGATCGTCGGCGAGCCGGAGGCCGACGTGCGGTCCGGCCGCGTCTCAATCACCTCGCCGATCGCCCGCGCGCTGATCGGCAAGGGTGTCGGCGACACGGTCGAGGTCACGACGCCGGGCGGCGGAAAGTCCTACGAGGTCGTCGCCGTCCAGTACGGCGCCTGAGCCATGCGCCCGCGTTTCTGGGGCCGGCTCGCCGGCCTCCTCCTCGGCGCCGTCGCCGGATCCGCGACGGCGAGCGATTTTCCCGCGACGCCGTTCTTCTCCGACATCCGCGTCGATGTCCGGCCGCTTCTCGATAAGGGCGGGGGCCTCCAGGCCGAGGCGCTGGCGGCCGACCTGACGGAGGCTCTCCGGAAGAACTTCGCCGGCCGGATCGGCGGTCGCGGGCCGCGCCTCGTCGTGGTGGTGAGCAGCCTGTCGCTGCGGCCCTATACCGGCAGCGGCGCTCGGCCGGGCTTAGGCGGCAACTTCCAGACGGATTACTTGGAGGGCGAGGCGCTGCTTGTCGGACCAAGGGGCCAGGTCCTCGGTCGGCACCCGCAGATGACCGCGACGCCGTCGAGCTATGGAGGTGCGTGGTACGATTCGCAGTTCGAGCAGCGCCGACTGGCCGCCATTGCAGACATCTATGCCCAATGGCTCGCCCGCGATCTGCCGCGGGATTAGAGAGAGGCCGCCTGCCCCGGCCGGCGGTGCGGGGCGTTTCCGGTGAGGAGCATGGCAAGCATCGACATGTCGGAGGCGCAGACCGCGCCGCTGAGCCGCCCGGACCCGCGGCATCAGCACCTGCCCGAACTCGCCCGCGCCCGCGCCTGGATCGTCACTGACGGAAAGGCCGGCGACGAGAATCAATGTGTCGGCATCGCCGAGACCTTGGGCCTCGCCTACGAGATCCGCCAGGTACCGGCCTCGGGGCCGTTCGGCTGGATGGCGCCCTGGGGACCGATTGATCCCCGCGAGGGGCCGCGCCGCCGCGCCGGCGCTTTGTCGGGCCCCTATCCCGATATCCTGATCGCCTCCGGGCGGCGATCCGTCCCGTACCTGCGGGCGGTGCGGCGCGCCACGGGCGGCCGGACCTTCACGGCGTTCCTCAAGGATCCGCGCACCGGCGCGGACAGCGCCGACTTCATCTGGGTGCCGGATTACGACGATCTGCGCGGACCCAACGTCTTCACCACGCTGACGGCGCCGCACCTGGTGACCGCGGCACGCCTGGCGCAGGCCCGAGCCCGCCCGGATCCACGCCTCGCGCGCCTCGACGGGCCGCGGGTGGCGGTCCTGGTCGGCGGCGACAGCCGACACCTGAGCTATCGCAAGACCGACATGAATCGCCTCGTGGAGGATCTGCGCGGGCTCGCCGCGCAGGGCTGCCGGCTGATGGTGACGATCTCCCGCCGGACGCCGAACCCGCTCCGGGACGCCGTGAGGGCGCTCGCGTCCGACACCGGCGGCTTTCTCTGGGACGGCACCGGCGACAATCCCTACGTCGCCATGCTGGCCCTCGCCGAGGCAATCGTCGTCACCTCCGATTCGGCCAACATGGTGAGCGAGGCCGTGTCCACCGGCGCGCCGGTCCTGCTGTTCGACCTGCCGCGCACCTATATCCGGCATCGACGAATGTTCGCCGGGCTGGCGATTGCCGGAGCCCTGCGGCCGTTCACCGGTCAGTTGGCGGATCTGACGTACAAGCCGATCGACGCGACGCCGGTGATCGCGCAAGCGCTCGCCGACGCATATGCTGCGCGCCGCGCAGCCGGACCGGCCTGAGGAGACCGAGATAGATGGCCCACACCCACGCCAAGCTCGTGATCATCGGCTCGGGACCTGCGGGCTACACGGCGGCGATCTACGCGGCCCGCGCCATGGTCGAGCCGCTGCTGATCTCCGGCTTCCAGCCCGGCGGGCAGCTCATGATCACCACGGATGTCGAGAACTACCCGGGCTTCGCCGAGGCCATCCAGGGCCCCTGGCTGATGGAGCAGATGCGCCTCCAGGCCGAGCATGTCGGCACCCGAATCGTCTCGGAATACATCACGAAGGTCGACCTCAAGCAGCGGCCCTTCCGCCTCGAGGCCGATTCCGGCGAGACCTATTCCTGCGATGCTCTGATCATAGCCACCGGCGCCCAGGCCAAGTGGCTCGGCATTCCCTCCGAGGCGGCCTTCCAGGGCGGCGGCGTTTCGGCCTGCGCCACCTGTGACGGGTTCTTCTTCCGTGGCAAGGAGGTCGTGGTGGTCGGCGGCGGGAACACTGCGGTCGAAGAGGCCCTGTACCTCGCCAATATCGCCAGCAAGGTGACGGTGGTCCACCGCCGCGACAGCTTCCGCGCCGAGCGGATCCTGCAGGAGCGCCTGTTCAAGCACCCGAATGTCGAGGTGCTCTGGCACCGGGAGATCGCCGAGATCTGCGGCGTGCAGAAGCCGGCGCCGAACGTGACCCATGTCCGCCTCAAGGATCCGCGCTCGGGCGAGATCAGCGAGGTGAAGGCCGACGGCGTATTCGTGGCGATCGGCCACCAGCCGGCGACCGCGATCTTCGAGGGGCAGCTGCCGATGCGCCATGGCGGCTACCTGACCGTGAGGCCCGGCACCACCGAGACCGAGATCCCGGGCGTGTTTGCGGCCGGCGATGTCACGGACGACGTCTACCGCCAGGCGATCACCGCCGCCGGCATGGGCTGCATGGCGGCGCTGGAAGCGGAGAAGTTCCTCGCCAATTTGGAGATCGGCGAGAGCCCGGTCCAGGCCGCAGCGGAATGACGACAGAGCAGGCTCTCGCGCGCAGCGCTGGGGCCGGCTCATCATTTCAACAACTTCCCGCCTCTTCCGCTTGCGCAGAACCATGCGCCGTGTGCATAGGAGTGCTGACTGCGCCGGGATGCACCGATTGCATGCCCGCGCGGTGCCGCGAGCGGTCATCCGTGCGTCGGCGCCGCGCAGTTCGCCCGGTGATCTGCCGTCCGCTTCGTGCCCGCCGTATTGCCGGGTGCGACCCGCGGGCGCGCGCTGGTAGGGGTTCACGCCTTGGACTGGGACAAGATCCGGATCTTCCTCAACGTCGCTGAGGCGGGGAGCTTCACCAAGGCGGGTGACGATATCGGGCTCAGCCAATCGGCAGTGAGTCGCCAGATCAGCGCCCTGGAGCGCGAGTTGAAGGCGCCGCTGTTCCACCGCCATGCCCGTGGCCTGCTGCTGACCGAGCAGGGCGATCTGCTGTTTCGTGCCGCCCGGGACATGAAGCTGCGCCTGGAGAATACCCGCGCCCGGCTTGTGGAGACCTCCGAGCGCCCGACCGGTGATCTCAAGGTCACTACCACTGTCGGGCTCGGCACATCCTGGCTGTCGCAGCGGGTGGGCGAGTTCCTCGACCTCTACCCGGATGTGCGCATCGAGCTGATTCTCACCAACGAGGAACTCGATCTCGCCATGCGCGAGGCCGATGTGGCGATCCGCATGCGTCGGCCAGCCCAGCCGGACCTGATCCAGCGGCGGCTCTTCACCGTGCACTACCACGCCTTCGCGAGCCCGGATTACGTGAAGCGCTTCGGCGAGCCCAAGATCATCGAGGAACTCGACGATCACCGCCTCGTCTCCTTCGGCGGCAATGAGCCCTCTTATCTGCTCGCCGCCCATTGGCTCGCCGATGCCGGCCGAGAGGGCCGCGACCGGCGCCAGGTCCACCTGACGGTGAACAACATCGGCGCCCTGCAGCGTGCGATGGAAGCCGGCGCCGGCATCGGCATCCTGCCCGATTACGCGGTGGATGGCGGCCAGCAGCTCGTGCAGGTGCTGCGCGAGACCGAGATGCCGAGCCTTGAGAGCTACCTCGTCTATGCCGAGGAGATGCGCTCGGTCGCCCGGGTCCAGGCGTTCCGCGATTTCCTCGTCTCGAAGGCGCAGCGCTGGACCTACTGAGCGTCAGATGCTTGATCTCGGCCTTCTCACGGAGACGACTCCATGCGTGCTGGCCTCTACGCTCTGATCCTCGTCGCCGGATCGACCGGTGCCATGGCGAATGACTGCGCGGAAGCTTGGTATCAGCGCAACCTGATCTACAAGCAGGCCGGATACTGCTTCAGCACGCCGCGGGCGATCCGGACCTTCGGCAATGCGGGTTGCCAGTACGACGCTATGGATCGGGTTCCGCTCTCACGCCAGGAGCAGTCGGCCGTGGCGGAACTGCAGGCTTTCGAGCGGACTCATGCCTGCCCGCGTTAGAGCGCGGTCCGCCGAATCCGATACAGGTCCGACCCAGGGACCTGAGTCGCGGCAGGCACTGGGAGCCACGCGCGATCCGGCGCGACTCCCGCGTCCGCGGCCGCGGCCGGGCAGCGCTCACACGAATAGGCGTTCGCCCTCAAGCCCCTTGTAGAGACCCGCAACCTGCTCGCCGTAGCCGTTGTAGATCAACGTCGGCACCCGCTGGTCGGTCCCGAGGACGCGCTCCGTCGCCTGGCTCCAGCGCGGATGCGGCACGGCCGGATTCACGTTGGCCCAGAAGCCGTATTCGGAAGCCTGCAGCCCCTCCCAGAAGGTCTTCGGCCGGTCTGCGGTGAACGAAACCTTCACCAGCGACTTCGCCGATTTGAACCCGTATTTCCAAGGCACCGCGACACGGATCGGCGCCCCGAACTGGTTGGGCAGCGGCTTGCCGTAGATCCCGGTGACCATGAAGGCGAGGTCGTTGCCGGCCTCCGCGAGGGTCAGGCCCTCCGTGTAGGGCCAGGGATAGAAAAAGGCCCGCTGGCCGGGCGCCATCGCCTTGTCCATGAAGGTTTCGAAGCGGATGTACTTCGCGCCGCCGGTGGGCTTGGCGAGGGCCACGAGCTTCGCCAGCGGGAAGCCGGTCCAGGGCACCGCCATGGACCACGCCTCGACGCAGCGGTGCCGATAAAGCCTCTCCTCCAGGCCGACCTTCCGGATCAGGTCGTCGACGCCGATCTCGAACGGCTTCTCCACGAGACCGTCGATCTTCAGGGTCCAGGGCTGCGTCTTGAGGGCGTTGGCGGCCGGCAGAACCGTCTTCGACGTGCCGAATTCGTAGAAATTGTTGTAGTCGGCGCTGAAACGCTCCGGGGTCAGGGGCCTGTCGAGCGTATAGGCCGGGTTCTGCGGCGCCGGGTAGGACGACTGGTCGCCCGTGGCCGCCCAGGCCGCGCGGCCGCCCAGGAGCGAGCCGGCCGCGAGCCCGGCCGCGCCGCCGATCAGGCTCCGCCGATTGAGGAAGACGGACTCCGGCGTCGCCAGATGCTCTGGAATCTCCCAACCGCGCTTGCGCCTGATCAACATGGCCGTCTCCTCGGATATCCCGCGCGCACAACCCACAGATCGGCCACGACCGACAGGGGTTCAAGCGCCGCAGCCTCACCTTTCGGCGACCGTCACAGCAGGGTTACGCCGCCGACGAGCGGCACCCGGACGCAGGGAGGCGGGAGGCGATCGGCCGACGATCAGGCTGGCGGCGTCTCGTCCCGCAGCATCCGCCGCAGCACCTTGCCGACATTGGTCTTCGGAAGGGTCTCGTGGAGCACCACGCGGCGGGGCACCTTGTAGCCGGTGAGCTGAGTGCGCGCGTGGACCCGCAGGGCATCGATGGAGACCGACGGATCCTTCAGGACGACATGGGCCACGACCATCTCGCCGGTCTCCTCGCTCGGGGCGCCGACCACCGCGCATTCGAGTACCGCCGGATGGGCCGCCAGAACGTCCTCGACCTCGTTGGGATAGACGTTGAAGCCGGAGACCAGGATCATGTCCTTCATCCGGTCGACGATCCGGATCTGGCCATCCGGCTGCAGGATCGCGACGTCCCCCGTCCGGAAGAACCCGTCCGGAGTCATGGCCCGGGCCGTCTCCTCCGGCCTGTTCCAGTAGCCGCGCATCACCTGCGGCCCGCGCACGCAGATCTCGCCTGGCTCTCCGACCGGGACCGGCCGACCGGAGAGATCGCGGATCGATACTTCGGTCGAGGGCAGCGGGTAGCCGATCGTGCCGGAGAAATCCTGCATCCCCCGCGGATTGACGCAGACGACCGGCGAGGTCTCGGACAGGCCGTAGCCCTCGATGATCGTATTGCCGGTCAGCGCCTTCCAGCGCTCGGCCACGGCCCGCTGGACGGCCGTGCCGCCGCCGACCACGAAGTCGAGATTGGCGAAGTCGACGGTGCCGATCTTCGGGTGGTTGATGAGCACGTTGAACAGGGTGTTCACACCCATCAGGTGCGTGAAGCGGGTGCGGCTCAGCGTCCTCACCATGCCGTCACAATCGCGCGGATTGGGGATCAGGAGGCAGGATCCGCCGCTTCGCATGAACTGGAAGAAGCACGCGGTGAGCGCGAAGATGTGGTAGAGCGGCAGGGCCGTGACCACGCAGCGCGTGACGCTCGGATCCTTCGAGTTGAACCAGAGCTGCGACTGCTCGACATTCGCCATGATGTTGCGATGGCTCAGCATCGCCGCCTTGGCGATGCCGGTGGTCCCGCCGGTATATTGCAGGAAAGCGAGATCCTCCGGTTCGACCGGGACAGAGGCCCGCGGCATCGCCCGGCCCCGGCGCAGGACGGTGGCGAAGGGGACCGCGAGGCCGTCCGGCAACCGGAACGGCGGCACCGCCTTCCGGACGTGCCGACTGGCGAGAGTGATCACCTGCCCTTTGAGCCCAAGTCCATCGCCCGGTCCCACGAGGACAACCCGCTCCAGAGCCACCTCCGGTAGGGCCGCCGCGACCGTGGCGCCGAAATTCTCGAGGACGATCAGGATCCGCGCGCCGGAATCGTTGATCTGCTGCGCGCATTCCCGGGGCGTGTAGAGAGGGTTGGTGTTGACCACCGTCCCGCCGGCCAGGAGGATGCCGAAAATCGCCACCGCGTAGGCGGGGATGTTCGGCAGCATGATCGCGACGCGGTCGCCCTTCGCCAAGCCCTGCCCCTTCAGCCAGGCAGCGAAGTCGCGCGCCTGCTGACCGAGCGTCGCGTAGGTCATGGTCGAGCCGAAGCACAGCATCGCAGGCCGATCCGCGAAGGCCGCCATGCTGGATTCGAACAAGTCGACCAGGGTCCCGAGGCCTGCCACGTCGATCTCCGCCGGAACTCCGGGGGGGTAGGCGGTCAGCCAAGGTCGATCGGAGAACCCGTTGCCGGGCGCATCCGGCAACGGTCCGGCCGCAGCGGCTTGAGCGCCGTGCTCGATCACGTTCGCCTCATGCATCGCGATGCCTCCCGCGGGCCCGACTCTCGGTGGCCGAGTCCCGCAACGCCTGTCGCGACGACTCTGCGGGAACGGCGGCCGGCCCGCAAGGAGGCGGGCTCAGGCGACCGGACGATGCCTGCGCGATGTCGCCAGCACCGTGTGCGGCAGCGCGGCGGCGATCAGAAGAAGGGCGGCGAGGCCGGCCTCGTCCGGCCGCAGCGCCCGCTTCGGCCAGGGTCCGAATCCCAGATCGGCGGCGAGGCCGATGATAGCGGCGCCGAACCACAGGGTCAGGAACGCGAGCGCGCCGAAGCCGATTCGGCGCAGGCTCGGCCGCAGCGACCGATTTGCCGCGACCGCGAACAGTCCCAGGATGCCGCCGAACAGCAGGGCCGCCACGGCGGCACCGAGGCCATAGGCCAGCCAGAGCGGCTGGTGGGTGAGGAAGGCCATCCCGCCGGTTGCGAAGCCGCCGCGTAATATGATGCCGCCGAAGGTCGGGTAGAGCCCGGCTGCGGCGAGTGCGGCCGCCCCGGCGAGGCCGAACACGGCCCGCCGCGTCACCGAGGCCGGTCCAGGCTCCGCCGCGACCCGCGCGAGATGTCCGAGCCCGTAGATGAGGGCGAAGGCGAAGAGCGGGTAGCGGCCGATGAAGTAGCCGAAGATCCAGGGCTCCGCCACCTCCGGCACGGCGGAGTGCTGGCTCACGCCGGTGGCGACCACGAGGGCGAGGACCGCTAGCATCGCGAGGATCGGCCCCGACGCAGCCAGAAGGCCGCCGCGGCGCCCGGGAGTTTGCGCGCCCGAGCGGGCCTGATCGGGCGCAGCGTAGGCTTGCGCGGCCATGCTCAGATGTCCCAGGACGGGTGCGGACCGCCGATGCGACCTACCGCGCCTCGTAATGGTCGCGGATCAGGCGGTCGAGGAGGCGCACGCCCCAGCCCGCGCCCCAGCTGCGGTTGATCTCGCTGGCGTTCGACGACATCGCCACCCCGGCAATATCGAGATGCGCCCACGGGACGTCCTCGACGTAGCGCTTGATGAACGAGGCCGCGGTAGCAGCGCCGCCGTGGCGGCCGCCGGTGTTCTTCATGTCTGCGAACTTGGAATCGATCGCCTTGTCGTAGGCGGGAATCAGCGGCATCCGCCAGACCTTCTCGCCGGTCGCCTCGCCGGCGGCGCTGATGTTGCCCGCCAGCGTGTCGTCGTTCGAGAACATCCCGGCGATATCCTGGCCCAGTGCCACGATGATCGCGCCCGTCAGCGTCGCGAGGTCGACGATCGCCTTCGGCTTGGTGCTGCGGATGACGTGGGTGATCACGTCGGCCAGCACCAGCCGGCCCTCGGCGTCGGTGTTGATCACCTCGATGGTCTGCCCGGACATCGAGGTCAGGATGTCGGAGGGACGGTAGGACCCGCCGTCCGGCATGTTCTCCACGATGCCGATGGCACCCACCACGTTGCAGCGCGCCTTGCGCGCGGCGAGCGCGTGAAGGGCCCCGACGACCGCGGCCGCGCCGCCCATGTCGCCCTTCATGTCTTCCATGCCCCCGCCGGGCTTGATCGAGACGCCGCCGGAATCGAAGACGACGCCCTTGCCGATCAGGGCCACCGGCGGCTCGGCGGCGGGACCGCCGTTCCAGCGCATGATCACGATCCGCGGTTCCCGGGCCGAGCCCTGTGCCACGGCCAGCAGCGCGCCCATGCCGAGTTCCCGCATCCGGGCCGGCTCCAGGACCTCGATCTCGACGCCGAGCTTGGCAAGCTCGGACGCGCGCCGGGCGAATTCCTCCGGGAAGAGGACGTTCGGCGGCTCGTTCACGAGGTCGCGCGCCAGAATCACGCTGTCCGCGAGGCTGCGGGCGCCCTCGCCCGCGCGCGCCGCCGCTCCGTGATCGGCGAGTAGCAGGGTGAGCGTGGTTCCGGACTTGTCGTCGGCGTCGGGCTTCTTCTTGGTCTTGTAACGGTCGAACGTGTAGGTGCGCAGGCGCGAGCCGAGGGCGAAATCGCCGGCCTGCGCCGCCGTGACCGTGGTCCCCGGCCAGTCGAGAACGACCCGGGCGGTGCGCCCCGCGACCTTGCCGGCGGTGAAGCCGCCGAGCGCCGGCCAGTCGGTCTTGGCCCTGTCCTTGTCGGAGCCGAGACCCACGACCACGAGGCGGTCGGCGTTGATGCCGGACGGCGCCGGCAGGCTCAGGGCCGTCAGCGAGCGGCCCTTGAACTTCTCGGACGCCGCTGCGCGGGCCACGAGATCCGCACCGGCGGCGCCCAGCGCCTCACGGGCCGCCGATCCGAGCGTCAGGTCGTCGCCGACGAAGACCACGAGATCGCCGGATCCACCCGGGCCGTGGCCGCCCTGCTCCAGGGGGCCGAAACCGATCTCGATACCGTCCGCCATACCCGTCGCCCTGCCCGTTATCCCGGAGCCGTACTACGCACCTGCGCTGCCGCGCCGGTCATCCGCCCTGTGTAGCCGCTGAGACGGAGAACGCAACGCGGCGCGTCAGCCCTGGAATCGCCCCTTTTGTCGGGTCCCTGCCGCCTTGAGGGCGCGAGAGGACGAGCGGGACTGCCGGGCCGATGAGGCAGATCGAGCGCTACATCTTTCGGATCGCCCTGGGCGCCACCCTCGCCTGCCTGGTCGGGCTCACCGGCACGATCTGGTTGACGCAGGCCCTGCGCGAACTCGACCTCGTGACCGCCAAGGGCCAGACCCTGCTGGTCTTCCTCTTCGTGACGGGGCTGTCGCTGCCGACGCTGATCGTGGTGATCGCGCCCGTCGCCCTGTTCATCGGGACGATCTACGCCCTCAACAAATTGAACGGCGATTCCGAGCTGATCGTCATGTCGGCGGCCGGGATGCCGCCGCGGTCGCTCCTGCGCCCCTTCCTGACCCTTGCGCTGTTCGTCAGCTTCCTCGTGGGGTTCCTGGTCGTCGTGGTGATGCCCGCGAGCTTTCAGGAGTTGCGCGACGTCATCACCCGGGTCCGCGGCGACTTCATCGCGAATGTCGTCAAGGAAGGGCAGTTCACTCAGCTCGACAACGGCATCACCTTCCATTTCCGCGAGCGCGGACCGGGTGGGACCCTGAAGGGGCTGTTCATCCAGGACCGGCGAGAGGCAGGCAAGACAAAGGTCTATCTCGCCGAGCGCGGCAATGCCGCCGATGTCGAGGGGCAGAGCTACCTGATCCTGGAGAATGGCAGCGTCCATCAGCAGCAGAAGGACTCGCGCGATTCCTCGATCCTGACCTTCGAGCGCTACACGATCGACCTCGCCGCCTTCGCGCCCCCGGATTCCGACACGATCTACAAGCCGCGCGAGCGCTCGACGGCGCAGCTGCTCTTCCCCGACACGACGGAAGGCTATTACAAGTTGCAGAGGGGGCGGTTCCGCGCGGAGCTGCACGACCGGCTCTCCGCCTGTCTCTACCCGCTGGCCCTGGTCTTCATCGCCTTCGCGGCCCTCGGCGACCCGCGCACGACACGCCAGGGCCGCGGCGTCGCGGTTGCCGGCGCGATCCTCGCGGTGGTCGCCCTGCGCATCGCGGGCTTCGCGGCGGTCAGCGCTGCGGCACGCAGCCCCGCGGCGGTGGCGGCGGTCTACGGCGTGCCGCTGCTCGCGATCGTCCTGTCGAGCCTTCTGATCTTCTTCGGGGCCCGGGTGCGCGCCTTCAACGCCGCCCTGTCCCGCGGCCTGCGCGGCCTGCTCCGCGGCCCGCACCTCGCGCCGGCGGCCTGACCCGATGATGCTGATCGGCCCTACCCTCGGGCGCTACTTCGCCGCCCGGTTCGCCCGCACGATCTTCGGCGTGTTCGTCACCGTGTTCGCCCTGGTTTACACCCTCGATTTCGTCGAACTGCTCCGCCGCGCCGGCGAGGCCCAGGGCGCCTCCACGGGGCTGATGGCGCAGCTCTCGTTCTACCGCACCCCGGCGGTGGCCGAGGGGGTGCTGCCCTTCGCTGTCCTGTTCGGCTCGATGGCGGCCCTGCTGCAGCTCTCGCGCAAGCTGGAGCTGGTGGTCGCCCGCGCGGCCGGGATCTCGGCCTGGCAGTTCCTGCAGCCCGGCTTCTTCGTGGCGCTCGCCCTCGGCGCGCTGGCAGTCGGGGTCTACAATCCGGTCTCGGCGATGCTGAAGCAGCGCTCGACCGAGATCGAGGCGAAGATCTTCGCCAAATCCACTAAGGCCGGCTCGGGCAAGGACCTCTGGATCCGCCAAAAGGGGCTCGACGGCGAGGCGATCCTCCGCGCCGAGACGGCCATCGAGGGCACGACCACCCTGGCCGGCGCGTCGGTCTTCACCTTCGACGCTTCCGGCAAGTTCGCCGAGCAGCTCGCCGCCGCTCGCGCCACGCTCCACGACGGCTATTGGGAGCTCTCCGATGTGCGCGTTCTCACACCGGACGCACCGCCTGAGTCGTTCGACACCTACCTGATCGCCTCGAACCTCGATCCCGGACAGGTGCGGCAGCGCTTCACCCCCCCGGAATCTGTGCCTTTCTGGCAACTTCCCACAACCATCGCGCGGACCGAGCGGGCCGGCTTGGACGCAACCCGGTACCGACTCCAGTACGATGTTCTGTGGGCAAGGCCGGTTCTGTTCGTGGCCATGGTTATCGTCGCCGCAACCGTTTCCTTACGGTTCTTCCGCTTTGGTGGTGTCGGAAAACTCGTCCTCGGTGGCGTCGCGGCCGGCTTCGCTCTCTACGTGGTCCGACAGGTCATGGAGGGGCTCGGGGCGTCCGGTCTCGTCGCCGCACCGGTGGCGGCCTGGTTCCCGGCCGTGGTAGGCAGTCTTCTCGGTACGCTCACGCTTCTGTACCAGGAAGACGGCTGACATCCGCGATCCTTCGCGGGACGGGAGACGGGTGTTGAGGTTGGTGGCGGCAAACGTCACAGGGGTTGGGACGCGCGTTGCGTAAGGTCGCCGACATCCTGCGGAAGGCTGGTTTCCGGACCATGCTGGCGCTCGCCGCGCCGCTGGCGGGAGGCCTGTCCGCTCATGCCCAGGGTTTGCCCGCCGTGACGGCCGGCAAGCCGGGCGACAAGCTCCTCGTCGAAGCCGACGAGCTGATCTACGACAACGACAACGGCACCGTGACGGCGCGGGGCAACGCCGAGCTCCATTACGGTCCGCGGACCCTTCAGGCCGACCGGGTGCGCTACGACCGGAATTCCGGCCGCGTCTTCGCCGAGGGCAATGTCCGCCTCACCGAGGCCGATGGCGGCGTCGTGACCGGCGCGCGCATGGAGCTCACCGACGATTTCAAGACCGGCTTCGTCGACGCCTTCCGCGGGCAGCAGACGGTGCAGCGGAAGTTCGAGACCGTGCGGACCCGCTTCTCGGCACCGCGGGCCGAGCGCCTCAACGGCGAGCAGACCAGCTTCGAGTCCGGCAGCTACACGGCCTGCGAGCCGTGCAAGGACAACCCTGAGACGCCGCCGCTGTGGCAGATCAAGGCGAAGAAGATCATCCACGACAACGAGACCCACACGGTCTATTTCGACGAGTCGACGCTCGAGATCGCCGGCATCCCGGTGGCCTACCTGCCGTATTTCGAGGCGCCGGACCCGACCGTGAAGCGCAAGACCGGCTTCCTGACGCCGCGCTTCATCACGACGACCGCGCTCGGCAACGGCGTCTCGCTCCCCTACTTCATCAACCTCGCGCCGAACTACGATCTGACTCTGACGCCGACCCTGCTCAGCCGCCAGGGCCTGCTCGCCCAGGGCGAGTTCCGCCAGCGGATCGACAACGGCTTCTACAACATCCGCCTGTCGGGCATCTCGCAGACGACGCCCTCGGCCTTCCTGCCGAGCCCGCTCGGTGCCGGCGAGCGCGACTTCCGCGGTTCTGTGGAGTCGCAGGGCCGCTTCTACATCAACCCGCGCTGGCGCACGGGCTGGGATCTCGTCGGCGTCACCGACAAGTGGTTCCTCGACAATTACCGGATCCGCAACCAGAACATCACCACGGATTATTTCCGTGAGGCGACCTCGACGGCCTACCTGATCGGCCAGGGCGACCGCTCGTGGTTCGAGGCACGGGGTTACTATTTCAAGGGCCTGTCGAGCTTCGACTGGCAGAAACAGCAGCCGATCGTCGCGCCGGTCATCGACTACGACAAGCGCATCAACGGCCCCTCGGAGATCGGCGGCGAGGTCCGCTTCCAGGCGAACATCACCAGCCTGACCCGCGAGACCACGCAGTTCCAGGGCCTGCCGCGCACGTCGAGCTACCTGTTCTCGCCGAGCGTGAACGGTGTCAGCTTCCCGCTCTATCAGACCTGCACGGTCTTCCAGCGCGGCCTGTGCGCCATCGACGGGCTCGCCGGCACCAACACCCGCGCCTCCGCGGAACTGTCCTGGCGCCGCAGCTTCATCGACGATTGGGGCCAGAAATTCACGCCGTTCGCCTATCTGCGCACCGACGCGTTCTTCACCAATCCGAGCTTCTCCGGCTACCAGAACGACCTCGCGCCGCAGGTTGCGAAGATCGATGACGGCTTTGCCGGCCGGGTCATGCCGGCGATCGGCCTCGATTACCGCTACCCGTTCGTCGCCAATTTCGGGGCGCTCGGCGTCCACACCCTGGAACCCATCGGCCAGATCATCGCGCGTCCGTCGGAGACCCGGATCGGTCGCCTGCCGAACGAGGACGCGCAGAGCCTCGTCTTCGACGACACGTCGCTGTTCGAATGGGACAAGTTCTCGGGTTACGACCGGGTCGAGGGCGGCGTGCGCACCAATCTCGGCGGCCAGTACTCCGTCGTGACCCCGTCCGGCTGGTACGCCAACGTTCTGTTCGGCGAGTCCATCCAGCTTGCTGGCGTCAACTCGTTCCGCCGTGGCGACATCGCCAATGTCGGCCTCGATTCCGGCCTGGAGACCCAGCGTTCGGACTTCGTCGGCCGTTTCCAGGTCTCGCCGAACCAGAACATCACCTTCATTACCCGGGCGCGGTTCAACCAGTCCGATTTCCACGTGGCGCGGCTGGAGACCGGCGCGACGGCGCGGTTCGCGCCGTTCCTGCCCCTGACCGTGTCGGCCTTCTACTCGTACTACGAGGCACAGCCGCTGCTCGGCTACAGCCATTACCGCGAGGGCGTCACCGCCACGGCGACCTACAACATCACGCCGAACTGGTTCGTCTCGGGCTCGCTGCTGGTCGACCTCACCCACTACCTCGACGTCCGCAACACCTACACGGATGCGCTGAGTTCCTATCTGGCGAACCCGATCGGGACCGTGCCGCTCTATCAGAATCCGGGACGGTTCTACCTGTCCGGCGCGAGCTTCGGCGGCGGCTACCAAGACGAGTGCACCACCGTCTCGCTGAACTACATCAACTCGCCGATCGCCACCGCAACCGGCGTGCGCGAGCGCAATCAGACCGTGCTGCTGCGGGTCGAGTTGAAGACGCTGGGCGAGGCGGACCTGCGTCAGAACGTCGGCACCGCCACCACCGCGGACGGCATCGCCTCGGTGCGGTGAGGAACCCGGGCCGGCGGCTTGCCGGTTCGGCGCCTCCTCCGATGCGGCCCGGTCGGTCATCCCGAGCCGAGCGGCGAGATTTCGGCCCGCGCACGGCCGCACCTCCCCGAGGATGCGCCCGCGCCGCGCGGGCGCTATAGACCGCCCATGCCGCCCCTCGCCCTCACCCTCGGAGATCCCGCCGGCATCGGTCCGGAGCTGGCGCTCAGCGCGTGGCTCGGGCGCACCGGCCCGGATCCGTTGCCGCCCTTCTTCCTAGTGGCCGATCCGGACTTCATCGAGCGCCTCGCACACCGCCTCGGCCGGCCGGTGCCGGTGGCGGAGGTCGATCCCGAGACTGCCGCCGAGGTCTTCCCGCGCGCCCTTCCTGTCGTGCCGCTGCCGAGTGGCGCGAGCATCGCCGCCGAGCCCGGGGTGCCGGATTCCGTCAATGCCGGCGCGACCATCGAGTCGATCGCCGCGGCGGTGGAGTTCGTGAAGGCCGGGCGCGCGAGCGCAGTCGTGACCAACCCGATCGCCAAATTCGTGCTGACCCGGACGGGCTTCGCCCATCCCGGACACACCGAGTTCCTGGCCGCGCTCGCGGTGCCGCCGGGCCGGACCTCGCCCCGGCCGGTGATGATGATCTGGAGCCCCGGCCTGTCGGTGGTGCCGGTGACGATCCACGTGCCGTTGAAGGACGTGCCGGACCTCCTCACCCAGGAGCTCGTCGAGGAGACGGCGACGATCGTCGCTCGCGACCTGCGAGAGCGATTCGGCATCCCCGAGCCGCGCCTCGTTCTCGCCGGCCTGAATCCGCATGCCGGCGAGGCCGGCACGATCGGACACGAGGATCGCGATATCCTCGCCCCGGCGGTGGCGCGGTTGCGCGCGCAGGGCATCGACATCCGCGGGCCGCTCCCGGCCGACACCCTGTTCCACGCCCGCGCCCGGGAGACCTACGACGTCGCCCTCGCACCCACGCACGATCAGGCCCTGATCCCGATCAAGACCATCGCGTTCGACGACGGCGTCAACGTCACCCTCGGCCTGCCCTTCGTACGCACCTCGCCGGATCACGGCACGGCCTTCGATATCGCCGGCCAGGGCATCGCCAGGCCCGACAGCCTCGTGGCGGCCCTGCGCCTCGCGGACCGGCTGGCTGCCAACGCGGCGGAGCGAAGCCACCCGCCGGACGGGGCCGAGATCATCCCGTTCAGCGTCTATGCCGGGCGGCCCCGCCCGGCCGGCGCACGCCATTTCGATCCCGAGGACGAGCTGTGAGGCAGGAACCATGAGCGGCGGGGACGGCCTTCCGCCGCTGCGCGAGGTCGTCGCCCGGCACGGCCTGGAGCCGAAGAAGGCACTCGGCCAGAACTTCCTGTACGACCTCAACCTGACCGGCCGCATCGCCCGGGCGGCCGGGCCTCTTGCAGGCGTCACCGTGGTTGAGATCGGCCCTGGTCCGGGCGGCCTCACGCGCGCGCTGCTCGCCGAGGGGGCGGCCCGCGTCGTGGCGATCGAGCGCGACC
>Ga0316228_1000678_pt1 | contig 42196 bp, 73 predicted proteins | sample TBH18021metaG_FD_206005 | JGI IMG/M metagenome (GOLD analysis project Ga0316228, IMG submission 206005) | Freshwater microbial communities from Trout Bog Lake, Wisconsin, USA - TBH18021 | ecosystem: Environmental > Aquatic > Freshwater > Lake > Hypolimnion/Profundal zone | place: USA: Wisconsin... | reverse complement strand
AGGGTGCCCAGCGGCTTCCATACAGGCGAACGGGTCGGGCATGTCTCGGTTCGTAGGGTGGCGTATGGCTGTCCTGAACCGCTGGTCGGCAGGCCGCAAGATGGTAAGGATGACGCGAAGCCCATTCCTGGCAGCCTGTGTTGGCAGAACCGCATTAGGTCTGCTCGGTGGTGCTCTGGATTGTCCGGCCGCCGATTCATCTCGCACTCTAGGCCCTGCGCGGCGATGCCGATGGGCGGAAGGCCAGTGAGGAAAATTGCTGTGAGCGACGAAGGCCTGAGGGACGAGATCCGCAAGCTCATTGAGGAGCGGGATCAGCTACGTGCCGAGCTGCAGACAGAGCGCGACAAGCATGCCGCTGGCGCGATCTCCATCGGCCGGCGAGGCATGTATCAGACGGACCTGACCGCGTTCCATGTCGGGCTGAGCATCGACGTGCTCAGGGCTGAGCTCGAGGGCGACCGCTACGTCGAGGATATGCTGGATCGTATGCGCGACTCGATCCGGCGAGAGCTTGATATCCGTAGCCACGCGATCGTGGGGAAAGACGCCACTACCGCGGATGAGAAGACGCTGCTCTCATCGGCCTATTGGTGGAAGCACCACGGACCGTCATAGGCGCTACAACCCCGCGCGGTGCGACCGGGCGGGGTTGTAGCGGAGCGTCGTCGGCGCAGCTAGCCCTGCTGGGCCCGGGAGTTGGCGATCTCCTTCCATAGGCTCTCTTTCGAGGCCCTGTAGAACTCTTCCATGTTCCCCGCGTGCCGCTTCAACGGGGCGGCCAGTGTTGCATATTTTCCGATAAAGATTGCCGAGAGTACATTCGGCAGCACCATGGCTTCGAACCTGACGCCCTCGTAAGCCAAGAACGCCTGCACATTAGCAATGGCGTCGATGACGAGATTTGCGTCGTGAAACACGAAGACGCAATCCTTTTTCGTAAAGCTGTAGAGGCTCATGAAGTCGCTAAACGCGGCTCGATTTGTATGCTCGCCATCGATGAAGCACAGATCTGCATCGGTCGACTTCGCCTCTGGCGGCAGCGTCGATGCGTCGTAATCGAATGTGTGCAGCTTCAGCATCGACGAGAGCGGGATCTCCGTCTCTAGCCGCTCGACCATAAGCTTTGTGCTGGATCTGGTGTAATCGAACGTAACGCTGCGCTCATCCGGTTGTAGGTCCGGGCGAGGATCGATGGATATGACCATCGAGCAGCGCTCGTCCAAGAGGTGAGGAACAAGGGTTCCTCCCATGTACGATCCGGTCTCAACATAAACGTATTTATCTACATTGCGACGCACGATGTTCTGGACTGCCAGCAACATTTGCCGGTCTGAGGTGCTGGTCTCGCTGTCGAGTTTGAATACCGCGGGATCCGCTGAGCTTATAAGTGTTTGAGCTGAGGCAAGATCCATCATTGCGACATTCCTATTTCGAACCAATAAAAGCTAAAGCACTAATACGTCGGCGCGACGACGGGCTAATGGGTTGGCTTGAATGGCATTATCGACCAAGCAACTCACGTGCTAGGATGCCATCCACCAACGGGTGCGCCTGCAGGGGTTCTGATACCCGATCTGGTTGAGGAAAAGAAAGCCCGCTGTGCGATCCGGGCGGCCTGAATGTTCGACGGCCGTTCAAGCTGCTGGTGCGCGGCTTGTATCAGACCATCAGGGACTGACGGCGCCGTGTGGAAGTGCCGGTAGTCCCGAAACGACGAAAGGCGCCCCGGCCGAAGCCAGGGCGCCCGAGGGTGTGAAGTAGGATGTGAAGCGGCGGGTCAGTGCATTAGGCCGACCTTGGTCAGGATCACGGTGCCGAACGCTCCGACAGCGCCGGCGAGCGCCCCCCAGATCCGCTTGTCCATCATGTCGAGGCGCTTCTCGACGCCGTCGATCCGCTCGTGCAGCGCCTTGTTGTCCTTCTCGATTTCCGAGCGCGGCACGAACGTCGCGATCGCCTGCATGACGTTCGTGTGCCGCGCCTCCGCCGCCGATTGGGCGGCCTTGTTGGCCTCCACGAGCGAGGTCTGTCGTTCCTCGATGCGCGCGAGGGCGATCAGGATGCGCATTTCGGGGTTGGCGTCGGCGCCCCCCTCGTGACCGGCAGACATGGCAAGTGGGTTCCTGGAGGTTCGAGCGCGGCAGAGGAGGCCTTCTCCGAGGCCGGGCGGAATGGGCGGCGGCACCCGTTCGGCTAAGCCGTCCGCGATGAGGTCGAGCGCCTTGCGCGGCACGGCCGGCCGACGGACTCGGCGGGGCTTCTCGTCGGACATGGCACGGCCTCGGGGCTGAGCGGCTACTTGCCGAAGATCCGGCGGACGGTCGGCGCGATGCCGGCGACTCCGATCACCGAGAGCACGATGGCGTTCTCCATCGCGTCGTACGGCGCCGGCAGCTTCGCGACCTGCCAGTTGAACCGGAAGGTGCTGTCGAAGACGATCGCGCCGAAGTGGATCATGCAGAGCCCGAACGCCGTCGGGATCATCCACGCCGTCCAGGGCGAGAGGTGCTGCTCCGCGCGTTCCTGCGCGACCACCTTGCGCTCCTCGATGTACGCGGAGAGCTGCGCCTGGCCGACCGTCACGTCGCCGGTCACGTTCTGCGCGTTCGTCAGCACGCCGTTGTCGGAGCGCTTGTTGAGATAGGCGAGCACCGCCTGGACGATGCCGGAGCCGAACAGCTTCACGAGGAGGCTGCCGACCATGGCGAGGGCGGCGCCCATCAGCGAGGCCCTCCCGCCGGCGGCGGCCCGACCATGGCGAGGCGCCGGATCACGATGCCCAGCACGACGCGCAGGATAGCCAGGATGGAGGCGGCCTTCGCGCCCCAGCCCGGCTGCAGCAGGACGGTGAAGTCGACGCCGGCCAGCGCGTCGAGGATATCGGGCACGGCCAGAACGAAGGCGACCGCGTAGATCCGGTACCCGCGCGCGGCGGCGTACCAGCGCATGATGCCGAGGCGGACGCGGCGAAAGCGAGCGGGATGCATGTCAGGCCACCTTGGCTTTGCGGGAGAGGAGGGCGTGGACGCGCGCCCAGAAGCTCGGCTCGGCGACGGGTGCCCCGGTCTCAATCACCGCCGAGGTATCCGAATTCACGCGGATCACCTTCACGTACTGACCGCCTACCTTGAGGTAGACTGGGCCGGTGATCGCAGTGGTGAACGCCGTGCCCGAGCCGCTGAGCGTCTGGCTGCCGGCCGTCAACGACACTGTACCGGCGAGGCTGGTCAGGTTGCCCTCGCGGACCGCGCTCTTCTCGACTGCCATGTCTGTTCCTGCTGGTTAGGCGGCGGATTCCGCGGCCTGGGCTGCGCCCTCGGGCGCCGTCAGGAGCTGGGCGAGCTGCACGGCGGCCGAGGCGTGATCCTGGTGGGTGAGCGCCTGCTCGCGCCCGGCCTTGGCGTTCTTCAGGTTCGCCCCGGCCGTCATGTCCTGGATCCGGGCAACCGCCGTCTGCACGGCGATCTGCTTCTGCTGCTCCTGCTCTGGGGTTTCGGCGCTCTGGGCGAGCAGGTCGCGCATCTTGGCCACGAACGAGGCCGGGAACGGCGAGTAGGGCAGGATCTCGAGCAGGACCTGCGGCGTGATCATGTCCTTGATGATCGGCAGGACGCTGGTGAAGGTCTGCCACACGATCTGCTGCTGGTTCGGCGAGGCCGGGGCGTCGTCGATCACCACGTCGAAGTCGCCCATGGTCCGATCGCGGATGAGCGGGACGACCTTCGCGCCCTCATCGCCCACGATCCGGATCAGGCGGCCGTCCGAGAGGTATGTCTGGATGAAGTAGAGGCGCACGCGGCCGATGTGCTTCCGAGCCCGGCGCAGGGAGTCGAACAGCGTCGCCAGGATCGTCATGGCGGCTTGCTTGCGCTGGTACTCCAGCACGCCGGCCTGATCGTTCTGCTTCTGGCCGAGCAGCTCCAGGTTCACGCCCGACGTGTCGCGGATGGAGCCGATCGCGAACTCCATGAGCTGCCAGTGACCCGACGGCAGGACCGGGAGCGGCTTCTCCTTCATGCGGGCCGACATCAGGGCGCCGTCGGACACCCACGACACGGCGCCGGGCTTGGCGATGCTGGCCTCGAAGGCGCGCTGGTCCGGGACCGCGCCCTTCTCCATGATCCAGCCGCCCTTGGACTGGCGGTTGAGCATGTCGAGGGTCTGGGACAGCCACTTGTTGGCGAAGCGCTGCGGGTCGCGCATCGGCCGCACGATGCCGAACCACGTGCCCTTGTTGTGGTCGCGGTCGCCGGTCAGGCAGGCGTAAGAGAACTGGTCGCCGGCAGGCGCCGGGCCCTCCTCTAGCACCACGGCGCCGAGGAAGGCGCGGCGGTAGACCCGCTTCATCCGGTGGAACACCTTCAGCGGGATGCCGACCATCTCGGCGCGGCGGACGAGGACGGCGGCCTGCTCCGGCTCCATCTCCTGCGGCTCGCCGGTCGTGGGCTCGATCACCACCGCGACGCGGGCGCGCTCCCACCACTGGCACTCGACGATGGTCACGCGCGAGGACGAGGCGTCGGCATCCTGGCCCGGCCGGTCGATGCGGCGCTCGCCGGGCTGGATCTCCCGGTGCTCGCCGTCGCCGTCACGATCCTCGGCCCAGGCGGCATCGAGGAGGGCGGGGTCGACGTCGGGGAACAAGGCCTCGGCCTCGGCCCGATCCATCGTCTTCGCGCGGAACAGGCGGCGGGCGTCGGCGAGGTTCCGCTTCCGCGCGGCCGCGTCCCAGATCATCTCCAGGGAGTTGACCCGGTCCTCGACATAGGCGCCGTCCGGATTAGTCTCGTAATCGAGACGCATCTCGACCCAGCCCATGCCGCAGATCGCGCAGTCGACGAACGCGTCGGATTCCTCGTCCTCCGCCTCGGCCTCATCTGCGAGGTAGCGCGACGCTTCGGTCAGCAACTCGTTCTTGGCTGCGTCGCCGATCTCGCGGGGCAGGTACTGGATGTCCTGCCGGCTGTTCACCTCGGAGCCGGCCACCGCCTTGATGACGGGCAGGATCCGGTTGAACGTCACGGGCGGGCGGCCCTGCTGGCGCAGCACGGCCTCGTCCTCGGTGCTCCACTGGCGGCCGGCGACGAAGTCGAAGTCCTCGCGGGCATCCTCGCGCCACTTCGCGGAGGCCTCCCGGTCGGTGCGGTACCAAGCGCGCAGGCGGCGCAGCAGCGCCTCGCGATCCAGCCCAGCCTGATCCACCGCCTCGCCGTCGAGGGCGGGCGCGTCCGTATCCGTCATGCCGCCCAACCTGATCCTGATGTGCTCTCATCCGCCTCGCGGCGGCGTCGGCGTGCGTAGACGTCGTTCGGACCATCCACCGGCGGATCGTCCTCACGGGGCTCGGCGATGCCGATGGCGAAGTACCGGAAGGCGTCGGCCGCGTGGCTCGCCCAGTCGTGCAGAGGGGCCTTGGAGAAGGCCTGCGTGTTCGGGTCGACGTCGAACCGGTAGTTCCGGAGCGCCTGGAGCCCGTCGGCGCAGGCCTCCTCGTCGAACCAGCACCGTGCGAAGATCTTGCGGGCCGCGTCGATGCCGGCGGCCACCGTCAGGCGCGGCGTGATCCGCACTCGGTGCCCGGCCGCCCACATCTGCTGCTCGATCGTGCGCTCGGAGGCGAGCAGCTCGTTCCGGGCGTCATGCGGGAGCCAGTGCTCGCCGTAGACGTAGCCCTTCCCACCCTGCTCGACCGGCAGCGCCCGCTCCTTCAGCACCTCGAGGTAGTGGCCGAGCGCATGGCCGCGGTTCTCGTAGAAGTCGATAAGCCGGAACTCGAAGCCGACGATCTGGGCGAACCAGATGCTGGTCTTGTCGGCCCGGCCCAGGTCCCAGAACGTGTGGACCGGCTTGGTCGGGTCGTAGGGGACCTTCGTGAAGCGCTTGGCGGTCGTCGCCGCAAGGATCTCGTTCGCGTAGATCGCGCCGTCGAGCACGGCCTTGCAGTTGCCGCCCCAGACCGTCTCGTAGGCGACCGGGTCGCGCTCCTTCAGGTCCAACGCCTCCTGCCGGAGCACGTCGGGGAACCAGGGGTTATCCTCCCAGCCGATCTTCACGACCCGCGCGCCAGTCGGCGGCTTCTTCACGAAGCGCTGGTAGGTCTCATCCTCCTCCAGCTCGGTGTTGAAGCTGATCCAGATCTCCGAGCCTTCCTTGCGGATGGTCGGGATCAGCACGTCCCAGGACGTCTTCGAGACGGTGCGGGCCTCCTCGACCCAGCAGATGTCGACGCCCTCGGTCGACTTCACCGAGGCGACGTTGTGCCGGAGCCCCTTGAAGATGAACTCGGTGCCGTTCCGGCCGAGGATCCGCTTCTCCTGCACGTCGTAGAAGCCGTGCAGTCCCAGGAGGTCGACCTGCTGCGCGAACAGCGCGTGTGCCGATTCCGCGATGCTGTTCTGGAACTCGCGAGCGGCGAGGACTCGGAGCGGGCGCTGCGCCCCTTGGATCAGGAGAGCCCGGCCGAAGCCCCAGGATTTCGCCCCGCCGCGCCCGCCATAGGCGACCTTGTAGCGGGCCGGCTCGAACAGGAAGGCGAGCTTCTCCGGGAACTCAACCTTCATCGGGCGTCTGCCCGGGCTTCAGGAACGTGACCGTCAGGCTGGTCGTGATCGCGCCGCCATCCTTGCCGGCGACCTCGTGCGCGACCTTGTCGCCGTACTTCTTCGGGGCGGCCTTCCCCATCAGCCACTTGCGGGTGTCGACGCGGAGCTTCGAGCGCTGGACGTGCTCGCCGTTGAGCGACGGTCCATGCTCGCGCTCCTGCCAGTCGTTCGATCCGTCGTCGGAGATCTCCATGATCTCGTCAGCCCAGCCGTCGACCTGGATGTCCCTCGCGCGCGCGTACTGGTCCGAGAATGCCTCGTGCTGGAGAAGCCAGAGGTGGATCGTCGAGCGAGCGGGCATCGCTTCGTCGCGGCAGATCTCCCGCAGGGTCTGACCATCGGCGAGGCGCAGGCAAACCGTGTCCGCGATCTCCTGGCTGAAGTCGCTCGGGCGTCCCATCGCTCAGCCCTTCCGCCGCTCGCAGAACGTCTTGTGCGTGCCGCCGGCCGGCAGGCTCAGATGCGTGACCAGCAGCGTACCGACCATCGGACACTCGGTGACCAGCGACACCGGCTGGGTGAGCACGTCGAGCGCGGTCTCGCGGGTGCAGGCCGGGCCATCGACGCCGGCCGGGCAGGCGAGGGCGCCGGCCAGGAACCCGGACGAGGCGGCCTGCGCGGGGCGGTCAAACACCCACACCCACGCCCAGCCGACGACGAGCACCAGGAGGATGCCGGCGGCGTGCCGGAAGCCGACGATCCCGCGCATCAGAGCGCCCTCTCATCAGTGTCCGGTGAGTGCCCGGCCTTCCGACGATCCATCACGGTACGGAGGACGACGAGCGCCTCCGGAAGCGCGAACCAGGATCCAGAGGCGAGCGCACGCTTCAGAAGCCGCTCAGCCTCCTCGGAGGCTTGCCGGTAGCTCATACCGGCATAGCGGAGGTGCTGATCGTCGAGCGACATCAGTGCTTGGCCCGGGACGGCATATCGCCGAAGAGGAGCATCAGGCGCTCGGCCGACACGCGCACATCGTCGGGAAGGGCGCGGCGCGCGAGCACGACCGCGGCTGAGCGTCGCGAACGCAGGGCCGCCGCGGCGACGCCGGCGAGCAGTATGGCGGCGCAGAGGCGGGGCATCAGTGCTTGAAGCCCTCGGCGAAGATGTACGCTACGAAGAAGGCGGCCCCGGCCAGGGCGCTGAGCACGAACACCGTGCCGAGGACGACGCCGACAACACCAAGAACGCCCATGCTCATCTCCCCTGGTGGACGCCGAAGCACCGGAGCGCCTCGTCGTAGGACAGCTTCGAGACCGGGCCGGCCGGCGCGCCCATGTCGGGCCCGGGGCACATCTCCCGCTCGCCGCGGTGGACGATCGCCGCGGGCGCGGCCGGCTGGCCGCGGAGCAGGAAGCGGAGGACGAGGCGCTTCAGCATGGCCGGGCTCGCAGCATCGCCATGGAGCGGCGGACCTCGAACTCGCCGGCCCGGGCCTCGTCGTACGGGGTCTCGGCCGGGAGCGGCGTGGCGGCCGGCTTCCCGATGACGCCCTGCCGGCGAAGGTAGTCGCCGTAGGCCTGGGCCGCCGGGTCGCGCTGGAGGCGCTGCGCGTGGCGAAGCGCCCGGTCCGCGTCGGCCGTGGTGAACTCGGCCCCGGTGCGCATCAGGCGATGCCGAGGCGCTTGTGCGAGATGCGGCGCCAGCCCTTGGTCGGGTGCAGCACCATAGTGGCGCCCGGCACCTCGCGGGTGGCGGCGATGCGCTTCGGCGCGATCGCACTCCAGGCCGCCACGACGTTCGCCATGTGGAGCGCGGCGACACCGGACAGCGACGTCCGGCCGATGAGCGCGGCGACGCGCGCCTCCTGGAGGGAGGCGTGAAGCTTCGAGATGACCATGTGGAGCTTTCGTCAGCCGATGATCGCGGCGTGGGCGCCCGGCTGCAGGACGTGCGTCTCGGTCCCGTTCCAGCGGAACAGGTACTCGATCGCGCCGCGATATTTCGGGTTGTCGGTCACGTAGGCGACCGTGGAGACGGCCCAGCGGCCGCCCTTCGGCGCCGGGATGCCCTCGGCGTTCAAGCCGTCGGCGATGGCCTGGAGCGTCCGCTTGCGGCGGCGCTCCTGGTAGATCCGGCGGACGATGCGCGCCTGCTCCGGGACGACCCGGAGGCCGCCTTCGAGGTCCTTCGTGTAGCCGTAGGGGGCCTGCCCCCCGGCGAAACCGCCCTTGCCCGCCTTGGCCACCCGGCCGCCGGCGGTCCGGTCCCGGATCACGAACCGCTCGTTCTCTGCCATGCCGGCGAAGATCGAGAAGAAGGTCCGGCCCATCGGGTTCGATGTGTCGATCACCGATTCCGTGACCGACCGGAACGCGACCTCGTGCTGCTCCGCCAGATCCGAGACCGTCGTCATCGCGTGGCGGATGTCGCGTGACAGCCGGTCGATCTTCGCCACCAGCAGCACGTCGAAGGCCTTGGCCGCGGCGAGCTCCAGCGCCTGTCCGAAGGCGGGGCGATCGGCGGGCCGGGTCGCGCCCGAGACACCCGGGTCGGTGAGGACCTCGATCAGCTCGTAGCCCTGGCTCTCGGCGAAGGAGCGGACCGCCTTCTCCTGCGCCTCAAGCCCGTGGCCGGTCGCGGCCTGCTCTTCCGTCGAGACCCGCAGGTACCCGAGCGCCCGGACGGCGCTGGCTGCCTTCGTCTCTGTCTGGATTTTATTCCGGGCCCGCTGGCGGCCCACACGGCGTGAGCCCGAAACCACCTGCAAGCCTCTGTTTTTGTTGATGTTTTAGCGTCTAGGTGGCCGATGTTTCCAAGATCTCAGGAGACCTTGGAAATGGCCTTCAAATCAGGCTGCCCGACGCCGCCGGGCCACCGTGAACGGCTTGCCCTTCTCGCTCTGTCCAGACAGGCCGAAGGTGCGCTTCTCGACGGTTCCGATCAGCGGCCGAAGCTGGCGGATCAGCGACCGGATGCGCCGGCAGTGATGGTCGCGGGCTTCCAGGTCGACGTCCTGGCGGCCGGTCACGCGCAGGCGGCAGAGCGCGAGGCTCTCCTCCTCGATCGCGGTGACGATAGCGTGGGCGCTCATCGGGGACCGATCATGACATGGAACACCGCCCGCGTCTCACGGGGCAACGCCTAAGCTGTTGAGCGGGTTCGGTGAAGCTGGCCCGGCAGCGGCGAACGGATTAGCGGCTGCCGGGGACGCCCTGAGGCGTGGGACTGAGGTTCGACCTCATGAGGCCGAAGCCCCCAAAGCGCCAGACATGCAAACGCCCGGCGGCTCTTCAGCCCCGGGCGTGCGTCTCGCGACGATCGGGTTTTGCCGGGTTTCGCCCGACGGGTCAAGGAGCGGCGCGGCGGACTGGTGCTCCTCCCAGTTCCAACATGCGCTCAATCTGATCGGGCATTTCCTCGACCTCAATGAAGTGGGAGCCCTTGTCGCCCGCAGGAGCAGTAGTGACCACGTAGGTGCCGGTGATTTCATCACCGCGTTTCTGAGGACCGTACCTGACGATATGATCGGTGTTGACGACGGTGGGCGACATCATCCGAGCAAGCGTCAGTTCAATCCAAGCCATGAGCGCACCTCCGTTCCGACGCGCCCATGCTGGCGCATCGGCCGGAGGAAGTCACGCGTCGCCACCGACCCGGCACCGCGCCGCCACGATGTCTCGCACCCGCCCGCGCCCGGCGACGGCCCGCTGGACGTCCGGCTTTGCCTGCGGAGCGTAGCGCGCCTCCTCGGCCCCCCAGTACTGGCCCTGGCCGGCCGGAACAGCCCGCCCGCGCGCGTCGGTCTCCTCGCCGGTCTTCTGGCCCTGGAAGAAGCGCTCCTGGACGTTGGCGACCCCCTCGGCCGCGAAGTCCTCGTCGAGGTTCTCCATCAGGATCCGGAAGTGCTCGGCGATGTAGGCCGTGCCGCGGTCGCCGCCCTTGCCGCGGGCCTCGGCGAACTGCGCGAAGGTCTTCCGACCGGTGAGGACCTCGTGGAGGAATCGGGCGCCGGGTGCGCCGACCGCGCGGACGACCTTGTCCTTGAGCTTCGCCACCAGCCGGGCGTCGTCGATCGCGTAGATGACGGACAACTCGTGCGCGATGGTCATGTCCTTCGAGCCGCGGACGCCGAAGTCCATGGAGCCGAGCCGGGCTCCAGAGGCCCGCTCGAAGATCGCCTGGACCTGGCGCCCGACCTCGTACTGCGAGACCGTGAGCCGCCCGTGGGAGCGCTCCATCTCCAGCACGTCGACCCGGCGGTTGACCGCGGCAAGGCTACGGCCGCCCGGCGTCCACGGATCGTCGACAGCCACGGCCGCCGTTTGGATCGGGCCACGCTTGCCCCGGACCGGCTTCGATAGGTCGGTGCGCGGGTCGAAGGCGCCGGCGTGGTCGTACCGGTCGCCGCGCGGATCCCGGCGCCGCTCCGGCTTGCCCGCGCGCACGTGGGTGTGGGTTGCCGGCGAGCCGGCGAGGGTGATGGCCTTGGTCCTGGACGCTGCCACGGTGGTGCCCCTGTGCTGGCCGACCTTCCGTCGATCCGTGACACCTGATCTGCGTCCCGTTTTTGGACACACGCAAGCGTGATCTATGCGTGCGTCACTCCGGCGTGCCCGTGACCTTTGCGTTCCAGGCATCGGCAAGGCGAAGGCACGCTCGTTTCCGGCGCCGGTCGAAGGTGCGCCGCTGGACGCCGAACTCGTCGCAATAGTCGGTGACGGTACCGCCTGGAACCTCCCGCAGAAGCCGCAGCCGGCGGTGCCGCCTGATCCGTCGACGCGCCGTTGCCCGAGCCCAGGTCAGCAGCGCGATCCGCTCTTTACTGTCCCGGCCCAGGATCTCGGCCGAGAACACGATCCAGTCGAACGTCGCCCGCATCTCCTCCGGGTCGTTCGGCTGGAGCCGGTTTGTCCGGACGCTGAAGATGCCCGAGCTGGTGAAGGCCATGAACGCCGCCACCAGCCACCGCTCCACATCCGCGCACGTCATGGCCGGCGGGTCCGGGCCCTCGATCCTCAGCGGGTTCGCCATCAGCACCGCGTCAGAAATCCCCTACCGGTCGCCGGCGAGGCGCGTGCGGTCGACCGTGGCCAGTAGCCAGCGGCCGAGGCTCTCAGCATCATCAAGGCTCAGCCCCATCGAGCACGACTGTCCGAAGCCGGTCTCGGTGCTGCCGGCCCAGGGCTCCTCAATTTGGATCGTGACCTGGCCACCATGGCAGTAGGCCTCGAGAGAGTCCGAGCCACCATCGGCATCGTTCAGCTTGAAGACGGGCTCGCTGGCCATCTCGCCTACTTCCCCACGTCACGCATTGGTCAGGCCGCAGAGCGGCCGAACAGGTCGGGCGCCGGCGGGTCGGCGCGGGCGGGCACGGCTGGCATCGGGGGCACCGCCACCCGCGCTTCGACGATCGCGCGACAGTCCGGATCGGCGCACGACCACATGCCATCGCTACGATTCCGGAAGACGCCGAAGCCGAACGAGGCGCCGAACACGCCGCATTCCGCGCAGACGTGCTCGGCCGGCGGCTCTCGCTCAGCCTCGGCCGCCTTCCGCGCGGCCTCGCGGTCGCGCAGTTCGGCCTTCCAGAGATCGGGGCGGCGGCTCATGCCGGCACCCGCTTGCGGTCGAGGCTCGCCATGAGGTGCGAGACGTCCAGGGTGCGGAGAGGCGCCACGATCTCGGCGTCAGAGGGACGAGGGATCGCCGGTGAGGAGCCGCGCTCCGCCCTGCCGGCGATGAGCAGGCTGTTCGGCGCAGCCGCGATGTTGTCGAGCACCTTCTGGCGCTCGGCGTCCGAGATCGGCCGGTACGGCACCGCGTCGAGGACCTCCACAAGCCCGGCGATCTCGGCGTGGATCTCGTCGAGCGACCGCCTCGTCTCCGCGGCGAGCTGCGGCGGCGTCGGGCAGCGCTCGCCGGCCCACGGGAGCAGGGTCTTGCCCCCGAGGAAGCGAGCGGTCGCCTCACGAACGGCCCACGTTGGCAGCTCGGCGAGAGCCCGGACGTAGAGGTTCGCCGTGGCTCGCGCGCCGTCGGCTGCCACGCCGAAGGTCGGGAACGCGGCCAGCAGCGCCAGGACGACGTCGCGCTTCGCCACCTGACCGGCCCTCGAATCCTCACCATCGGAGAGGCCGGCCCGGAGCGCGGCGAGGCGGTCCGTCATCACGCCGCGGTCCGCCGCCGTCGGGGCCTGGTCCGCGCGGATCGCGGGCGGCACGCCATAGCCACCGCTGCGGTCCAGGCGGTTTCGGTAGATCGCGACCACCACGTCACCGGCCCGAGTTGCGGCCGCCGGCCGCGAGGCGATGGACGTTTCCGTGTTCGGGCTGGTGGTGGCTGGAACCTGGGTCATGGGAACCCCCGTGGTCGTCGAGGAGAGCGTCGAGGAAGCCGTTGCCTGTGCCGCGGCGGGCAGGGGCATCGCGGGGCCGGACGGTGCGGCGGACGGATTCGCGGAGGCGGTTCCGGAGCGTGGCGAGCCAGTCGAGCTTCATGCCGCGGACACCCGGCACGCCGATCCAGAAATCCTGGAACTCGGCCAGCGCCTCATCGATGTCCCGTCCGGCGAGGCCAGCATCGAGGCAGGCCTGCCGAGCTTCCGGACGGAGACCGAAATCGACCGGGATGCGGGTGCCCCGATGCCGGTCCGCCCCCTTGGGGGCAGAGGACCCTTTAGGGTCCGAGGGGGAATCTTTCGGGGGTGTAGTTTTAGGGGGTGCGGGGGACCTTTTAGGGGGCGTAACGCCGTTACTCGCGTTATCGGCGTTACTTCCGTTACGTTCGCCGTTACGCGCGTTACGCCGCGCCCGGAAGGCAGCCTGCCGAAGCCGGTTGCCCTCGCGGTTCGCCTCGATGCGCGCCCGCTCCGCCTCGGCGGCCGTGACATGCTCGCGGGCCAGCTCGGAGCGAACGACGACGAGGATCTGCTCCGGGCTGATGCCGGCGGCGACCATGGCGTCGATCATCTCTGCGGTGACGGCCATGGCGGCTACTCCGCCGCCATAGGAAGGGGCAGCGCCTCGGCAGCCGGATCGAATTTCGTCGATTCATTACCCCAGGCATCCCAGCCCGGCCTCGACTGGCGAGCGAAGATCTCGAGGTAGGGGCCCGGGCAGAAGCGCTCGACGCGCCGGTAGAACTCGTCTGGCTTCCGGCTGTGCTCGCGCACCGGGGCGAGGATCACCTCGTGCACGGACGCGGAGAGGCGCTGCGGCCGTCCGCGCCGGAAGAGGAGGCAGTCCTCGGCGTTCTTCCGGGTGGTGTAGCCCTGGCCCATGAAGAGGCCATCCCGATAGGCGAAGAGCGAGTCCTGATCGCCGCGCTCGGTCTTCACCCAGAGGAAGGCGCGGGCCGAATAGCGGAAGCCGTAGCCCTCGACGATCTCCTGGGCGGTCAACCGCGTGGTGGCGCGCGGGGCCCGGTAGAACTTCGGTGACGTGTGCCAGTAGAAGAGGAAGCAGCCGTCCGGATGCGCGAATTCGCCAATCGGAAGGGCGGCGATCTGGTGATCGGACATCCGCGGGTAGTGCTGCGGACGCCCCTTCGTCCCGCCAACGAAGCGGGTCGGCGAGTCCATCACGATGCAGCGGTAGTGCCGGCGGGGCAGGGTCGCGAAATCGCTCACGCAGCCCTCCGACGGCGAACCGGCATCATGTCTTCCGGGACGAGACGCACGCCGGGCGCGAGGCGCGGGGTCAGCTCGGTGCCGTCCAGGTGGAACGACCGCGCGCACAGCTCGAAGGACTCGGCGGCGTCGAGCGCCTGCCCGTAGGGGCCGCGGTAGAGGACGCGGCGCTCACTCATCAGGAGCCACGTCATGCCACTGCCTCCAGGGGAGGGCGCACGGGGGCGATCGGCTCCAGGGCGGCGCCGTCGGACAGCCCGCGCACCGTGGCGGCGACCTCGTCGTGCTCGGCGTGCCACTCCAGCAGCGCGCGGACCGCGTTCCGGTCGTTGTCGACGACGCCGTGCCGCTGGAGCAGGTCGGAGACCGCCTTGACCGAGTTGTCGAGATCCATGCGGGACGTGCGCGGCACGGCCAGCAGAAGGACGTAGGGGCCCGGCACGCGTCCCGGCCGCTGCGCCTGGAGGCGCCAGCCGGCGCCGTCGATCCAGGACCGGTAGACGTCAGACCGGTGCGGCCCCTTGCCCCCACCATGTCGGTAGAGGGCGTTCACTGAGGGCGGGACCGGCAGGAGCACGGTCACGGAATCGACCACGCGGCGGCCGGGCGGCGCGAACACGGGGCCATGGGAGGACGTCGGGCGGCGCATGGCGGTCACCGGCTCGCCGCGATGGCGTCTTCGAGGTCGATCTGGCGCGCGGCAGAGCCGCCGCGGCGGTTGCGCTGCGCGTGCGCCTCGACGCCGAGCGAGGCCGATGCGCGGGCGAGGCCGGCGCCGGTGGTCTCGACCGGCTCCATGCCGGGCCCTGAGATCGTGATGCGGGCCTCGGCGAACTCCCGGCTCACAGCGGCACGGCCGAGCGGCGTGTCCGCGAGCATGCCGAGGGCCTGCATGTAGAGCTCAAGGATCGCCTCCTGCTCCTGGCGCTCGGAGTGATCCTGCTTGCGGATGCGGAGGATGGTCCGCATCGCCTTCGTGTCGAAGCCTTTTCGACCCTTGGCTTCGGCGAACACCTCTTTGATGTCGCCGAGGATGCCGGCCTTCTCCTCCTCAAGGCGTTCGAGCCGCTCGATGAACTGTCGAAGTTCATCCGCAGCGACGCCATCAGCGGCCGAGACTTGATCGGGAGAAGATCTTGTGGCCTTCATAGCTCAACCCGTCGCAGGGGATTTCATCGTCCGCCCGGTCTGTTCGCGCAGGCCGGGCGGTTCTCGTTTCAAGGGTGCGGGCGGTTGCCCGGCAGGCGCGGGTCGTGGCCGGCGTGACGCGGCACGCGAGGCACCTCGACGACGGGCGAGCGGTCGCCGAGCGGCGCGTGGAACTGCTGCTGCGCGGCCGCCGGCGTCATCGCCACCAGCGCGCGCGCCATCGCTTCGGCCCAGCCGAGAAGGGCGATCAGGCCGTTGCGGAGGATCGCGTTCACGGCCGTCTCGGGGACGTGCTCCTCGATGCCCTTGCGCAGGGCCGAGAAGTGAGCTGGCAGGGTGGTGACGAAGGCGCCGTCGGACATGGTCAGGCCGCCCGGACCGGATCAGCCTCGGACGCCGAGAGCTGCTCGCGGAGCAGGTAGCCCTCGAGCGGCCAGAGCTGCCGGAAGGCGTTGTCGTAGGCGTAGCGCTCGCCGACCTGCTGGTCGTAGTTCTCCGGCGCGGCCGGCGCGCTGTGCCCCTCCACGAAGAAGCCGTTCCGCAGTGTGATGATGCAGATCGTCAGGTGCCGGACGCGGAAGTACTCGACGTCGGCGATCTTCGCCTTGATCGAAGCCTCGGTGACGCGGGGCGCCGTCTTCGTCTCGACGATGGCCTGCGTCTCGCCGAGCGACAGCGCCGGCTCACCACGGGCATCGGCCTGCTGCGAGACCGGCGCATACCCCGCCTCGAACACACCGCGCGGCGAGTGCGAGAGGTAGCCGTCGCTCTGACCCGGGGTCGGCTCGTACCGGACGAGCATGTCGCCCTCGGCCGGCGCGCCACGCGATGCGAAGCCGGGACCGACATCGACGATGCCGCCGCCCTTGAGGGCGATCCGACCCGAGCCGTCGGCGCTGAAAGCGGCCGCGGAGATCGGGTAGGCTTCGACCTTCTTGTGCGAGACGTGGGTCGGCTTGAAGGGATCCATGCTCACTCCTCCTCGTTCGCGGCCCGCCACAGCGGCAGGTCCGTCAGATCACCCGCACCCGGCAGGCTCGGCACACGCGGGCGAGCATCCGGAACGACCAGTGCCGGTGAGGTCGGCCGTCCTGGACGGCGCGGAGCTGCGCCCGCAGCCGGCGCTCCTCCCGGCGTTCTCGCAGCAGCCGGCCGATCTCCCTGAAGAGCCGCATGAAGATCCTCCCGGAGCAGGGCGTTGCTGGCTTCGGCCGCGTCTGCGGCGGCCTCGATGCTGGTGCAGAGCCGCTCGTAGGCGGTCCGGATGTTGTGCAGGACGTGCCCGTCGAGGCCGGTGTCCTGGCGCCCGATGAACTTGCGGACCCAGGAGCCCGAAGCGCCGATCCGGCGTCCGACCGCGTCGTAGGCGGCCATCTTCGAGCCCATGCTCGTCTGGGCGAGGCGGACGAGTGCCGACAGCTTCGGCAAGGTCTCGTCCCGAGCTTGAGATGCGGTCAGCATTGCTCGGTTCCGGTCAGTCTTTGTCCCCACTGGGCCATTCCTTCGCGACATCTTGCGGATGTCGAAGAGGAGCGCAGCGAATGCGGGAGGTTGACGAGGTACGCAGACACACGAGCACCCACGCCGACGGCTTGGCGGTCAGACGGCAGGGATGCGGGACAAAGGGCCAGGGCCACGAGGGCCCCGGCAGTCAGGGAGGAAACGCCCACGAAGGGCAGCCCCCGACGGGGCAGCGGGACGCGCAGATCGCGCGAAACAGGGACGCCCGCCTGCCGACGGTCGAAACGGAGAAAATAAGACAGGCGGGCGATCGGCCGGTGAAGCCCGGCGCGATGAGGTGAAATCATGCACAGGCCAGCATTCGCCGTGAGCGACACTGATCCGGCGAACGCGCTATTCTTGGCGCGGACGAGGATGGCAGGACCGGCCATGGCGATCGGCAACGACATCTCAGGCGCGCCTCTTCAGACGCGCCATGCCACGGCTCACGCGCTCCCGAAGCGAGGCGGTGTTGTCCTGGCCGACAACGACAACATCCACCGGTCGCTCAGATTGGTCCGCGGCGACGGGCTCGACCGGCACGAACACCAGCCCGCGGTCCATGGCCTGGGCCATGCGCAGAAGATCAGCGAAGCGTTCCCGGTGCGGGAGGAGCGCCAGCAGCTCGGCGTCCTGGGCTTCGGCCTGCAGCTGCTGCGCGGCGCGCTCCAGGTCGAGGGCCTGCTGCGCCATCTCGGCCGGCGCGCCGGTGTCCGGATGCTCGCCGCGCTCGACCTCGATGGCGAGACGCGACGCCAGGATCGCGAACGCGCCCGCAGCGCGGCGGCAGGCGCAGCCAAGGGCCAGTAGGGTCTTCGCGTCGGTCACGGTGGGCTCCAGGCAGGAGACCGCCACCGAGGCAGAGGCCTCGACGCTGGCGACGGCAGGGGCACGCGGCGAAAGGCGAGGGGCGGCGGTCATCACAGCACCGCCAGGGCGCGGCAGCCGATGACGAGCGCCGGCAGCACGGTGATCGCCGCGATGATCGGTCGGAAGCCGAGCAGGCCACCGGCGACCGTGCCGACCGAGGCCACCACCATCAGCTTGAGGAGGAGGATCAGTGCCGCGAGCATCAGCGCCGAGCCTCCGCAGGGCGCCGCGGCGGCCGCGCATAGGCTCGGCCCATCCACTCGGTCAGATCCGGGCGGAAGCGTGCGGAAGGGGAAGCGACCGGCCGCGGCGCACCTGCGACGGCCCGGCACGCCATCTCGAGGAAGAGGTTGGCCCGTCCGAAGTCGGTCGCCGCGACGTACGCGCTCAGAACGTCAGCGTAGGCCTGCGGGGACGGCCCATCGTTCCGGTCGAGCGCCGCTTCGATCACGCGGCGGGCTTCATCGTGCGTGTGCACGGCCCGATCGGTGCCGAGGATGTCCGTGAGATCGGCGCGCATCACGCGGCCGCTCCCTCGACGGAGGAAGCCTCCGCCGACGGATCGGCGGGCGCCGGATCGTTGGCGAAATCGAGCGCACGAACCGCACCTGCAGTCACGCGCTCGATCAGGATCAGCTTGTCGAGGCTCGGCTTGCGCCGGCCGTTCACATATCGCGTCACCGCCGCCTGGGTCGCGCCGATCATGGCGGCGAACTCGGTGTGGGTGAGCTCGTGCTGGCGAAGGTAGTCGGTGAGCCTCATGCCAACGAACATACCGTTACGGTATATCAACGACAAGCCCCCTCATACCATTTTGTCCTTAGACGGACTGGATAGCGCGAAATATCACTTTGGTATGAGCGCGTTGAAGCAATTCCGGGAGAGGGCGCGGCTGACCCAGCAGGAGCTGGCGGATGCGGCGAGCACCTCGCAGCCGCAGATCCGCCGCCTCGAGGCTGGGGAGCGGAAGCTCACGAAGGAATGGGCCGAGCGACTCGCCCCAGCTCTCGGCATCAGCGCGGAGACCCTGCTCTTCCCGCCTGCGAACCTGAATGAGCCGGAAGGCGAGGACGGGCCTGGCTGGACGATCGACGGGGAAGCCGGGCTGGACGTGCCGGGCGAAGTCGCGGCCGGCCGGTTCCTCACCGTCGATACCGCGGTCGACGAGACGATCTATGAGCGCGCGCCGGTGGTGCCGGACTCGCGCTACCCACGGAAGGCGCAGTACGGCCTCGTCGTGCGTGGCACCTCGATCAATCAGATAGCGATCGACGGCGACATCCTGCACTGCGTCGATATAGGGATCAGCGGCCACCAGCCGCAGAACGGCGAACTCGTGATCGTCGAGCAGATCCAGTTCGGCGGCCATCTGCGTGAACGCACCGCCAAGGTCTACCGCGTGGCCGAAGGTGGCTCCGTCGAGCTGCACCCAGACAGCGACGACCCGCGGTGGCAGGAGCCGATCCACGTTCCTCGGCGCGAGCTGGAGTGGAAGCCGCGCGAGGATCTCCAAGTCGCGGTCCGAGCCTTCGTCATTGGCACATATCGGCCGATGCAGAAGCTCCTCCGGCGCTGAGGTCAGAACGGAAGGCTCTCCGCCAACCCAGGCGGCAGCCGGCCGAAGGTGGCGAGCGTGGTCGGCTCCGATCCATCGTCGTATTCTGGATCTACGATCGTACGCGTGAAGGCGGCCGCCCCGATTGCCCGGCCACTCTGGACCTTCTGCTCGGCGGTGCGGCAGGCGTCCTCGGGATCCCTGCAGCTCACGAGATTTCCCGCCACCAGCTTGCCCTTCACCAGCACGAAGAGCTGCACGTTGTGAGCGACGATGGGCTTGAGGGCCATGTGGTGCTCTCCCCTGTTGAAGTGGATCGATCGGTCAGAACGGAAGGATATCCTTCGCTTCCGGTGGGACATCGCCAAAAGCAGCGATGGTGATCGGGCTGTCCTGAACTCCAAACTCTCCTGAAGAGCGTCGCGAAAACGCCGCTGCTCCTGTCGACTCACCCCTTGCAACGCAACGCTCTGCCAATCGCCGAGCCTCGTCTGCTGTCTTGCATTCGGTGAGACGCCCCCGAGACCACTGCCCCGAACCGGCATCCTGAAAGCGCTGGACGGCGAACTGAACGCTTTGGCCCATGGCCACTCCTCTGCACGACCACAACCAGAGGGTGACACGGGATAAGAACGAAAAGCGAACAGAAAATACCGTGACGGTTTGAGCCTGTGGACGAATGTGGATAGTCGCCGCGTTAGCGCTGCTGATCGGCGGCGCTTCTGGATCCGCCGCACGCAAAATATGCCGAACTGGTATTGACTGAACATACCAGAACGGTATCTTTGGTCCATCGCCGCTCACCGAGCCGATGGAGCCACAGATGCTCACCGCCTACCTCGACAATCTCCAGCACGCCTCGGCCGGTGCCCAGATCGCCGGATGCGTCCTGAGCTTCATGGCTCTCGGCCTCGGCCCGTTCGTGCCCGGCTTCGTCGCCGATCACGTCCGCGCCTACCGCGCCGCCCGCTGACCATGGCGACCCACTCCGCCAAGGCGCGCGCCGCCAGCCTCGCCCGCTTCGCCGCCCGCTGCGACGCCGGCCGGGCGAGCCTGCCCGATCCGCGCTTCCGCCCGAGCCAGAGCCCGGCCCTCAACGCGGCGATCGCCGAGATGGAGGACCACGCCCGCCGCTGGGTCGCCGCCCGCGTCGAGACCAACCGCGAGCTGGGCCGCACCGAGCCGCCGGCCCGCGACACCCGCCTCGACCTGTCCCTCGCGCCGGCCGCTGTCCGGTCGCCGACTGGAGCACTGCTGTGAACGCCCAGCACCCCATCCGCGCCGCCTTCGGCCACCTGCCCAAGGTCGCCCCGCACCTCGTCGAGAGCGTAGCCGAGGATCAACCCCTCATCCGCCTCGCTCCCGGCGTCACCATCGAAGAGATCGCCGCGCAGGTCTCGGACTTCGATCGGGGCCACTCGCTCGGCGAACTCGGCGCTGGCATCTGCGGCCTGGACGGCTTGATCGAGTCCCTCGCCATGATGGCGTGGCACGTCGAGCGCGCCGTTGAGCGCGGCGCCGGCCAACCCTACGACCTCAACCGGCTCCAGCGCATCACCGAGCGCCTCGGCGAGATCCACCAGAAGGTAGAGCTTTCCGCCGACCGCCTCTCGACGAAGCTGGCGGGTGCGCGATGAGCTGCGCCGTCCGCTCCGCCCCGGACCATCAGGCCTTCATCGCCCTGGTCGACCGCCACGCCGCCGCGTTCGGTGTCCCCAGCTACAGCGAACTGGTCCGTGCCGTCCACGCGCAGGACCAGCGTGCCGCCGACCTCTACGCCGCCCTGCGCACCGTCACCGAGCACGCGGCGGCCGCGCAGGTCCTGCTCCTGCACACCGGCCTCGACCAGCCGCGCGAGACCCTGGAGCGCACGCTTGAGGAGGCGCTGGAGCGCGCCGCCGCCGGCAGCATGGCCGGCAACATCGCGCTCTTCACCGCCGAGACCCGCGTCGACCTCGACGGGCGCGACGACGTCACCGTCCTCGCCGACGCGCGCACCCGGCTCCGGGCTGCCGGGAGGCGTCTGTGAGCTTCGAGCAGCGGCTCCTCGACCTGTGCCTGGAGGAAATCCGGCAGACGCGCGGGCTCAAGGCCTGCGCCGACCTCACTCACATCGTGGCTTCGGCGCTCGCCGCCACGATCGCCGCCACGACGCAGGGTGATCCGACCGCGTCGACGCTGGTCGCCACCGTCATTGCCGAAGACCTACCGGCGATGGTCGCGAAACGCGCTGCCCTGTTCCGCCAGCCCGATCAGGGGAGGCCGCAGTGACCCTTCCGCCCTTCACCCACACCGAGGCCGCGATGACCCGCTCCGTGCTCCCCTTCGAGATGCGCGAGCCCCGCGCCGTCACGCCCGCCCAACGCGCGACCTTCCTCGGAATCCGGGCGCCGGTCCGCGTCTGCGAGAGCACCCTGCGCGGCCTCGCCGACGCCGACGGGACGGTGTTCGCGCTGATCCTGTCGACCGGCTCGCCGGGCATGGACCGCGAGCGGGCCGAGATGCTCGCCGCCGCCATCAACGCGGGGCTCGGCGTCGCCGGGCAGCCTGTGCCAACGGAGGCCTGAGAGCCGTGCAGGTTCGCTACCTCATCTGGTCGAACGAGCGCGGCATGTGGTGGAAGCCGAACCACAACGGCTACACCACGCTGACCCACGAAGCCGGCCTGTATTCGGAAGAAGAAGCTCGCAGGATCTACGCGAAGGCGAACTTCGACCCCGGCAATCTCAACGAAGTCGTGTGCCGCGTACCGTGGAATACCTTCGCGCGCGAGCAATTCGACTGGGCCGTCCAAGAGCGGCTCGGAAGCGCCGGCCATGCCGCGCCCCGAGCAGACGACATCCCCTTCTGAGGAGCGCCCCATGGCCTTGTTTGCCCCCGACGCCCCCGCGCGCCCGTCCACCGTGCGCATCCACGCCGACCTCTACCAGGGCACGGACGAGTGGATCGCGGCCCGCTGCGGGATGCTCACCGCCAGCGAGATGTCGCTGATCCTCACGCCGACCCTCAAGGCGGCCAGGAACGAGAAGGAGCGGGCGCACCTGTACGAGCTGCTCGCCCAGCGGATCACCGGCTTCGTCGAGCCCCGGTACGTCAGCGACGACATGCTGCGCGGCCGGGACGATGAGGTCGAGGCGCTCACCCTCTACGCGCGGCACTACGCTGAGACCGAGACCGTCGGCTTCATCACCAACGACCGCTGGGGCTTCACGCTCGGCTATTCGCCGGACGCGCTGGTCGGCACCGACGGCCTCGTGGAGTGCAAGTCGCGTCGGCAGAAGTACCAGGTCGAGACGTTCCTGGTGCACGTCCCCGAGGGCACGATCCCGGCCGATTACGTGCTCCAGATCCAGACCGGGCACCGGCAAGCCTGTGGCGTCGCGCAAGGGCGAGTATTTCCGCGCCTGGATCGACACGCTGAAGCGCCTCGGCTTCCGGCTCGAATGGCGGAAGCTGAACGCGGCGGACTACGGCGACGCCACCACCCGCAGCCGCTTCATCCTGATGGGGCGCTCGGACGGCAAGAAGCTGGTCTGGCCGACCCCGACGCACCGCCGCCGGGACGATATGGCCGGCGACCTGTTCTCCGGCTCGAAGCCGTGGCGCCCAGCCCGCGAGATCATCGATTGGGGCATCAAGGGCCGATCGATCTTCAACCGGAAGAAGCCCCTCGCGCCGAAAACGCTCGCCCGGATCTATGCTGGGGCGCAGAAGCACGGCTGGCCCGAGCCCTTCCTGGTCGTCCTGCGCAATCACATGACCGCGCAGGGCATGGACATGCCGCTGCCGGCGATCACCGCGGGCGGCACGCATATCGGGCTCGCGCAGCCCATCATCGTCAACATGAAGGGGCGCTCCACCGCCTCGGCATCCGACGAGCCCCTGCCGACCCAGACCGCGCACGCACCTCACCTCTTCTCGGCCGAGCCCTTCGTCATGGCCACGGGGAGCACGGGTGTGCCTCGTGTAACCGCTGACCCACTCCCGACGATCACCACCGGCGGCGCCGGGTCAGAGGATCCAGGATGCGCCCGGCCCATGCTGGTCGAGCCCTTCGTCTTGTCGGCCGCCCATGGCGTCGATGCTGGCGAGGCCAACCCCCACGGTCGACGCAGCAAGAGCGTCGAGGAGCCGCTCGGGACCGTCCATGCGGGCGGCGGCAACTTCGGTGTGGTCGAGCCGCTCGTGCTGTCCCGTCACGCGGAGGGCGCCGCGCGTCCGGTCAGCGAGCCCACGCCCACCCAGGTCGCGAAGCACTCGCATCTTCTGATCTCGCCCTATTACAGCTCCGGCTCGGGCGAGACCTGCGCGAGCGGCGAGGACCCTCTGCCAACGGCCACGGCCAAGGCGCGGTTCGGCATGGTCGTGCCGATCACGCACGCCGACGGCGGCAACCGCGCGAGGGATGCGGAAACCGATCCGCTGCCGACGATCACGACGGCGCACCGCGGCGAGCTGGCTTTCATCGCCGCGCAGTTCGGCGAGCGCGAGGGCCAAGCGCCCCGCGTCCACGACATCGAGGACCCGGCGCCAACGCTCTGCGCCACCGGCCGGGTGAACCTCGTCGAGGGGACCGAGACCTACGACATCCTCTTCCGGATGCTGGAGCCGCACGAGCTGGCCGCGGCCATGGGCTTCAACGACGAGGAGCGTCGGTACGAGTTCACCGGCACGAAGACGGAGCAGATCAAGCAGATCGGCAACGCCGTCTCGGTCGCGAAGATGAGGGCCTGCGTCGCTGCCATCATGGCCGACGCCGTGCCGCGCTCACGCGACGACGCCACCCCGTTCCTCGAAGCCGCGGAGTAGCAGTATGGCCGAGTCCAGCACCATCACGCGCGAGATGATCGAGGCGGCAGCAGCGGCGATCGCCAACGCCCGGACCGGCCGGCGGGGCGCGCCGCCGATCAGCAACGTTCTCGCAATCCTGCCGCAGAAGCTGAAGGACGAGGTTCTGGAGGATGCCGAGGCCGCGCTGACCGCCGCCCTCGCGACGGGAGGCGCCCGTGGCTGAGGAAACCGGCATCTCGTGGTGCGACCGCACGTGGTCGCCCTGGATTGGCTGCACAAAGGTCAGCCCGGCGTGCGACGGATGCTATGCTGCGCACCTGATGGACACCCGCCTCGGCCGCGTCGAGTGGGGCCCGCACGGCGAGCGGAAGCGGACCAGCGAGTCCTACTGGCGCAACCTCGCGAAATGGGACCGGGAGGCGAAGGCAGCCGGGCGCATCATCAGCGTGTTCCCGTCGCTCTGCGACCCGTGGGACAACGCCGCTGATCCGGGCATCCGGCGCGAGTGGTTCTCGGTAATGCGGGAAACGCCGCACCTGCTACACCTGCTCCTGTCGAAGCGCCCGCAGAACGCAGTCGCCATGGCCGAGGCAGCCGGCGGGCTGCCGGAGAACGCTGCACTCGGCGCCACCTGCGAGAACCAGGAGGTCGCGAACCGGAACGTCCGGCACCTGCTCGACGCCGCCCGCGACCTGCGCCCGGCCTTCAGCTTCGTCTCGGCCGAGCCGCTCCTCGGACCCATCGATTTTACCCGGATCGTCTACGGCAAGGCCGGCGACTTCACGGTGGTCCGCGATGCCCTGAAGGCCTCCGGCATCGAGCGGATCGATTGGGTCATCACTGGCGGAGAGACCGATCAGGGCGGCCACAAGGCTCGGCCGACGCACCCAGATTGGTTTCGCAGCATCCGTGACCAGTGCGCCGCCGCCGGTGTGCCGTACCACCACAAGCAGAACGGCGAGTGGCTGTCTGCCGATGGTTGGTACGCCGATCACCCGGTCAGCCTGCCGTTGCACGGGTGGAGCGATCAGGGCTGGGGCGAGGCTACGGCCGACGAAGAGTATGTGGCGCGGATCGGCAAGAGAGCCGCCGGCCGGCTCCTCGACGGCGTCGAGCACAACGGCATGCCGGAGGTGAGCCATGGCTAAGGCACCCTGCTACCCGACCGCGCGCTGGTTCCGCGGCCTGGGCCCATGCGCCTCCTGCGGCAAGCCCGCCACCGGCGACCTGATGAGCTTCCGCAACGACCGGATCGGCTCGTTCTGCCAGCGCTGCGCGGATCGCGCGCTGAAGGCCGTCGACGCCGCTCAGAAGAAGGAGGCGACCCATGGGTGAGCAGAAGCGCAAGGCCGCGGCCGGCCACGTCCCACCCGAGGGCATGGCGAACGTCTCGGGCCGGCACGTCACCGAGCTCGCCAGCGGGATCATGAATCTGCTGGAGAAGCCCTTCGACGAGGGCATGCAGGCCGACATCGCCGCCCACGTGATGGTCGTGACCGCCGTCGACCTATGGCGGGCGAACTACGGCGACGCCCAGGCAGCCGACGCCCTGAAGCGCGCGATCGACCGGCGGCTGGAGAAGCCGACGGAATACTGGGGCGGCACGAAAGGGAGCGCCTGACCATGGCTGACCGTCCCGTGATCTTCTCAGCGCCGATGGTCCGAGCGCTGCTCGCCGGCCGGAAGACGCAGACCCGGCGCATCCTGAAGCTTCAGCCGATCCCCTTTGCGGTCGACGACCGGGGGACGCTCTGTGAAGTCGGGTGCCTGCATGCCGAGGGTGACCGGCGCCCGCGTGTCACGCTCGGTCGTGTCGTGACGCGGCAGGAACTTCCGTATGCGGTCGGCGATCGCCTTTATGTCCGCGAGGCATGGGCGCCGCTCGACGCGCTGACCCACAACGACCCGGGCGCCCAGGCTCTGGCCGACCGCGGTTTCTACAAGGCCGACGAGAGCACCGTAGACGGCGAGATCTCGCGCTGGCGTCCGTCGATCCACATGCCGCGCTGGGCCTCGCGCCTCACGCTCATGGTGACGGACGTCCGGGTCGAGCGACTGCAGGACATCAGCGAGCGGGATGCGGCCGCGGAGGGCGTCGAGCTCGAAAGCGCGGATCCGCCCTTCCACTACGTGCCCGGCATCTGGCCACACAGCATCACTGCCGTCGGCATCGAGGAGCCCGGCGGCCGCCACGCGGCGCGCAGCTTCGCGAAACTCTGGGGGCACATCAACGGGCCCGAGTCCTGGCAGGCCAACCCGTGGGTCGTGGCCGTCAGCTTCTCCGTCCACGCGCGCAACATCGACCAGCTCGCGCCGATCGCCGAGGCCGCGGAATGAGCTGCTACGTTGACCAGCCCATCTTCCCGTTCGGGCGCATGATGATGTGCCACCTCTGGGCCGACAGCCTCGACGAGCTGCTGGCGATGGTGGACCGCATCGGCGTTGACCGGAAGTGGATCCAGGGCCACCCGGATCTCTCGTTCGGGAAGCACCGCTACGCCTCGTGGGTCCACTTCGACATCGCCAAGGGCAAGCGCGCCCTGGCGATCCAGGCCGGCGCGATCGAGACCGACCGCTACGGGGCCAGCTACTTCGACGCGCAGCGGCGCGGGCGCACGAAGATGGTCGCGGACATCGAGGAGTTCCGAGCCAAGGCCGGGAAGCCGGTCGACGGCATCATTCGGCCGACCGAGGACACGAGCGGGAGGGCAGCATGACCGCCTGGGCCAAGCGACCGCCGCGCTGGAACTGGCGGGCGTATCTCACCGAGGACGAGGCGGCGATCGTCGCTCAGTCCGAGAAGGCGAAGGCCGAGTGGCAGCGCCTCCAGGCGCAGCGCGCCGCCATCCAGAACCGCGCGATCCAGCGCGCAAAGTACGAAGCCGGGCTGAAGGAACAGGGAGGAAAGCCATGATCGACCCCGCGCCTCGCTTCGTGGAGCTGTCGGCCGCTGCCTACGAGCTGGGTCTGAGCGCCGTGGCTCTCCGCCGTATGTGCGACGAGGGGAGAGGCCCGCGTCGCTATCGGCTCAGTCCTCGTAAAGTCGGGATCATGCGGGGCGATCTGGAGGCTTTTAAGAACGCGCTCAGGTTGCCTGAAGACGACGAGCAGGCCGGCTACGTCTACGTCATCAGATCAGGTAGCCATGTTAAGATTGGCTACACCCGCAACGATCCCAAGAGCCGACTGAGCTACCTGCAGATCGGATCGGCGGAGAAGCTCACGCTGGCCGCGAGCATCCACGGATCGCCAGCGCTTGAGAAGCGGCTTCATGCGCACTTCGACGATCTGCGAACGGCTGGTGAGTGGTTCCGGGAAGAAGGTGCGTTAGCCGCCTGGATCCAGTCTGGCTGCGTCATCAGGGTAGACCGAGCGGAGGATGGTCGTGCCGCGTAGCGTCAGCATCCCAGCTCGACACGAGGTCGACCACGACACACCTCTGCGCCTCGACGTGGCGGCCGCGCTCGCCTATCCCGGTGGAGGCATGTCGGCGAGTGGGCTCCGGAAGGAGCGCGATGCCGGACGCCTGGTAACCGAGTTCACGGCGGGTAAGGAGTACACCACCCTTCGGCAGATCGAACGGATGAGAGAAGCATGTCGCGGCCTTCGAAGGGCGCCCGTCTCTACCCTCAGGCCGAGCGGCGCGATCAGCGGACAGGAGAGCTCCTCGAACGCGCCGTCTGGGTCGTCCGAGACGGCTCCGTCAAGCGCAGCACAGGCGTCCCTGTCGAGGACGATCGAAAGGCTCCTCCAGAAGCCGAGCAAGCCCTCGCCCGCTACCTCGCGGGGAAGCACGAACCGCCGCGCGAAGGCCACCGTCCACTCTCTGCCGTCCCGGTCGCCGACGTCATCAACATCTACCTGAAGGACTGCGCTGAACGACAGGCGCGTCCGAAAGAGGTCGCGCAACGCGCTGCGGCGCTTCAGCGGTTCTGGGGATCGAAGACGCTGGCGCAGGTCACCGGCGAGACGTGCCGGGCCTACATCGCAAAGGGCGGCACACGCCGGCAGCTCGAAGACCTACGTGCGGCGATCGAGCATCATCTAAGCGAAGGCCTGCACCGCGAGATCGTGCGCGTTGTGCTGCCACCGAAGGGCGTGGCCCGTGAGCGATGGCTGACCCGATCCGAGGCTGCCCGTCTGATCAACGCTGCCTACCGCTACCGTGAGGTCCAGAAGGGACACGCCACCGGGCGCCGGTCGCGCCGCCACGTTGCCCGCTTCATCCTGGTCGCGCTCTACACCGGCACCCGGGCCGGCGCGATCTGCGCCGCCTCGTTCGAGCCGACCGAGGGGAGGGGCTGGATCAACCTCGACACCGGTGTCTTCTACCGGCGCCCTGCCGGCGAGCGCGAGACGAATAAGCGCAAGCTGCCGGTGCGACTGCCGGATCGCCTGCTGGCGCATTTGCGGCGATGGCACCGCAAGGGGCTCTGCCGGCATCACGTGGTGGAGTGGAACGGCGCTCCGGTGTTGGACGTGGACAAGGCCTTCCGACGCGCGGTCGCGGATGCGGGTCTGTCGGCCGACGTGACGCCGCACGTCCTGAAGCACACCGCCGTCACCTGGGGCATGCAGAACGGCATGACGAAGGAGGATGCCGCGGGCTTCTACGCTACCACGGTCGAAACTATCGAGCGGCACTACTGGCACCACCATCCCGATTATCAGCGCGAGGCAGCGGCAAAGGCGGGCGCCCGGTCCCGACAGAAACCCGACAGGAACGACAGAAACGAGCGTGAACAATCGCGAACAAACGTGCTGAAAATCGGTCGGCGCACTACGGGATGAAGATATACCCCGACGTTCGGGACGTGGGGGTCGCAGGTTCAAATCCTGCCACTCCGACCAAGATTTCCCGAGATCACTGAAAGTAGGCGCCGGTCGGCCTAGTGTTGCCGAACAGGCGTGATGCTTGGGCGCGTGTAACGCGCCGCAGCCGCCTCGAGAGCGTCCCGTGTCCGCACGAACGCGTTCATCGGCCTTGCGCAGGCCTCGACGTGTGTCCGACTTGCGCCCCTCGGTCCGATTTTCTGCGCGGGTCGCCTCTGGGTCTCGGTCGACGTGAGGCCTGCCCGGCGGTCCGAGCGCAGACTATCCCCCGCTTCGCCCGTCCGGGCGTCCCGCACTCTGCTTCTGCGGTCGGCGCGGGCCAGCGTCGAGATCCGTCCTTTCGGATCCGGCACCGGGAAGCGTGAGCGGCGCGGCGGGTACACTCTCCACCAGTAGCGCGATCATCGCGGATCGCGAGTTCAGGAGAACGGCCGGCGGCTCGCCCGTGATTTGACGCCATCGGGTGACAAAAACGCCCGTCGGCAACGCGGCGAGGGCATCCGACTCCGTCGCATGACGGTCCGTTTCGGGAGGCGCGGACTGATCCATCCGCCTAAACGGCCCGGACCCCGATTCAGTAACAGCATCCGCGTGGGATGGTGAAGCGGCCGTTGCCCTGCTCGGAGAAACATCTTCCCGCCACGACAGGCGGGCCGAAGGAGACGCGATGTGTCGACGAGCAGCGCGGCCGAGCCCACGGGCGATGGGCGAGCTTGGAAGCCCGCCGGCGAAAGGGATCGGGCGACAGGAAGGGACGCGCCGCGCAAAGGCCTACATCCACGCCTTCAACCAGCGCTCAGCGCCAGCATGAGCCTCTGTCCGATCACGGCCAGGCCTGCCAGGAGGCCACCGATCATGATCAGGTCGGCAAGGCCACGCTTCGGTTCGGGGCTAGCCTGCGTTCCGGGATTGCGGGACCGCATCACGTTGTCCGACAGGCTCATCACCGACCTCCGTTCGTGAGGTCATCCCTATCGCGGTTCGCGTATCCCGGAGTTGCGCAAGCGCACACGGCCGCGCCTGTCGGCGAGCTCTGGGAGACTTCAGGGCGCTCGGTTCAGGCCGGCAGGAGCCAAGGCGTCGACACACCGCGAGTCCGGGGCTGCGAGATCAAGCCGCCCGGGGAAGACCGGTCCGACGGTCGCTGTGCGCCGCCGCGATGGTCTTGGGCTGGGGCGACAACCGGTCAATTCGCGAGCAGTGAAGCGCCGGGACGTTCTGCTCCTCCGCCGTGGCGCGTGCGGCGCCGCTGAATCGGCCATTGGTCATCACGCACGCCGTGGAGGATCCGGCACGTTCCGCCGCTGCGGCCACGTCGGATACCGGGAGGCACGCGAGATCCTGATCGGTCCCGTACAGGTACAGGACGAAGCGAATGCGGTCGCGCATCAGAACGAGGTGCTCCTGATCCTGATAGTCCAGATCTCAGCCGGCCGCCTTCAAGCACCGCAGCATCGGCGCCTCACAATTGGCCCGAGAGGAGCTGACGTTCACGGACTTCGTCGATCTGACTGTGCGGACACGTGAAGGATCGATCGTTGCGCTGCCCAAGATCGATGCGGCCTGTCTCCGCGCGCGATCCTGCGACGCGGCTCGCAGAACGGGGTAAGGAACTGGCTGATGAAAGCGCCCTCGCACCGCCAAGCCGGTCAGCCCGCAGGATGGACCGGTTTCGCACGCAGCTTCGTCGTCAGTGCCGCCGCTCTGGGCTTGGCGGTGATTGGCTTCGTGGCCGCAATCGATCCCTACGGCTTGCGGGCCGCGCCAGGCCGTCCACCCGGTCCCATCCTGGACGCCAACCAGCGGCTTTCCTACCCTCAGATCGCGCGCGGGGGGACCTTCGACGCGGCGGTCTTCGGCACCTCGACGGCGCGGCTGCTCGATCCGCAGGCACTGGATGCGGCCTTCGGTGTGCGGTTCGCCAACTTGGCGATGAATGCCGCGACGCCCGACGAGCAGACGCGCCTCGCCACGCTGTTCCTGGCGCGCCGGCCGATCCGCGCGGTCCTGTTCGGTCTCGACGCCACATGGTGCTCCGCCGATCCGCCGGCGCGAACCGCCAACGCTTTCCCGGACTGGCTCTACGCGGATCGGGCCCCCGGTGACGTCCTCCGGCAGGTCAACCTGCGCTCGGTGACGACGGCCGTCAGAACCGGGCTCGCCGATCTCGGGCTGGCACGGTCCAGGATCCGCGGCGATGGCTACGCGGTGTTCACGCCGCCGGATGAGCACTACGATCTCGGCCGCGCCCAGGCGCATATTCGCGCGGGGACCGTCGACGCGACGGCCGACGACCGCCTCGACGCGCCGATGCCGGCGCTCACCCGGCTTGACGATCTGCTCGGACGCCTGCCGGCAGAGGCGCTGAAGGTCGTGGCCTTCATGCCGGTCCATGCGGCGGCACAGGGTCCGCCGGATTCGGCCGCCGGCCGACGCGCAGTGGCCTGCAAGGCGCGGACCGCGATGATCGGGAAACGCCGCGGAGCCGTTGTGGTGGATTTTCGCCTGATCTCGCCGCTTACCACCCGAGACGAAAATTACTGGGACGCGCTGCATTACCGTCTGCCCGTCGCTGCGCGCCTCGTATCGGATCTGAAGGCCGCTGTCGCGACCGGCCGCGACGCTCCGGACGGCGTCTACCGCGTGCTCACGCATCCCTGACGCGAGCGGTCAGGCGGCGGCGCGCTCGGCGCTGGCCCAGCCCGCGCGCGTGCTGACGCAGTAATCCGCGTAGCATCCATCCCGGATCGCCGCGCGGGCGCCGGCCATCAGGTCCTGGTAATAGGCGAGATTGTTCCAGGTCAGCAGCATCATCCCGAGGATCTCGTTCGAGCGCACGAGGTGATGCAGATAGGCACGGGAATAGTCCCGGGTGGCCGGACAAGCGGAAGCCTCATCGAGCGGCGCGGAGTCCTCGGCGTGGCGGGCATTGCGCAGGTTGACCCGTCCGTGGCGCGTGTAGGCGAGGCCGTGCCGTCCGGCGCGGGTGGGCATCACGCAGTCGAACATGTCGATGCCGCGGGCGACCGCGCCCAGGATGTCGTCCGGCGTGCCGACGCCCATCAGGTAGCGCGGCTTCGCCGCCGGCAGGTGCGGTTCCACGGTCTCGATCATGGAAAACATCACGTCCTGAGGCTCGCCGACCGCGAGGCCGCCCACCGCGTAACCCTTCAGATCGAGATCCGCGAGGGCGCGGGCACTCTCGATGCGCAGGGCCGGCACGTCGCCGCCCTGGACGATGCCGAACAGGGCCCGCCCCGGCTGCTCGCCGAACGCGACGCGGCAGCGTTCAGCCCAGCGCAGGGACAGGTGCATGGCCTTCTCGATGGCTGCGTGATCCGCTGGCAGGCGAACGCACTCGTCGAGCTGCATCTGGATGTCGGAGCCGAGCAGGCCCTGGATCTCGATGGAGCGCTCCGGGCTCATGTGGTGGGCAGTGCCGTCGATATGTGAGCGAAAGGTCACGCCCTGCTCGTCGATCTTCCGCAAGGCGGAGAGCGACATCACTTGAAATCCGCCGGAATCCGTCAGGATGGGCCGGTCCCAGTTCATGAAGCGGTGCAGGCCGCCGAGCCGGGCCATGCGCTCCGGGCCGGGCCGCAGCATCAGGTGGTAGGTGTTTCCCAGCACCACGTCGGCACCGAGGTCGCGGACTTGGCCGGGATACATGGCCTTGACCGTCGCGGCGGTGCCCACCGGCATGAAGGCGGGCGTCCGGATCTCACCGCGCGGCGTCGCGATCACGCCGGTGCGGGCCGTGCCGTCCTGCGCCAGCAGATCGAAGCGGAAGTTGGTGCTGTCGGTCATGGGATGTCCGCGCACGGGCCCGGGAAGAGCAGGCTGGCGTCGCCGTAGGAGTAGAATCGATACCCGGCTCTGATCGCGTGCGCGTAGGCCGCGCGCATCGTCTCGAGGCCGGAGAAGGCAGAGACCAGCATGAACAGCGTCGAGCGCGGCAGGTGGAAGTTGGTCACGAGGGCGTCAACCGCGCGGAACCGGTAGCCCGGCGTGATGAAGATCTCGGTCGGCCCCGAGAACGGCGCGAGGCTCCCGTCCGGGCGGGCCGCGCTCTCAAGCAGGCGCAACGCCGTGGTGCCGACCGCGACGATCCGGCCACCCGCGGCCCGCGCGGTATTCAGGGCATCGGCGGTGGCGGCGTCGAGGATGCCGATTTCCGCGTGCATGCGGTGTGCGTCGGTGTCGTCTGCCTTGACCGGCAGGAAGGTCCCGGCGCCGACATGCAGGGTGACGTGATGGCGCACCAGGCCGGCGGCATCGAGATCGGCGAGCAGCGCGTCGGAGAAGTGCAGGCCGGCCGTCGGTGCCGCCACTGCGCCCGGATTTTTCGCGTAGACCGTCTGGTAATCGGTGGCGTCGCGGGAATCCGTGGCGCGCTTGCCGGCGATGTAGGGGGGGAGCGGCAGGGCCCCCTCGAGCGCGATGGCGGCGTCGAGGTCGGGCCCGGCCCGGTCGAAGGCCAGCACGATCTCTCCGGCGTCGGCCTTTTCGATCACCGTGGCGCACAGTGTGCCGAAGCGCAGCGCGTCCCCCGCGGCGAGCCGCTTGGCCGGCCGAGCGAAGGCGCGCCAGCGGTCGGGAGCCTCGCGCAGGTGGAGCATCACCTCCGTGCGCTGTCCTGGGGCGCCGGGGCGGGTGCGAACGCCGTTCAGCCGGGCAGGGATCACCCGCGTGTCATTGAAGACCAGGGCATCGCCGGCCCGAAGGGCGTCAGGCAGATCGCGCACGGCCCGGTCGGCCAAAGGCGCGCCGGGGCGCACCACGAGCAGCCGCCCGGCGTCGCGCGGCTCAGCCGGGCGCAGGGCGATACTGGTCTCCGGCAGTTCGAAATCGAAGAGGTCCACGCGCATCGCCGGCTGCGTGCACCGAACGTCCAGAGGTTTCAACCGCGGAACCGCCTGGGAGCGCGTCCGTTTCCGCGTCACCGAGACGCGAGGCCCTCGATCCATGCCCTGGTACGCCGTTCGCCCCCGTGATGACGCCGACCCCCGATGGCCGTTGCCCGGCGCACCCGAAATCGTGCTGAAGGCCGAGGATCCTGCCGACGCCCGCACAAAGTTCGAATCGGCCTATCCGAGCCAGCCCTTCGGCAGTCCGGGCGTGCCGGTCCCGGATGCCGGTGCGGGCAGCTTCCGCGGCGATCCCGACGCCCTGACCGTGGCCGAGACCGGCGAACCGCCCGCACCGCGAGATCACGAACGATGACGCCTCGCCCCCGACCCAGGCGGATCACCCTCGACGGCCAGCTCCTCGGATACTGGGAGCGCGAGGCCGCCCGTCTGGAGGCCCTCGCCGCCGCGACGCGCTTCGTCTGGCAGCGTCGCCGCTATCTCCGCAAGGCCGAAACCGCGCGGTCCAAGGCGGAACTGAGCCGCCGGCGCGAGGCCGCCCGCGGCGACGGCGGCAGGTCGGAGACTTAGCCGCGGCTAATACGTTTTCGATGGCGTCGAACCTTTGCCGTGGCCTTGGCCGTAGCGGGTGACGTATGGGCGCGGCGTCACTCGAACGGCGCGCACCATGGACCGCACCCAGAAAGCCGCCCTGTTCAGCGCGGGCATCGGCCTCGCCGTCACGGCGATGAAATTCTACGCCGCGTGGCTCACCGGCAGCCTCGCCCTGTACTCCGACGCGCTGGAGAGCATCATCAACGTGGTCGCGGCGGTGGGCGCTTTCGTGGCCCTGCGGGTCGCCGCCCGCCCGGCCGACGAGAACCATCCCTACGGCCACCACAAGGCCGAGTTCTTCTCCGCGGTGATCGAGGGCGCGTTGATCGTGGTGGCGGCGCTGCTGATCCTGCGCGAATCCTATTACGGGCTGCTCGCCCCGAAGCCCCTCGACGCGCCGACCCTCGGCCTAGCGATCAACTTCGCGGCGGGAATCATCAACGCGGTTTGGGCGGCGGCGCTGATGCGCTGGGGCCAACGGTGGCGGTCGCCGGCCCTGATCGCCGATGCGCGCCACGTCTTCGCCGACGTGGTCACGTCCTGCGGCGTGCTCGCCGGCGTCGGCGCCGTGGTCCTGACCGGCTACCCTGTCCTCGACCCCGTGGTGGCCGGGCTGGTCGCCATGAACATCCTGTGGTCCGGCTTCCGCATGGTCCGGGAATCGGTGGACGGCCTCATGGACCGGGCCGCTCCGGCCGAGATGGTGAGCCAGATCCGGTCGCTCATCTCCCAGCACGGGGAGGGCGCGCTTGAGGCGCACGACGTGCGCACGCGCTCCGCCGGTCAGGCGACCTTCATCGACTTCCACCTCGTCGTTCCCGGCATGATGACCGTCGAGGATTCGCACGCGATCTGCGACCGGCTGGAGACCGCCCTGGAGACCACGATCCCCGGCGCCGTGGTCACCATCCATGTCGAGCCCGGCGACGAGGCCAAGGCCCGAGGATTGCCCGTGCTGTAGCCCTCCGGTCAGCTCCAGGCGTGGAGCGGCGGGTTCACGCCGTTGAGGGCGTGGTTGCCGACGATCGCGTATTTCCAGCGGACCGGATCGTGCAGCGTGTGCGTGCGGGCGTTGCGCCAGTGACGGTCGAGATTCTCCGCCGCCAGGGTCGAGCGCGTCCCCGACAGCTCGAACAGCTTGTTCGCCGCCGCCAGGGCCACCTCGGTGGTCAGCACCTTCGCCTCCGCCACGGCGAGCTGCGCGGCCGCGACGGTCTCGGCATCCGGCCGCGCCACGGCCGCATCCAGGGCGAGGCCGGCCCGATCGAGCAGCGCCTCTGCCGCGTGCTGGCGGATGGTCAGATCGCCGACCGCCTGGATCGTGTAGGGATCCTCTGAAGCCCGCTCCAGCCCGCTGTCGATCCACGGACGGGCCTTGTCGCGGACGAAGCGGATCGTATCGTCGAGGGCCTCGCGGCCGATCCCAGCATCGACGGCCGCCTGGATGATCTGGAACACCGCGCCGTCGGCGGTGGGCGCCTCGTAGCCCTTCCAGGCGGGAACCAGATGACTCTTGGGGACACGCACATCCTCGATCAGCACGGTCCCGCTCGCCGTACCGCGCTGGCCGAAGCTCGACCAATCGTCGATCACCGTTAGGCCGGGCGCATCCCGCTCGGCGATGGCGTACCAGGCGCGCCCCTCGGCATCGAGGGCGACGATCGGGACGAGATGCGCGAGGAGCGCGCCGGTGGCGTAGAATTTCTGGCCCCGCACGACGACGTGATCGCCGTCATCGGTGAAGCGCGTGTCGAAGTCGGCCGCCCGCTTGGTGCCGCGCTCCGAGAAGGCGTTGCCGAACCGCGTTCCGCGCAGAACCTCTCCGAAGAGCAGGTGCTTCTGCGCCTCGTCCGACACGGTCCGGATCGCCGCCAGGATGCCGAGATGGTTCTGGGCGATCTGTGCGATGGCGGGATCGGCGGCCGCCAGAATGGCGATCACCTGGGCGAGGGTCCGGTACGAGACCTCGGGTCCGCCATAGGCCCGCGGCACGTTGATCGACCAGAGGCCGCTCTGGGAGAAGGCATCGAGTTCCGCGAGCGGGCGTACGGCGTGGCGGTCCCGCTCAGAGGCGCCGGCCCGGAATTCGGCGGCCAGCCGTTCGGCGACCGATAGCGCTTCGGCATCGTCACGGATCACATGGGCGGGGGAGGGCGGTCGCGCGGGTCCGGGAGCACCCGGGCGGTGCTCCGGCTCGAGCGTGCGCGCATCGACGGCGATGTTCATGGCTCACTCCGGTCAGACAAGATTCGCATCGGCAGGCGGCGTTCAGGCCGCCTCGGCGCGCCGGTCGCGCGCGGCTTCGAGGGCGCGGACCCGCGGGATCACGTGCGCGCCGAAATACGCGACGTCCTCCTGGAAATGCAGGAAGGCCAGCAGGGCGAGGTCGGCACCGGCATCCTTCAGCGCCAGGATCCGCTCGGCGATCTGGTCGGGCGTGCCGATCAGGTTGGTCTTGAAGCCGTCGTTGTACTGGACGAGGTCCTCGAAGCTCGACTTCGCCCAATTGCCTTCCCCTTCCGGAGAAGCCTTGCCGGCATTCTTCACCTCGTGGCCGAAGGCTTTCACGGCGTCCGGATCGGCGTGGTCGATGATCTCCTGAAGGACGGCGCGGGCTTCCGCCTCGGTGTCGCGGGCGATCACGAAGGCGTTCACGCCAATCCGCGGATGATTGCCGGTCTCGGCCGACTTGGCGCGGATGTCATCCACCTGGGCGCGGATCGTCTCCGGCGTGCCGCCATTGGTGAAGTACCAGTCGGAGACGCGGGCCGCCATGTCGCGCGCGGCGCGCGACGAGCCGCCCTGGAAGATCTCGGGCAGCGGCTGGGCAGGCTTCGGCTTCAGCGTGTAATCGCTGTAGCGATAGAAGTCGCCGCGGAAGGTGAAGTTGTCCTGCGTCCAGATCCCGCGCAGGCTCCGGATGAATTCCTCCGATCGGCGATAACGCTCGTCATGGTCGAGCCAGGGTTCACCGATCGCCCGGAATTCACCCGAGAACCACCCCGAGACGATGTTGACCGCGATGCGGCCTTCGGTGAGCTGCGAGATCGTGGCGATCTGCTTGGCAGCGAGGGTCGGATGCCACGGCCCGGGAAGGAGGGCGGCAATCACCTTGAGCCTAGTCGTGGCGGCCAGCAAGGCGTGGCTGAAGGCGACCGATTCGTGCTGGTACTCGGCCCCGTAGCCGGCGGTGAACCGGATCTGCGTCAGCCCGTAGTCGAATCCCGCTTCCTCAGCGATCTGCGCCAGCTTCCGGTTGTACTCCGCGTCCCAGCCCGTCCGCTGGGGGATCTTGCTGATCACCAGCCCCCCGGAGACGTTGGGCACCCAATAGGCGAAGCGGATCGGCTCCCGCGGTGCGTTGTCGAAATGGCTGATCATCCGGCGTTACCTCAGTTGCACGGCGGTCCAGCGCCGTGTCGTCTTCGGATGATCGCCGCGAACTGAATACACTATGCAGGACGCGGTCGATCGCTCAAGAACACTGAAAGTATTCCGGGGCGATGGCGCGCGGTCAAAGGAACGGGATGCCGTTTTTCAGCCGATCCAGGCGAGACCTTTCCTCGCCAGGGACGCGAAGCCGTGGTTTTGTCCTAGGCGATACCTGCCGTGGGCGAATCGTGCAGGCGGCGCCACGCGAAGACCGAGAAGACGCCGATCAGACAGGCTGCGAGGCCGAACCACGTGAACGCGTACTGCAGATGGTTGTTCGGCAGGTCGACCCGTAGCTGACCGCCGCGCGGCCAGGTCGTCTGACTGGGCACGGCATCGGCCTCGATCAGGTAGGGAGCGACCGCGCTGAGGCCGCGCGCCGCCGCGATTCCCGAAACGTCGCGGTTGAACCACTCACCGCGGCTGGGGTCCGGCTCCGGCACGAACAGGCCCCGGGCTTCGCTGGCGCGGAGGATGCCGGTGACCCGTGTCGGCCCTTCGATCAGGCCGTCACGGCGATCGCCCTGCGCCTTCAGCTCGGTGGGCACGAAGCCCCTGTTGATCAGCACAATGCTGCCATCGTCCCGGCGGAGCGGCGTGAGCACGTAATAGCCCTGCAAGGCGCGGCCCGGTGTCTCGCCGGCTGCCAGCCCGTGGACCAGGGTCTCCTGGTCATTGAGGAAGCGCCCCGCGACCTGGACATGTCGAAACTCGTCGCGCGCCGGATCCCAGGACTCAACCGCCGGTGGCGCCACCGGCTCCGCCCGGGTCTGCCGCACGATCCGGGCGATGAGGTCCTCCTTCCAGGCCTTGCGCTCAAGCTGCCAGACCCCAAGGCTCAGCAGGATGGCCAGTGCGATCAGCGACGCGACTCCCGGCGCGACGAGATCGCGCCAGGCAGCCCGCTGCATTTCGGCTGCGGTCACGGCTCGAAGCGTCCTTCCTCCGCCCGGTTGCTGTATTGCAGGGCGATCAGAAGACCCTTGAGCGGTCGAACCAGGAGCAGGCTAAGACCGACGGAGAGTGTCAGGGCCACGGCGGCGTGGACCCAGATCGGCGGCTCGTAGGTGATCTCCAGCCACAGGGCGAGGCCGACGACGATCAGTCCGACGATCGACATGACGAAGAAGGCCGGCCCATCTGCCGAGTCGAAATGCGCGTAGTCGAGGCCGCAGGCCTCACAGGTGGGGCGCAGAGTCAGGAAGCCGCGGAACAGATGCCCCTCGCCACAGCGGGGGCAGCGTCCGCGCAGGCCGGTGGGGATCGGGGGCGGCGGAGAATAGGTTCGGTTGTCCACGGGCACACTCCAGAACTGATCCGCGCGGGCCCCGATCGCCCCGCGCCCGGGCCGTCCTATCCGCATATGGGGTTCTCGATCCCTCGGAAACGCAAAAGGGCGGCCTGAGCCGCCCTTCGCAGGTCCGCCATGCAGCGGCGGGATGGTTCGGTTCAGTGGGCGCTGCCGTGGAAGACGCCCGAGCCCCAGACATAGATGGCGGCGAAGAGGAACAGCCACACGACATCGACGAAGTGCCAGTACCAAGCGGCGAATTCGAAGCCGAGATGCTGACGCGGGGTGAACTGGCCCGCATAGGCGCGGAACAGGCACACCGCCAGGAAGATCGTGCCGATGATCACGTGGGCGCCGTGGAAGCCTGTCGCCATGAAGAAGGTCGACGAGTAGATGCTGCCCGAGAAGCCGAACTCGGCGTGGCTGTACTCGTAGGCCTGGCAGGCAGTGAACAGCACGCCGAGGATGATGGTCAGCCAGAGGCCGTATTTCAGCCCCTTGCGGTCGCCCTCGATCAGCGCGTGGTGCGCCCAGGTCACCGTGGTACCCGAGGTCAGCAGGATCAGCGTGTTGAGCAGGGGCAGGTGCCAGGGATCGAAGGCCTCGATGCCCTTCGGCGGCCAGACACCGCCAGTGAACTCCACCCGCGAGACCTGGATCGGGTCGGCTGTGTAGAGGGCAGCCTCGAAATAGGCCCAGAACCACGCGACGAAGAACATCACCTCGGAGGCGATGAACATCATCATGCCGTAGCGGTGATGCAGCTGAACGACGCGGGTGTGGTCGCCGGAATTGGCCTCGTGCGCGACGTCCTTCCACCACGAGAACATCGTGTAGAGGACACCGATCGCGCCGGCCCCGAAGATGTAGGGGCCCGGCGTCAGGGTCCCGATCTGGAGGCTCTTCATCCAGAACACGGCGCCGAACGCCATCAGGAAGCCCGAAAAGGCCCCGATCAACGGCCACGGGCTCGGATTCAGGATGTGATAGTCGTGATTCTTGGCGTGCGCCTCGGCCATCGTCCCGTCGCTCCTCACCCTCGCGCCCCGCGCCGTTCCCGGCATCCGGCCTTACGCTGTTCGTTGCTTACTCTTGGCCGGGCGCGGCACGCACCACACCCAAGCTTGCCCGAACGTTTAGTCGGTGCAGCCCCGTGTTGTCACGGGTCCGCGATCAGAAATCGCCCTTCGTTCCCGAAGATCCGGACCTCGCCACCGTCGCCTTGACCGGCTGACCGTTCTTCGAGGCGAAGTACGTGTAGGACAGCGTCATCTCCGAAAGATGTGCGGTGTTCGAATCGTCCCGGAGGGCCGGATCGACGTAGAACACCACCGGCACGTCCAGCGTCTCGCCCGGCTGAAGCGTCTGCTCATTGAAGCAGAAGCAGGCGATCTTGACGAAGTAGCCGCCCATCAGCCCCGGCTGCACGTTGAAGGTCGCCACCCCCGCCGAGGGCACGCTGCCGGTATTCTGCACCCGGAAGAAGACCGTCTTGGTCTCGCCGAGCTTCGCCTCCACGCGGCTGACCTCCGGGATGAACTTCCAGGGCAGTCCCGGCGCGACGTTCGTGTCGAAGTGGACGACCATACTGTCGTCGGTCCGAGCCGCCGAGTCAGCCAAGGCCGGACCCTGTCGGGGCGTGCCGTCGTAGCCGGTCGCCTTGCAGAAGGCGTCGTAGAGGGGCACCGACGCGAAGGCGAGGCCGATCATGCCGACCGCGAGGCCGGCACAAGCGAGAGCGGTCCGCTTCGCGCCTCGGCTCGGTCCGGGAGGAGTTGCTGCCATCGGGAAAGCCTCAGAGCGGCCGGCTCAGGATCTGCGGTCCGAGCTTGACGATCGTCAGCACGAAGAACAGCAGCACCCATGCGCCGAGGGCCAGCGCGATCGCCACGGAGCGCTTGCGGCGCCGCGCTTCCTGCTCGGGGGTGAGCGGCCGGTACTGGATCTCGGGATCCGCCATGACGCTCAGCCCAGGACCGGGCGGAACAGGCCGAAGCTCTGCTCGGCCAGGAGCGCCGAGAACAGCGCGAACAGGTAGAGGATCGAGAACCCGAACATTCCCATGGCGGCGCGCTTCTCGGCATCGCCCTCGCGGTTCCGCAGCACCCGGATGCTGAAGGCGATCATGCCGAGGCCACCCACCAGGCCGATCACCGCGTAGACGAGGCCGCCGAAGCCCAGAGCCACCGGCACGAGGCCGAGGGGCGCGAGGAGCAGGGAGTACCAAACGATCTGGCGGCGGGTGGAGGCAGGTCCGGCGACGTTCGGCATCATCGGGATGCCGGCGCGGGCGTACTCGTCGGCCTTGATCAGGGCCAGCGCCCAGAAATGCGGCGGGGTCCAGATGAAGATGATGGCGAACAGGATCAGGGACTCGACGCCCACCGAGCCGGTGACGACCGCCTGGCCGATCACCGGCGGCAGCGCTCCGGCGGCACCGCCGATGACGATGTTCTGTGCGGTCGCCCGCTTCAGCCACATCGAGTAGACCACTGCGTAGAACACGATGGTGAAGGCCAGCAGCCCGGCGGCCAGCCAGTTCGCCGTCAGGCCCAGCACCAGGACTGAGGCCACCGAGAGGAAGAGGCCGAAGCCGAGGGCTTCTTCGGACGTGATCTTGCCGGCCGGGATCGGCCGCGTGGCCGTGCGGCTCATCACGGCGTCGATATCCGCGTCCCACCACATGTTGAGGCAACCGGAGGCGCCGGCGCCGACCGCGATGGCGAGCAGCGAGATGGCGCCGATCGCCGGCTGCACGTGACCGTGGGACACCACCATGCCGACCAGCGCGGTGAAGATGACGAGAACCATCACCCGCGGCTTCAGCAGGGCGAAATAGTCCGGCACGTCACCACCGGCGCTGGTGAGGGCCGGGGCCGGGAGGTCCGGTCCGATGCTGTTCGTCAGGCTCGTCATCGCGTCTGCCGCTGCTGTGTCGGCGCCCGTCCGCGCGCGTCACGGCCGAGTCGTGTGTCGAATTCGACGTGTTCCAAGAGTCGGCGTGAGCGGGGCCCAGGAGATCTCCCTCGGCCCGTGCAGTTCGCCCTCATCGCTCGCCCTTGCCGGGAGGTCGGTGACCGGCCTCCGGGGAAGGGCGAGGGCCGCCGATGCGGCCCTCGCGAGCTGTCTATCAGTGCGCGC